>Ga0180436_10006451_pt1 | contig 10198 bp, 8 predicted proteins | sample SS_ome_2_FD_132434 | JGI IMG/M metagenome (GOLD analysis project Ga0180436, IMG submission 132434) | Hypersaline lake sediment archaeal communities from the Salton Sea, California, USA - SS_3_S_2 metaG | ecosystem: Environmental > Aquatic > Non-marine Saline and Alkaline > Hypersaline > Sediment...
CCACTGTAGTCGGAGTATTGGTCGAAGTACCTGTAATGCTATCCGTGGTTAAGATCGTAAACAGAACACGTGGGTGGTATGAAAAAAAGGCCATTACTTCAGAGTGATGTCCGCTAATCGCCGTTTCCGGCAGTCCCGCCAATGTCCGCTCCCAGGTTCCTGACTGGTGATCCAGAGCGGACGGTCATTTTGAGCGCTGCATGAGACTGCTGACGAGCCGGAGCTGCCGTTCAGCAAAGCAGAATAAACGTTGGCAAATGGCCACCAGCAGACAAAATAAAACCCGCCGAAGCGGGTTTCGTTGGGGAAAGGTGCAACTAAATCAGGCTTCCTTCTTTTTGCGGCGATAACCCACGCCTGCAACACCCATCAGTGCGGAGCCGAAAAGCCAAACCGCTGCTGGGAGGGGGACTGCTGGTGGTGCAGCTTCGTTTTCCGTGTGCAAGTAAGCGTAATCAATGGCCAAATATGGCTCGTTTGGAGCAAACAAGGAAATAACAACTTCGCCGTCCGTCATGCTGGCCCAAGCCACGTCTGCGTAGGCCAGTTGAACCAGTCCATCTTCGGTTCCCGATTGCGTCGTCAGTCCGACGGTTACGCCATCGACGTTAATGGACGCAGGAATAACATCATAGTCTCCAAAAACGAAGTTGATGTAATGGTCAACCCCAAAATCTGAATCTCCTAATACAGGAACGCCGAAGACAAAAGTGAATTCTGCATCGTCCCCAGGACTGTCCCCGAAATTGGGATCCTGATCAGAGGGGTCTGTATAGAAGTCTTCTAACGACACGTCAGTCCATTGAGCGCCTATCGTACTTGAAGCTTCGCTCGCCGATCGATTGTCGAACTCGTCACTTCTGGTGACATGAACCTTACCGTCGCCGTCCAAGTCAGGCAGGAATTCACCCGGTTCAATCAAGCCATCTCCGTCTGTGTCCGGGTCGCCGCCTTGAGCGTTTTCATAGATGTTCGGGTTAGTAAACCCAAAACCATCCACGTCACCAATCAACATTGTTACGGCGTTGGCGTTTGTAGCAACGAGAGTCAACAGGCCTCCATACAGCCAAAACTTCATTTTCATTCCGTAGCTCCTTTGCAAAATTTTAGTCACGCGATATATCAAAAGTCACTTGATGTGAACTCTCGATGCAAGCATGGGGCCAGCTAATTTTTTCTACAGTGAAAACAGACCGTTAGAAGTCGCTTAAGCGCCAGCCAGAATCAGGAATGTAAAAATAATCGACACTTCGCGACCTAGATGGCCTTCTACAAAACATTTGCCCTGAGATTGGCAGGGAAACGAGCTTCCCGCGGCGTACGTAGTGTCCGAGGGGCATCGTCTAGTCTAAGCGACCGGTTTGCTGCTGTTACCCCGCGATCTCAGCCGGACTCACTATAAAGAAACTGGCAAGCCCATAAGCAATTGCCTAGGGAAGGCTTTGTGTTTTGTGCGGAATTTGCTGCAAACAATTCTGACTTCCGCCTACTTGCCAGCGGCTGCGTTAAATTCGACTGTGCCTGAATTTCCGCTACGGTCGCATTGGAGCCTGACTTTTCACCCCGTTGTACTTCCGCTTATCGCCGTTTCATGCCGTTCATGTGCTAATGAGGAACGTCCGCTTTTTGGCCAAACCAAGGAAGTTTTCACAAACAACGGTGCAGATTCTCTGGTCTACAACCAGTTGGCCTGTTTCGGCCTTGCTGCCATAAGCCCGTGTATTCGTGGACGAAACAGCCTTCCGGCTTGGAACAACCCCCCTCCTTGCCGAGTTTTTGCCGGACTCGCTCTGCGCTCCGCCCCACCTGTGCACTGACGCAACCTTACCTGTGCACTAGCAGCACACCCGTACAATCTCTTTTCTCTATATAAATACGGGTGCGAAAAGTTAGAAAAATTCTTCGGCAACCAACTCCCGTAGCCTCGGCGCCAGCGCTAACATGGAAGCGTCGTTTGCTTGCCGCTCCTCCCTGACAAGCCGTTCATAGGTTTTCCAGTGCATCCCCTTGGGCTTTTGCCAGACAGGGTCAAAAAGGCTGTCTGAAGCACCGAGACGTTCGCGTATCTTGCGTGCCTTGCGCATCATGCGGTCCGAGGTGTTTTCCTGCTGACTTGAGTACGTCAACTGATAGCAATGCCGACACAGAAAACGTATGCCTAGCCCATATAGCACCGCCACACGCCTGCCACAGCGGGGGCACTGAAACCACAATCTCTCCCCACCATAGTGACAAGGGGTACGGTCAAACCATACCGTCTCTTCGATGTCCTGCCATTCCTCATCATAGGCACGAGAGCGATACGTCAGCACCATGCGGTCAGCGTGAACCCGATAATTGATAGAACCGGTCGGCTCTCCTCCCCGGGACCAAGAGAGGGTTCCGGCATACCCAGGTTGCAATAATCCTTGCTTGCGTAGGTACCGAATATCTACCCGGCGCACCTCTTCCGTGGTGGTTTTCTTGTCCCACCGATACCAATTTCCTGAGCCCAGACCACCCATACCTTTCACCGTTGCTTTTGGACGAAAACACTAGGCAAATTATACCGCTGCAACAACTTGAATCAATTTAACTCATTGTTTTACTTATACTTTCGCGCCTACACAACCGCAACAACTTCTCCTTTAGCGATTAGCGCCATAATTCCTACATGGCTACACAATACCAACACCGCCAGTTCTTCCGCCGGGTACCGAACGCACTGCTGGCCGAGTACTTCGAGGCAAGAGCTGTTGACCTCAATGTGCCGTTCGACGATTTGAACGAAACGCAGGTGGATCCCATCTTCGAGGCATTCACTGCCCTGCCCGAGGAACAGCAAGCCACCATGGAGGTCGACTTTCAGGACATCAATGCCTTGGCAACCGACGGGGGCATTGATGCGCTGTTGAACGAGGCTGGTTTTTATCAGGACGAGTCGTTTGCAGAATCCATTTCCACCATCGATGGCCACCACGCCAAGGCCATGTGGGCCCACCTCCACAAAGCTGAATACTGGAAGGGTGCATCCGCGCTGCTTCATGCCGATACCGTCGCCGGTCGCTCCTGGAAGAAGCGCAATGATCTGCCCAAGGTGCCGCCCCATGTTGACCGTGACGACATCAATCAACTGGCCAAGGCGATCAGTCATTTCTTTCACAAGACAGAGGGACGGGGGCGCAACTGCAAGGTGGAGCCCTACCGCAAGGTCGAGACCGGGAAGGAATATTTCTTTGCGTACCCCGAGGACTACGGTCAATCCGGTGTGGAGTGGGAACGCAATAACCTCACCACCCGTTCCCGACACCCGGCCTTCGAGATAATCTTTGTCTTCAGCGAGGCCGAAGGCTCACTCGACATCTATGCCCCCAAAAACACCAAGGCAGTGCCCGAACTCCAAAAGCTCTTTGCCAAGACTATCCTTAAACTGGATACCTTGGCAGATGGCACCATCGACAAACGGGTGTATGACCTCGACCCGCTGGCTGACCCAAACTTTGAGTTTCAGTTTCCAGCAGAGTCAGGCATCAGTGAAGCCGTCGTGACCAAGCTTCGCCTGACGCTAAAACATGGTGCCCGCAAGCGCATCACGCTGGAGGCCGACACCAAGCACAACGCCATGGCAGTTTACGATCTGCTCAAGGAACTGAATCCACCAGCGTATTACATCACTCAAGTTACTATTAAGGCCGTCTTCGAGGCTGAACCGGGAAAGCGCGCCAGCAGTAAAACCTTCAACGTTACCTACCCCAATGCCTGTAACCTCAACCATGACGGGCGGGACAACATCGTCCGGCAGATGCTGACGGCCTCGGGCATCGAACCCCAATTACGGAAGGATGACGACAGCACATGACACTGAATGATGTGCTTTTGTCGTTACTGGAAGCCATTGAGGCCAGTGGTGATATGCACATTGTCGGTTGGGATGCCACCGAACAATGGCCTGACACCGCCCTGCACACTCTATTGCACGCTCGCCTTCTCCGCGAAACCAAGCCCGCCCAGTCGATTGAGTGCCCAGGCTGTGAAAACCGCTGTTTCATGGAGGTGCATCAACTACCCGGTGGTGACGTAGGACCTGACAGGGCCTTCGTGATTTGCGATGACCCGGAAAAGCACGACCAAATGGGTCGCATAGCTATCCCGGTGGAACGCCTCCGGCAATGGAAAGTCACAGCGCTCCAGCTCACTGAGTTGATCGCCAAGCTACTTGGCATCGAGTGCAAAGCGGAGGATCGTCACGGCCAGACCAATCTTCGCATTGGGATGGTCCAGGGCAGCGACGGAAGACGCTGGTTGTCACTGAACAAATCTCCGTTGACTGTCGAACTGAACGGTCACCAAATTCCGCTTGAAGAGGTGCTGTTCTTTGAAAACAGCACGCTCGCCATCGACCAGGAACGTATTATTTCACTGGCCACCAAGCCCCCCTACAAGAGCCCACAACGCTACAAGTCTTCAACGGAAAAACGCGAGGCCGGAAAACGCAAAACCGAGGCCATGTACGCGGACTGGGGGGAGGAATACCAGCGGCTACGCAGGACACACCCAGACCTCAAACGCTATAACGACAGCTGGATCGCAAAAGAGATTGCGAAGTTGCCGATAGCCCAAGGGCGAAACTGGGACACTATCCGTAAGCGCATGAAATTATAAAAAGTTGGGCGAAAACTATTCGCCCAACTTTCCAGGAACCCAAGCCACTGATTTAAAGAGCCTTTGTTTCGCCACCTCTCGGTGGGGAAGGCTTCGCCAAGAACATCCCACGTAGCCGTAAATTATTGATTTTCTGACAGCCTGACCTCCTCAGGCGACTGTTTTATCGCCCAAATCGCCCACCTAGAGTGACTCTCAAGTAGCCGCATACCGCGACTGCATTTTTTAGAGGTAATGATAGTGAGCGAGTGTACTAAGAAAGCAGATCCTGAAAATTCTACCGGTCAGCCCGATAACCCCTTCGATCCGTCGAGACTTCGCCTTACACAGGATTTTGCGAGCAAAGCGGGCGTTAAGAAGGCACTGATCACCGTCCCGGTCCGTAAACCCAGCAAGCAGGATTTTGTTCGCGTCCATCCCAGCGATGAATACCGCCTGGAAACGGCCGTGCTGGAACTCAAAGAGGAGCGCGAAACCTACCTGGTGTCCCCAGAACTATGGAGCGAGTTGCCGAGCGAATTGACTCCCAAGGTGCTGTTCACCACCATCAATCGGCAAGGGGTTCTTTCACTCTGGCCGGTGCGTCTACCTGGCGAGGATGGTCGCCTTGACGACTGGAACGCATCCGCCCTGGAAGCAGCCAGCATGGCACGTAAGCGCTGGGTGCGCGTGGTCGCCAATATGAGTCTCGGCGCCTATGAGGTGTATGAGGCGACAGGCAATCTGCCTGAACCAGAATGGCCAGAGATGGCTTTCAGCGAAATCCTCAAGATCGCCTTCAAGGGTTTTTACATCACCGAAATCGATCACCCTGTCATCCGGCGGTTACGGGGCGAGCAGTGATCGACGTGAACGGCAGCACGTTCCGCGAAGCTTGGCTCGTTGACTTTGAGTTCTCCGCGCCACCTGGAGAGCATCCCACCGTGATCTGCCTGGTTGCGTGGGAACTCCACTCGGGTCGCAAACTGCGTATCTGGGAAGATGAACTGCTGGACATGGAACGCCCACCCTACAGGGTCGATGGAAGGGTGCTTTTCGTTGCCTATTACGCCAGCGCGGAAATGAGCTGCCACCTCACCCTTGGATGGCCTCTGCCCGCCAACGTCCTCGACCTGTTTACCGAGTTCCGGAATGCCACCAATGGCCTCCCGCTGCCTTGTGGTGCTGGACTGTTGGGTGCACTGACTTGGTACGGTCTGGATAGCATCGAAAGTGCTGAAAAGGATTCAATGCGTGAGCTGGCGCAGCGCGGCGGTCCATGGACAACATCTGAAAAACAAGCGCTATTGGATTACTGCGAATCCGATGTAGCAGCCTTGGCTCGGCTGTTGCCACAGATGATGCCTTCCCTGGACCTGCCTCGTGCCCTATTGCGCGGTCGCTACATGAAGGCAGCTGCCACCATCGAACATAACGGTATCCCCATCGACACCCGGCGCCTGGAGAACTTGCGAGGCCAATGGGGAGCCATTCAGGACCAGCTGATAGCCCAGATCGATGGCGCTTACGGTATCTATGAGGGACGCCGTTTCAGGGCGGTGCGTTTTGCTGAGTATTTGGTGGCAAACAACATTCCGTGGCCGCAACTTCCGTCGGGCGCACTGGACCTAAAGGACAACACCTTCCGTGACATGGCGCACGCTTACCCCCAGCTCGCGCCACTGCGCGAACTGCGTGTTGCTTTGTCACAGATGCGGCTGACCGAACTAGCCGTCGGAAATGATGGCCGCAACCGCTGCCTGCTCTCTGCCTTCCGCGCCCGCACGGGACGCAATCAACCGAGTAACAGCCGTTTTATCTTCGGTCCCTCAGTGTGGCTGCGCGGCCTCATCCAGCCGAAAGCGGGCCATGGCATTGCCTACGTGGACTGGTCTCAGCAGGAATTTGGTATTGCCGCCGCGCTGTCGGGCGACCCACTCATGCAGGAAGCTTATCGATCGGGTGACCCCTACCTCGCGTTCGCCAAGCAGGCAGGCGCGGTGCCCGAGGATGCCACCAAGCAAAGCCATAAAGTCGAGCGCGACCAGTTCAAGGCTTGCGTCCTGGCCGTGCAATACGGCATGGGCGCTGAATCCTTGGCGCAGCGCATCAACCAGCCGGTGATCCGCGCAAAGGAGTTGCTGCGGCTGCACCGCGAGACCTACCGCATCTTTTGGGCTTGGTCAGATGCTGCCGTGGATCACGCCATGCTGCACGGCAAGCTGTGGACTGTCTTTGGCTGGACTGTTCACACAGGCACCAATCCCAACCCTCGATTCCTGCGCAATTTCCTGATGCAGGGCAACGGTGCAGAGATGCTGCGCCTAGCCTGCTGTGAACTGGTAGAAGCCGGGATCAAGGTCTGTGCGCCCGTGCACGATGCCGTGCTGATCGAGGTGCCGCTACCTTTTTTAACCGAAATCATTAGGCAAACCCAGCGCATCATGGCCGACGCCAGCGCGGTGACCCTGGGTGGCTTTCGGTTACGGTCGGAGGCAGAAGTCTTCTGTTACCCGGAAAGGTACAGCGATCCCCGCGGTGAGCAGATGTGGAAAACCGTCATGGCCCTGCTTAGGGAGGCCAGTGATGACTGACCTGCGCGCGCACGACCACCCGCCCCATCTAGTATCTACTTTAGGTCTGTATAGATGATGGACCCCAAGACTCTTTCTCTTGCGCGTCCCACGCAACAGGTCAAACACCACAAAGCGCCAAGCCATCGATCCGGAGATCGCTTTCTGCGTGGACCCATCCCAATGGACTGGCTCTGCGCTGCTGCCAAGGCCTCGGGGAAAGGGTCCGGTTTCAAGGTCGCCATCGCCCTCTGGCACCTCTCCGGCCTCAACCGACAGGCAAGGACCGTAAAACTGAGTGGTTCGCTGCTCCGCAACATGGGGGTTGAGCGCCATGCAGGTTATCGGGGCCTTGAGGCGCTGGAGCAGGCCGGGCTCGTCAAGGTCAAACGTCACTCCGGTCGATCCCCGCTGGTCACGATTCTGGGCATCGGAGAGGCGGGTTGATGGCCGCTCCCCGGCAACCTTCATCGCTCCTGCCCCGCCTGCTACGGCTGCGTGACGCGCCCTTTTACCTCGGGATGGATCGCAACCGCTTCAACGCAGACGTACGCCCGCAACTGACCGAAATCCGCATTGGTACGCAGGGCGTGGCCTTCGACCGACTTGAACTGGACGCCTGGGTGGACGACTATAAGTCTCGCAACGGGCGTCCTGCCTCCGAACCGAAAGGAGAAGAGACATGGGACGCAAACACACATCAGGACTGCGGCAACGCGGCAAAGGGATCTGGCACATCGAAAAACAGGTCCTCGGCGTCTCGATTTGCTGCAGCACTGGCACAAGCGACCTCAACGAAGCGGAACTGATACTGGCCCGCAAAATTGAGGAAGTAAGGCAGGCGAAGCTATTCGGTGTCCAGCGCAAACGACTGTTCCGCGAAGCGGCAACCCGCTTTCTGGAAGAGAACCTGCACTTGGCAACGATAGCGTCCTACGGCACTTGTCTTGAGCAGCTTGATCCGTATATCGGTGAATTGCCGCTTGAGCAGGTGCACTTAGGGACCTTGCAAGGATTCATTGATCAGCGGCGACGCGATGGCGTCAAGAACCGCACGATCAATCTGAGCCTGAGTGTGGTTCGCCGTATTTTGAATCTGGCTTCCCGCCTATGGCGGGACGAGGATGGAAGGCCCTGGCTGGCTACGCCTCCGCTGATTCAGATGTTGCCGTTGAACGATGCCCGCGTGCCCTACCCGATTGGGTGGGACGAGCAAAAGGCGCTGATTCAGGCGCTACCGGCTCACTTGGCGCGTATGTGTCTGTTCAAGGTCAACACCGGGACCAGGGATCAGGAGGTCTGTCAGCTACGCTGGGAATGGGAGGTGAAGGTCCCTGAACTTGAGACCTCGGTGTTCATCCTACCGAGCGACCGAGTGAAGAACCGGGAAGATCGGCTGGTGGTATTGAATCGCGTGGCGCAGTCGGTGATTGAGCAAGCACGTGGCCAGCATGACGAGTTCGTCTTTGCCTACCGAGGTAAGCCGATTTACCAGATGAACAACTCATCCTGGAAACGGGCCAGAAAGGCCATTGGTATGCCTGATCTGCGTGTGCATGACCTGAAGCATACGTTTGGCAGGCGGCTGAGGGCGGCGAGTGTACCACTGGAGACGCGGAAGGTGTTGCTGGGGCATCGCAATGGGGACATTACGACGCACTACTCGGCACCGGAATTGGCAGAGCTGATCGAGGCTGCGAACCGAGTGTGCGAGCAGTCCGGCAAAACTCCGGCACTGGTGGTACTGAAGCCGCAAAGAAAAAACCCGCCAGTCCAGCTAAGTTGCTGATCTGGCGGGCTTTAATATGGTGGGTCGTGGGCGACTCGAACGCCCGACCAATTGATTAAAAGTCAACTGCTCTACCAACTGAGCTAACGACCCGAATTGTGTGCCGGACACCCTGGGGTGCCGAACGAAGCGCGCATTATACCGAAGCCATCCGTGGCCTCAAGGGTTTGTTACGCCCCTTTGACGGTTTAGATGGCGTCCAGCTTGCGTAGGCTTTCCGGAAGCAGCTTCAGATCGACCAGACCGGTGACCAGGGCCTTGGCCACGGTGGCCTCATCTTCGTAGACCATCTTGTAGTACTGCACCTTCATGGTCAGGGCCGAACCCAGGAAAATTGCACCGAAGGTCAATATGGACCCCACTGCCAGGGTGGAGACACCGGTCACCGCCTGGCCGATGGTGCAGCCCATGGCGAGGGTGCCGCCGAAGCCCATCAATACCGCACCGACCACGTGACTGAAGACGTCAGACATCGAATTGAACCATTCGATGCGGAAGCTGCGCGAAACCAGCGACCACAGGAGCGAACCCAGCACCACGCCGAAGACCGCCACCACGCCGAAGGTGAGCAGTGCCGCTTCCAGGCCACCGACCAGGTAGGCGCCTGTCTGGCCCATCGGGTTGATGAAGGTGTAGGACTGGGTGGACAGCGGCGCGCCAGCGGCCGGTTTACCCTCGTCCGAGTCGGCCATCATGTCCCATTCCTGGTAGTAGCCGCTGAGGCTGTAGGTTTCGCCGTCGGCATCGATGCCAACCGTGCTGGTCAGGTACCAGGCGGCCAAAACGGCCAGGCCGACCACCAGGCCACCGAGCAGGTTGTCGAAGCTGCCGCGGAAATCAGCCGATTTGAACACGAATGCCAGGATCACCAGGCCCAGCACCATGCCCAGTACCAGGCGCATGGTGCCCGACTCCTCGCCCGCCACGATCGCCCCCAGGTCCTGGGGAGTGGTCAGGTCAACAGACATCGGGCGGATCCAGTCGAAGAACAGGATGCTGAACAGGGTCTGGTCGGAACCCGGGAACGGGTTGATCATGAAGTACGAAATCACGGCGATGATCGCGAACACGATGATCGACTTGAGGTTACCGCCGCCGATGCGTATCAGGCACTTGTTGCCGCAACCGCTGGCCAGGGTCATGCCGATGCCGAACATGAGGCCGCCGATGATGTTCTCGCCGAGTACCAGGTTGCTGCCGCGGTAAGGCGGGAAGG
>Ga0180436_10006454_pt1 | contig 10194 bp, 9 predicted proteins | sample SS_ome_2_FD_132434 | JGI IMG/M metagenome (GOLD analysis project Ga0180436, IMG submission 132434) | Hypersaline lake sediment archaeal communities from the Salton Sea, California, USA - SS_3_S_2 metaG | ecosystem: Environmental > Aquatic > Non-marine Saline and Alkaline > Hypersaline > Sediment...
CGGCCGCTCCTGGGCGATTCCGGCGGGCGCGGTCCGGCGACGGGAAGTCATGGATCCCGCCCGGGTGAAGGCCTCGGGACAAACCTATGCCATGGGCGGCGGCCAGATCCCCATCGTCGGACCGCAGGGACTGCGGCCCCCCGGTTCGACGACGTCCTATGTTCTGGAAATCGCCCATCGGGAGCGCCGGGCGGCCCTCCTGGTGGACGATCTGCTCTCCGAGGAACCCTGGGGACCCGACGATCTGGTCCGGGCGGATCCCGAAAGTCCCTGGTGCCGATCCTTGAAGGACGCCCGGGGCGGCATCCCCATCCTCTCGCCGGCCCTGGTCTACGCCGCCGATCGGCCGACTACTGTCTCCTGACGAAGCTGGTGAGCTTCTCCACCCGGGTTTCCACCAGGCCTCGGGCTTCGGCGGAGGAAATGAATTTCTTGAACTGGCTGAATCCCAGGGCCTTGGTGTTGATGTTCTTCTCTTTCAGCCGGGAACTCACCACACCGTAGCGGTGGAACTCGGGCTCGGCTGACGATCCGTCCATTTCGGAAAGAGTGTCCACCAGGGTTTTCAAGGCGATCTGGAGAGACCCGGCTTCCTGGCTGAATCGACGTCCTGGAACGATCTCCGACTGTTTGTCGTCAGACTCCATGCTCACGTAGCCCGCCCGGGAGGCGCTGGCGATGAAATCCCCCCAGCGCTTGTAGCCCAGAGCTTTCTCGTCGAATCCCTGGTTGAGCTTCTTCATGGTGATCTTGACATTGCCGGGGTCGGTGCCCTTCTTCTCCTTGCGAAGAATCGACGCGGTTTCGGCCAGGCGCTCGAACCAGTACTCCTTGGAATAGGACGTGGTGGCGGGGTCCTTCCGTCCGGGCTCTTCGTCGTTGTCCCCGCCGTCGTCGTCGTCCGAGGGATAGAGATCCCGGAAATCGGTGAAGTTGTCCGCCAGGCGGAGCAGATCGTTGCTGGCGTTCTTGATATCGCAGACGATGTGGGTGATCTTCCCGGCCTTCCTCAGATTCATCACCAGCGGACGGAAATCGCTGTCGCCGGTCAAAAGGACGTAGACGTCGATGTGATCCTGGAATCGAAGCAAGTCCAGGCAGTCGTTGGTGAGGTGCATGTCGGCGCTGTTCTTGTCCCGGCGCCGGCCCCGGAAGGGTACATGGACCATGTTGAAATGAAGCGAAGCCAGGGAGGGCCCCAGGGACTTGTAGCCCGGCTGGCTCCAGTCGGCGTAGGCGTGGGAACTCACCACCCGGCCCAGGCTTTCGGCGTAGTCCCAAAGGCCCTGGATGAACAGGTTCTTCGAACTGGAGGGTTTGACGTTCTCCACGTCCCAGAATATTGCGACGTTGTGATTCATACCGCTACCATACCCGCTACGGCCGGGAATAGCGAGAGGCCGCGCACAGCGCCGAATCTCCTCAAATCGCGCCGATTCGATGGAGGAGAATGCCCGCGCCGACGGCGCAGGCGGTTTCGGTTCGAAGCACCCGCCGGCCGAGGCGTTCTCGGCGGAAACCGTGGTCGTCGAGGATCCGGCGCTCCCGGTCGCTCCACCCGCGCTCCGGACCCACCGCGAGAACGATTCGATCCCCGGCGAGAGGCGAGTTCTCCATGGGAACCGTTCCCGGACCGGTATCCAGGGCGATTCTCAGGATTCCCCTGCCGGCGGGCAGTCCGCCCAGGGCCGACTCGAGGCTCCGGTCGGTCCGAACCGCCGGAAGGCGAGTGCTGACGCCCTGCATGGCTCCGTCGATCAAGGCGCGTCGCCACAAACCATCCCGCCACAGGCGGCTGGTGACGTAGGACCCCTCGTTCAAATCGGTCCGGCAGGCCCGAATCTCCTGCAGTCCCATGGCGCTCATGTCCTTGAGCAGGCGTCGGGCCACCGGCGGCCGGGGGCAGCCGAGGACCAGCACCAGGGGGTGGAGCTCCGTCGGCTCAGTCTGGTCCGGATCCGCGTCGAACGACCACGCGAATCCCTCCGGTCCGAAATCGCCCAACCGGGCCCGTCCCGTCGGCCCTCCGATGACTCCGGCGGCGAACTCGTCTCCGGGGCCCAGCTTCAGGATCTCGAGGACATGGACGACCCGGGAATCGCCGGGGGGAAGGGGAGCGTCGAGTTCCTTCGATTCGAAGAGGATGAGGTTCATCGCCGACGATTATAGGCGACGGAGGCGTTCTTGCGGGAGCCGGTGGATTGGAGTATTGTTAGGGCAGGGTAAACGGCCGTCGGTCGTCGACCCGCCTTATCTTTCCTCCTCCCCCGGGGAGACGCGTTGCGTGTCCTCGGGGGCCTTTTATTCATAACCGGCCGCTCAGTACTTCTGGACTTCGTCGTGGACGAATTCCAAGGCCACCCCGGCCTCCGCGAAGAGCTCTTCCGATTCGGCTCCGGCGTGGTATTTTCGTTCGCAGACCACCCGGTCGATACCGCAGGAGATGATGAGCATCGCGCAGGTGCGGCAGGGTGTCATGCGGCAATAGAGGCTGGCGCCGTCGAGGGCCACCCCCCGCTTCGCTGCCTGGCAGATGGCGTTCTGCTCGGCATGCACGGTCCGGACGCAGTGCTGGCGCTCGACGCCGTCGGTATGGATCGTGGCGTTGAACAAATGGCCCGCTTCGTCGCAGTGCGGCAGCCCCGGCGGGGCGCCGACGTATCCCGAAGCCAGGATCTGGCGGTCCTTGACGATGACGCAGCCGCTCCGGCCCCGATCGCAGGTGGCGCGTTCCGCGATGGCGTTGGCCACCTGCATGAAGTACTGGTCCCAGGACGGCCGACTGTGGGCTTCGCTCATATCCTTCCCTCCCTCTTGGTCCCACTATATCATGAGGCCATGGATGGAGATCTGGCCCGCGCCTGGAAGAAGATCAAAAAGCACCGGGGCTGGGACGATGCCGCCGGCATCGCCCGGGACATGAGGGACACCATGGTTCGCAACTCCCCGGTTCCCCGGGATATGGGCGAGGAAATGGCGGCGTACTTCCTCGCGGAACCGGTGGATGAGGAAGCGGTGTACAAAGCCGAGGAAATCCTGGAGCTCATGGGCGGAACGTGGACGTCGGTGGACAGCGCCCTGGACGATGACGATTGGGATTTTCTGAAAGACCTGGTGAACGACTGGGCGGTGGACATGGACATGGACGTGGTGAACGACATCATGCGGGCGGTGGTGGACCGGGGGGATTTTCATGACCGCTGACCCGCCGAGCGGGAACGCCGCACCGGTCCTGAGCGTCCTGGTGAACCACGTGGGATATGACGACGGCCGATTCATCCGCGCCGTCGTCCAGGTCCGGGGCGACGCCGATGTCCCCGAGACCGCCGTCCTTCGGGATTCCGGTGGACGTGTCGTTGCGAAGGTGGCCGGCGGGCCGGCGACGGCGGTTCCCGGGTGGCGGGATCGCCGATTTCGGGTGTTCGAACTCACGCTTCCCGACGGTGGTCCCTATGTGATGGAGGCTTCGAGCGATTCCCTCCACGCCGTCTCGGCGCCCTTCTCGGTGGGTCCGGGGCGGGAAGCCTCCCTGATCTCCGATCTGCTGGCGGGTCTTTCCGCCGTCCGATCCTCCGGATCGAGCGACGAGGCGGACCGCCGCGTCCCCTTCTTCGGCGGACGGCCGGGGACCGTGGATGTCCACGGCGGCTGGTACGATGCCTCGGGGGATACCAGCAAGTACCTGAGCCACCTGAGCTATGCCAACGTCATGAATCCCCAGCAGACGCCGCTGGTGGTCTGGGCGCTGCTGGATGCCCTGGAGCACCTCGAGGCCGGCTCTTTCGCCCTCGGTCCCCGGCTGGCCCTGCGATTCCGAGAGGAGGCCGCCTGGGGCGCCGACTTCCTGGTCCGGATGCAGGACCCCGAGGGATACTTCTACACCACTGTGTTCGACCGCTGGTCCAAGGACCTCGAGGCCCGGCGGATCTGCGCCTTCCGCGGGCAGTCCGGGCAGATGAGCGCCGACTACGCCGCCGGGTATCGCCAGGGAGGCGGCATGGCCGTGGCGGCGCTGGCCAGGGCCGCGGCCCTCGGCCTGGATCTCGGGGATTACGGACCGGACCGGTACCGCCGGGCGGCCGAATCGGGTTGGCGCCATCTCGAGGAGCACGGCACCGAGTACCTGGACGACCGAAAGGAAAACATCATCGACGACACCTGCGCCCTGATGGCCGCCGTCGAACTCGAGGCGCTGGGCGTCCAAGGGGCCGGTCAGGCCGCCGGGATACGCGTCGAATCGCTGATCGGCCGATGGGATTCCCAGGCCCACTGCTTCCGAGCGGACGCGGCGGGTGATTGGAGCTGGTTCCACGCATCGGACGAGGCCCTGCCCCTCGTCGCCCTGATGCGAGCCCTCGAGGTGCCGGCGGTTCCCCCCGAGAGCGCCGAGGCGATTCGAAGCCTGATTCCCAGAGTCTTTGACGCGGAGCTGGCCCGGGCCGGGGCGGTGGCCAATCCCTTTATCCACCCGCGTCGTCACATCCGCACGCCCACCTCTCCGTCCCGGGACGCGTTCTTCTACCCGCACGACAACCCGTCGGGATACTGGTGGCAGGGGGAGAACGCCCGCCTGGCCTCCTGGGCGGCGGCGGCCCGTCGTTGGACCGGCATGGCCGCCGAAAGCGCCCCTCCGGACCTGGAGCGCTTCGCCGCCGCCCAGGTCTCGTGGATTCTCGGCATGAACCCCTTCGACGCCTGTATGCTCAAGGGCCGGGGACGGAACAATCCGGACTATGAATGGGACCACTTCAATCTGCCCGGGGGCGTGTCCAACGGTATCACCTCCGGGATGGACGACGAGGCCGACATCGCCTTCCGGCCGCCGGAGGCCGAAGGCCGGGGCGACCATACCTGGCGATGGGGAGAACAGTGGATTCCCCATGCGGCATCGCTTCTTTTGGCCGTGTCCCGGCCGGCCCGCGGGTCGGCATGAGGCCGATTCGGGCCAAGAGCGTTCTCATCCGCCGGAAGCGTCTGGACCCCTGGTTCATTTCCCGAGCCGGAATGAATCTCTATCGCGGCTGCGTCCATGATTGCGCCTATTGCGACGGCCGGAGCGAAACCTACCGCGTGGAAGGTGACTTCGCCCGGGACGCGGTCTACAAGGAGAACGCCGTCGACATACTCACCCGGGAATTGGATCCTCGACGGCGGCGCAAGCCGTTTCGCAGCGGATACCTCTTCCTCGGCGGCGGCATCAGCGATTCCTGGCAGCCCGCCGAGGCGAACCTCCGGCTCACCCGGCGGGTCCTGGAGCTCATCCGTGTGTTTCCCCATCCACTGCTGCTGCTCACGAAGTCCGATCTCATTCTCAGGGACCTGGAACTCCTCAAAGAGCTCAACGCCGTCCGGCGCGTGACGGTGGCGGTGAGTCTTTCGACTGTGGACCGGGATGTGGCCCGACTTCTGGAACCCGGTGCCGCGCCCCCTCATCGGCGGCTGGAGGTCGTCCGGCAGTCCAAGGAGGCGGGCCTGGGCGCCGGCGTGATGCTCCTGCCCATCGTTCCGCTCATCACCGACTCGCCCGACATGCTCGATGCGGCGTATCGGGCGGCTGGCGAGGCCGGATCCGACTTCGTCTGCGGCGGTGCCATGACCCTCAAGGGCGGGCGCCAGTGGCGGCATTTCATGGCGACGGTGTCCCGGCGGTATCCCAATATCGAATCGGACTATTCGGTGGTCTACGGCACGGTTCCCAGCCGCTGGGGCGAACCGTCGGCGGAGTACCACTCCTACCTCTCACCGCTGCTCCACGAGATCGCCGGACGCCATGCCCTGCCCCGGAGGATCCCCGCCGACCTGTTCCCGGACGGCCTCACCACCGCCGAACGGGCATCGGTGATGCTGGATCAGATGGACGGTCTGCTTCGGGAACGGGGACTGCGGTCCAACTACGGCCGGGCCGCCCGGGCCCTGGCCGAGCTCGACGTGCCCTTGGAAAAGCCCGAGGCCTGGAAGAGCCTGCGTCGGCTGGGGGGCATCGGCGGCTCAACCGAACGGATCGTCAAGGACATCATGGACACCGGCCGCAGCCGGGTCTATGAACGGATCCTGGTGGGCGGTCGGCCCTCGGACTGACGTTTCCGGAACCGGGGGACCAGGCGCGGTACCTCGGCGGCATATTCCTCGTAGACAGCGCCGAAGACCGTCCGCAGACCCCGTTCTTCGTGGTAGGTGCCGAGCCAGAGGTACAGGCTGGCCGCCGCGGAGAGGGCCAGACTCCCGGCGCTCATCCGAGGGCTGCACCAGATGAGAACGAAACCCAGTGTATAGAGGGGATGCCGCACAACCCGATAGAAACCGCCGGTATCGAGACGAGGGGCGGCATCCTGCTTCCGAAGGGCGCTGAGACCCAGGAACTCGCCGACGTCGATTCGGGCGCCTGCCGCCAGGAAGAGGAGCGCCGCGGCTCCCCGAAGGATCCAGAGCACCAGGGACGGCCATCCCCCGAGGTTCCAGATCGTCGGCCCGGGATGCCCGTACTGGAGGTAGAGAACGGCGCCGAGGCCGAGGGTGGACATCAAGACGTAGGCCAGACGGTACCATCGGGTCGAGGCGCCGCCGGTGAGGTCGGAGATTCGACGCTTCACCCCATGATCGGCGAAGGTGCTGTGAAGGAGCGCCCAGAGGACGAAGAGCAGAGCGGGAATCATCCAGGTCATCGAAACGTCGTCCTCCCAAGCCGATCGGCCGGGTTCCGAAGCGGTTCTTCGATCGGCGAATCCCTTCGTCCCGGCCCGCCAGATATGTTATCATTGAAGGGACACCACCGACGAGGATGTGCATGATGAGAGACCCGGAATATGATCGATTCGGTCCGTGGATCTTGGAAATCAGCGACCTTGACCCCGTCCCGCCGCTCTTCGAACCCCACATGCCCGACGCCGAGGGCATCTTCTACAGCTTCAAGATACCGCGCCACGAAGAACGCCGGAACCTCAGGCCGGGGATGAACATGTACGATTATGTCGTGGCCCTGGGAGAGGAGCGCATCTGGATCCTGGAACGCCGGGATACGGATGTGCAGACCCAGAGCGTCGCCTACGGCGAACTGGCGGCGCTGCGTCACCGGGAAGACCTGCTGGACGGACACCTCTACCTCCACACGCCCGGACGGGTCTACGATATTCCCTACAGCACCGTTTCGGCGGATATCATCGAGAAAACCGTCGACATGATCCGTCCTCGATACAGCAAAGCCGCTCCGGACTTCCGCTTCGGATCGAGCATCCGCGTTCCTCCTGCGGACGAGGACGAAATGGGCTTCTACTTCTCGATCCTCACCCAGCAGCTCGATGAGAAGTATCCCGGATTCCGCATGCTCGCCCGGCAGGGGGAGCGGCGCGTCAGCGGCCCCGATATCGGCTGGGCCCGGCGTCTGCTCTACGGGGTCATCGACAAGCGACTCCTGCCCACGATTCACGCCTCGGACGGCCGGGAGCTCTTGGTGATCGGCCGGGATCGACGCTGGGGATATCGCTGGCAGGCCATCTACGGAACCGAAACCCTCTACCTTCCCCTGGAAAAGATCCGGGGGGTGGAGGCGGGAACCGAGGAAAGCGCCCCCGGCGTGCTCTGGATCGTGATCCTGGCCGATGATTCCGAATTCAGATTCGGCTTCATGCCGGACAATCCCTTCTTCGAGGAGTACCGGAAACTCTTGGAGAAACTCGGTTCACCTGGACCGGCGTGAGGATCGGCCGGATGTCGACCCGGAGTCCCGACGACGCCTGAGCGCCGTCGGGCCGGCGAAGATCCGGTCGTCTAGCCTTTTTCCAGCTGCAGGGTCTTGGTGGGTTGATCACAGACCTCCGCCGGACCGTAGTACTGGATGGCTCCGGGGAAGGTGTAGGCGGTGTCCACGGCCCAGCGGTCCCGCTGGGCGGCGAAGGCCTTGAAGGGTGCGCCGTCGAGCTCGACCAAGGCCTTGCGAATCACCGGCTTCCGACTACCGTGACGCTGCTCCATGTTCATCATCATGGTGAGGGGGACTCCTCCGGGAACCCATTCGGCGGCGCTCTTGTGGAGCTCCGCCAGGTTGGCGATGTACCCGGTGAGTCCCGAGGCCAGGAGCAGGAATGCCGAATAGCCCAGTCCGTAGCAGTAGTCCGCGTCGAAGTTCGACGGAAAGGCGCAGCGGCCTTCGTAGCCGAAGAAGTGCGCCATGGCGCTGAACTTGCCGTTGTACTCGCCCTTGAGCCTGAGTCGACCCAGCTTCTCGCCGACCACCTCGATGAGCAGTTTCTCGGTTTCGATGCGGGAGACCTGGACGTTGCCGTGGGGATCCCGATCGTCCAGGAGCTGCATCTGGATGCCCCGGGGAAGGGACGAGAACACGTAGGACGCGTCCCGGGAGAGTTCATGGTTCACCCATTCCCGCTGGTCCTCCACGGTCTTGAGGGTGGCGAAGTACTCGGCCTCCTTGGCCAAGAGATCGTTGAGCTCGCTGATGAGGCGCCCGACTTCGGGGATGAACTCGATGAGGCCCTCGGGAATGAGCACGACGCCGAAGTTCATGCCTCGGGCCGCCCGGGCCACGATGACATCGGTGATGGATTCCACCACGTCGTCCAGGGACATGTTCTTGTGCTTCACTTCTTCGGAGATGATGCAGACATTGGGCTGGGTCTGAAGACCGCACTCCAGGGCGATGTGGCTGGCGCTTCGTCCCATCAGCTTGATGAAATGCCAGTACTTCTTGGCGGAGTTGGCGTCCTTCTCGATGTTGCCGATGAGTTCGGCGTAGGTTTTCGTGGCGGTATCGAAGCCGAACGAGGTTTCGATGTGCTCGTTCTTCAGATCGCCGTCGATGGTTTTCGGACATCCGACCACGGTAATCCCGGCGTTCTTCTTCTTGAACCATTCGGCCAGCACGGCGCCGTTGGTATTCGAGTCATCGCCGCCGATCACGACGATGCCGTCGATGCCGTGGGTCCGGCAGGTGTTCAGGCTCTTTTCGAACTGCTCTTCGGACTCAAGCTTCGTCCGACCCGATCCGATGATGTCGAATCCCCCGGTGTTGCGGTAGACGTCCATGAGGTCCGCGGTGATCTCCATCACGTCGTCGTCGATGATTCCCGACGGTCCGCCCTTGAAGCCGACGAGCACGTTGTCGGGATTGGCCTTCTTCAGGGCGTCGAAGAGACCGGCGATGACGTTGTGGCCCCCGGGGGCCTGGCCGCCGGAGAGAACGACGCCCACCTTCCGGAGCTTCGAGACTTCGGGATTGGCGCCCTTGGCGAAGCGGGCCACCGGAGCTCCGTAGGTGAGGGGGAAGAGATCCCTGAGCTGGACCTGATCGGCCACCGATTCGGTGGCGGCGCCGAGGGCCGTGGCGATCCGGGTGATGTCGCCGGTCAGAACCTCAGGGAGCTTGGGTTCGTAGGTGTAGCGGGCTTTTTGAAGAGGGGAAAGTTCGGCCATGTCGTATCTCCTGATCGGGTATTTCGGTCTGTTGATGGAACGCCCGAAGGCGTGCTCCATTTGATCGGGAACCGGGGGGGCTGGTCAAGGGGGCCGGGGCCCCGGGAGGCAAGCTCAGTCCGTCGGGACTTGGCCCACCGGAAGCGGACGGACCGACAGGGGAACCACCGATCCTTCGCCGAAGTACCGCTCTATGAACGCCTTGTAGGCGCCGAAACGATCGGATGGGACGAACACCTGGATGGTGCCGGCGAAGCCTCCGCCGTGCACTCGGCTGGCACCTTCGCCCTCCAGGAAGCGCTCGGTGAGGGCCAGGGCCAGGGACACCGCCTGGTCCTGGGGATGCCGCGGGGAATAGACATTCTGGAGGAACCGGAAGGACGACAGGCCCGAATCACGGACGCCCTTCAAATAGGCGTCGAAGTCGCCGCTCTTCAGCGCGCCGACCATGGCCTCGACACGGTCGTTCTCGGCGAAGAAGTGGAGTGCCCGGAGGACCGCGCGGTCCCCGGCGGCCTCCCGGATCGATGGAATCGCATCGATGAATGCCTCTTCGCCGGCGTCCCGGAGCACCGTGGTCCCCAGTGCGGCCGCTGCGGCCTGCATTTCTTCGGGAACCGCGGCGTAGTCCGGTGTCAGGTCCGCATGGTCGCCCCCGGAGTCCACCACCGCCAAGGTGTAGCCCGCATCAGCGAAATCCGCGGCCACGGGCTCCACCTTCGGAGCCGTCGGGTCGGCGAAGTCGATCGTCACCGCGCCGCCGACGGCGCA
>Ga0180436_10006455_pt1 | contig 10194 bp, 8 predicted proteins | sample SS_ome_2_FD_132434 | JGI IMG/M metagenome (GOLD analysis project Ga0180436, IMG submission 132434) | Hypersaline lake sediment archaeal communities from the Salton Sea, California, USA - SS_3_S_2 metaG | ecosystem: Environmental > Aquatic > Non-marine Saline and Alkaline > Hypersaline > Sediment...
AGTTCATAGAGTGCCTAGAGTTGAGGAGTCGCTTCGCTCCGACCTTTACAAAAGATACTCAATTCCTTGACGCTGAGCACTCCATTCAGTACATTCACTCTAGTCACTCTAGGCACTCTAGGCACTCTAGTCACTCTATTCACCAAAAAAAAGGCCCGGAAAACTCCCCAGGCCTCTCTGCTGCTGGATATCGGTTTTTATGCGGCTTTTTCGTCCGGGTTGTAGCAGAGCCGGCAGCAGTTCAGACACCGGGCCGCTTCGCGCAGCGCTTCTTCTTCGGGAAGGACCAGGTCGGCTTCGTCAAAGGAGCGGATCCGCTCGGCCACCGGAAGCTCGGGCATTTCAGCCCGCTTGGACGGCGCAATGCCCGCAACCGATTCGAAGAGCGATTCTGGGATGTGCTTTTTGCGCAGGGAGCGGACCACCGGCGTGATCTCCTGGCCGGTCAGGTACAGGTGGATGGCCCGGGCGGCCCGACGGCCGCCGCCGATGGCCTCCACCACCAGCGAGGCGCCGGTGTAGGCGTCTCCGGCGGCAAAGATGTGCGGCACGCTCGACTGAAGGATTTCCGGGTCGGCGTCGACGGTGTTCCAGCGGGTGAAGGCCATGTCCTTGACCTTGTCGTCCTTTTCGGCGAAGGAGACATCCGGACCCTGGCCGATGGCGGTGATGATCATGTCCGCCTCCATGAGGGTCTCGGAGCCTTCGATCGGCACCGGTCGGCGGCGGCCGCTGGCATCCGGTTCGCCCAACTCCATCTTCTGGTATTCGAGATGGGTGGCGCGGCCGTTTTCGTCGCCCACCACGCGGGTGGGGGCCGCCAGGAAGTGAAAATCGACCCCCTCGTGCTCGGCGGCGACGATCTCCACCTCGTTGGCCGGCATCTCGGCCCGGGTGCGGCGGTAGACGATGGAAACCTCTTTCGCGCCGCAGCGCACCAGGGTGCGCACGCAGTCGATGGCGGTGTTGCCGCCGCCGATGACGATGCATTTTTTGCCGATCGGAATGTCGTAGGGCGGCTCTTCGGACTGCTGATTGACGGCGAACTTGGTCAGAAAGTCGATGCCGGTGTAGCACCCCTTCAGGTCTTCTCCCTCGACCCGCAACTGGTAGTCCTTCCAGGCGCCGATGCCCATAAAGATGGCGTCGAACCCCTCGGCCTCCAGCGAGGCGATGTCGAAATCCCGCCCGAGGCGGACGTTTTCGCGGTGCTCGATGCCCAGGTCGAGAATCCCCTGAATCTCCCACTCCAGCACCTTCTTGGGAAGGCGGTACTCGGGAATGCCGTAGCGGACCATGCCGCCGAACTTGGGCATCATGTCGAAGACGGTGACCTGATGGCCGAGGCGGCGCAAAAAGTAGGCGCAGGTCAGGCCGGCCGGGCCGGCGCCGATCACCGCCACTTTTTTGTCGGTGTCCGGCGCACAGGGGACCGGGACCCGTTTGCCCGAATTCATTTCGTAATCGGCCGCGAAGCGCTTGAGCTGGTTGATGGAAACCGGTTCTTCTTCGATGCCCCGGCGGCAGTAGTCCTCGCAGGGGTGGGGACAGACGCGGCCACAGGTCAGCAGCAGCGGGTTTCGCTCTCGGATCGTGCGCACCGCCTCTTCGTAGTCGCCCTCGCGGATGGCCGAGATGTAGCGGGGGATGTCGATCTCGGCCGGACAGGTCTGCTGGCAGGGGGCCAGCGCATCGTCTTCGGTGTTGAAGTGCAGCAGGCGCTGGCTCATGGACCGCACCCGTAGGATACCTTTGGGGCAGACCCGCTCGCAGGCCCCGCAGCCGACGCACTTGGCTTCGTCCACCACCGGGTAGCCGTTGTCGCCCATGTGAATGGCGTCGAAGATGCACGCCTTGACGCAGTCGCCTTTTCCGAGGCAGCCGATGGTGCAGACGCGCTTGCCGCCGTAAAGCGCGGCCAGGGCCCGGCAGCTGTCGACGCCCATATAGGCGTAGCGGTCGGCTGCGCGGTTGCCGCCGTCGCACACGTTTTGCGAAAGGAGCGGTTCGGCGCTTCCCGGGTCCATCCCCATCACCGCCGCCACGCCGGCCGCGGTCTCCGGCCCCGAAATCACGCACACGCTTGGCGGCGCCTTTCCGTCCACCACGGCCACCGCCGCAGACGAACAGCCCGGATAGCCGCACCCGCCGCAGTTGGCGCCGGCCAGCAACCCTTCGACCTGCGCAATCCGGGGGTCTTCGTACACATAGAAAATCTTGGAGGCCAGGCTGAGAATCAGACCGCAGGAACCTCCGAGTGCCAGCATGATAAGAACGGCTTCCGTCATGATCGGCTCCTTGTCGAAAACGTCGGCTCCGACGCCTGCACCGCCGCCGGAACCGTTCGGGTCATCTTTGTTAATCAGGAATGATTCCTATGACAAAAAAGCCGGCACCCTGTCAAGGGGATGCCGGCCATTTCTCTCTTTACACCCGCCGGGTCCGGGCGGTTGTGGACGTGCGGCCTGCCAACGACCCTTACACCCATCCCTTGAACGCGAAGAAGGCAAGCGAGAGAACCCCGGCGGTCACCAGGCCGATGGCGGTGTCCTGCATGGGACGAGGCACGCGCGCGAGCAGGATTTTCTCGCGGGTGCCGGCAAACAGAATCAGGGCAAGGCCGAAGCCGATCGCGTACGCAAAGGAGGAGACCAGGGCCTGGAGGAAGGTGTATTCCTCGTTGACGTTGATCAGACAGACGCCCATGACCGCGCAGTTGGTGGTGATCAGGGGCAGAAAGATGCCCAGGCCCGCGTATAACGCAGGGATGCTCTTTTTCAAAAACATCTCCACAAACTGCACCAGCGAGGCGATGACCAGGATGAATGCGATGGTCCGCAGGTATTCGAGGCCGAAATTGACCAGCACGTAGTTGTTGACGATCCAGGTGATCACGCCGGCCATCACCAGCACGAAGACCACCGCCATGGACATGCCCACGGCGGTTTCCATCTTCTTGGACGTGCCCAGAAAGGGGCAGTTGCCCAGGTACTGGGCCAGCAGGATGTTATTGATCAGGATGCAGCTGATTGCCAGGACGATGTAGTCACCCATCGAAAACTCCTATTTCTTGCCGAGGAGGTTCATGATGCAGAGCATGAGGCCGAGGCAGACGAACGCCCCGGGCGCCTCCACCATGAAGGTGAACGGTTCGAAGGAACCGCCGAAGATCTGGATCGGCTTTTCCCAGAAGGTCAGGTAGCCGGTGCCGAACAGCTCCCGCACCGCACCCAGCGCCGCCAGCGACAGGGTGAACCCGATGCCGATGCCGAGGCCGTCGGCCAGGGACCGCACGATGCCGTTTTTCGAGGCAAAGGCCTCGCTTCTGCCCAGCACGATGCAGTTGACCACGATCAGCGGGATGAAGATGCCCAGCTTCAAAAAGAGCGGGTAGGCGTAGGCCTGCATGACCAGCTCCACCACCGTCACGAAGGTGGCGATGATGATGATAAAACAGGCGATCCGGACCTTGGCGGGAATCACCTTGCGCAGGGAAGAGACAAGGATGTTGGAGCAGACAAGTACGAAGGTGGTGGCCACACCCATGCCGATGCCGTTTTCCACCGTCTTGGTCACGGCGAGCACCGGGCACAGGCCGAGCACGAGCCGAAACGGCGGTATCTCGTCCCACAACCCCTTCGTGAATTCCTGAGCGATCGATTTGGCCATCTTCCTCTCCTATTTGCCGTAGCCGGAAAGCTTGTCTTTCACGTCGGGCTTGAGCCGGTCGTAGATCTGAACCGCCTGGGTCAGAGCACCCGAGACCCCCCGGGAGGTGATGGTGGCCCCGGAGAGCGCATCCACCTGGCCGCCGTCGGGTTTGACCTTGAACACGCCGGTAAAGTCCATCCCCTCAAACTGCGCCTGGAACCCCTTGTCGGTCTTGGCCCGGGCGCCGACCCCAGGAGTTTCCTGGTGGGTGGTCACCGCCATGCCGATGATCTTGTCGGTATCGACGTCGACGCCGACCATGACGCCCACATCGCCGCCGTAGCCTTTGCCGAAGGTTTCAAAGGCGACCGCGTGAGGTTTTCCATTCAGTACGCCGACAAAAAAGCTGCGGTCGGCGTCACCGTCTTTGATTTTGAAGCGGTCGGCGATCGGATCGTTGGAGGCCTCTTCCAGAATTTGATGAATGGCAGGGCCCTTGACGAAGGTCAGCTTCTGCTTTTCGATGTTTTCGGCGGTGCCGTCCTTGATGGCCGCCAGCAGTCCGCCGGAGAAAGCGGCGAGAATCGTCAGCACCACGACCATTTTGATCATTTCCTTCATTTTCAGGCAACCTTTCCGATGGCTTTGGGTCGGATCTTGTCGATCAGGGGGTTGGCAATGTTCATCAGGATGATCGCATACACAACGCCGTCGACGTAGACGCCGATGTTCCGGATCAGCATCGTCAAAATTCCGGCGCCGGCGCCGTAGATGAGCATCGGAACGAAGTTGACCGGGGAAGAGGAGTCTTCCGGGGCCAGAAAGAAAGCCCCCAGCAGCGTGTAGCCGGTGAACAGGTGAAACAGCGGGCCTGCGAACCGGTCCGGGGCGGCGGCGTGGAACATAAAGGCGGTGACGAACACGCCGGCCAGAAACGAAGCCGGGATCTCCCAGCGAACGATGCCGCGGACGATCAAGTAGACGCCCCCGGCGATCAGACCGAGGCCGAAGGTGGCCCCGATTCCACCGATCTGCTGGCCGGCCAGCAGCCCCCACACGGAAAAGTGTTCGACGGCTCCCGGCCCGAAAAACTTGGCGCTCCAAAGGGGGTAGGCCATTTCGAAGCCGAGTTCGTAGTTGCGAAGGGCCTCGTTGAAATCGAAGTAGTCGCCCCAGGAGACGATCAGAATCCCCATGCCGAGCAGCGCCGGGTGAAACGGGTTGCCGCCGATCCCGCCGAAGATCATCTTGCCCACGACCACCGACACGAAGGTGCCGGTGAGCACGAGCCACCACGGTGCGGTGGCCGGCAGCATCATGGCAAACACCAGGCCGATGATGGCGGCATGGCCGTCTGTCACGGTCTGGGTCCGCTTCATCGCCATGTTGAGCAGCATTTCCCAGAGCATCGCCGAGCCGACCGAAAAGGCGGCCACTGCCAGCGCCGGGCCGCCGTACTGGGCGACGCCGAACAGCAGGGCGGGCAGGGCCGCGCCGATCATGTTGTAGTGGCGCGCCGAGACGCTGCTGCCGTTGTGCCAGAAAGGCGCGTGGGATACGACGAACTTCTTCGAATCACTCATCTTCTTCTGCCTCCACCGATGCCGCCGCCTCCGCCCGGATGCGGCTGAGCTCGTATTTGGCCAGGCGGATGTACTGAAAGATCGGAATCCTCGACACGCAGACAAAACTGCACAGGCCGCATTCGACGCAGGCATCCAGGTCGTACAGATCCTCGGCCTCCTCGTACTTGCCCGCCTCCAGAAACCGGACGAGCATGTTGACGGGGATGTTCACCGGGCAGGCGCGAATGCATTCGCCGCAGTTGATACACGGATAGTCCGACGTCCGGGCGATGTCGCCGCTTTCCTGAATCATGAGTGCGTCGGTGCCCGGTCCGACGGATTGGTCTTCGGAGTAGATCGCCGAACCGGTCATCGGACCGCCGAGGATGATGCGCTCGCCGTCGTTGACCTCGATACCGAGGGTATGAAAGATGTGGCGGATGGGCGTTCCCAGCGGTAGGACCACCATCCGCTTGTTGCCGTTTTTGTCGACCACCGTGAGCACTTTTTCCGTCGGCGGTCGCCCCGTTTTGACCGCGCGGCCCACGGCGGCGACCGCTTCGGCGGTCATCAGGACGATGCCGGCCTCGGCCAGGGAGGTGCCGGCCGGCACCGGCTCGCCCAAGGCCGCCATCACCACCATCCGCGGTGCGCCGGACGGGTACTGGGGCGGCACACCGACGGCTTCGGCGCCGACGGATTCGTAATTCTGGATGATGTCACCGGGCAGGGCCATTACCGTTCGCTCCACGCCGGTGATCTGCCGCAGCACGGAAATCCCCTTTTTGATCTCGTCGGCCCGGTTGCGCACCGTGTGCTGGTTGGTGACCACCAGCAGATCGGCGTCGACCCCGGAGACCACCAGGGTGTGGATCGGGCGATCCGGGTCGGAAAACTCGGAGAAATCAGGGGAGCCGGGCAGGTAGGTAAAAAACGCCCGGGCCTTTTCCAGGTCGAGCGTTTCGCAGACCTCGGCAAATCCGGCGTCGACCTCCTCTTCGCCGCCGGCCTCGATGGTCACGGCCGTGTACCTGCGGCCGAAGTCCCCGACAAAGGGGGAAAACGCGCTGATCGTCCCGGTGATCGGCGACAAAACGAAATCCGGCTGGTCTTCGTACAGCGCCAGCCGCTGGCCGGTCTTGACCGGATCGCCGACGCTGAAGCGCGCCGCATCTCCGCTGCGGAACTCGCCCGGATGATAGAGCGTCACCGCCGGGGGCGCTGGCAGCTTTTCCGGCTCTGCAGGCAAAGCGGCATAAGGTCGGTAATCGAGTTGGGTTCCGAGCAGGGGAAGGAAAGATTTTTTCCGCATAATGATGCCTTTTCCAGAATGGGTTCGGCGGTATCGAAAAAGTCGCTACTGGACATGGCAGGCGGCGCATTCGATCGCACCGGCCCCGTAATCCTTGTGGCAGCCGATGCACTGTTCGTGAAATGCGTCGCCGCGGTTGACCATCGCAGTATCGGTTACCTCGGGATCCTCGAGGTCGTGGCATTCCAGGCACGCGTCCGGGACCTGTATTTCGGCATCTTCGGGCGGCAGGTTGTGGCAGTCGCCGCAAGCGCGCAGGGCCGATTCGTCCATGGGGGGGTGGTGATGGCAGTCGGCGCAGGACAGCGCATATCCTTCTGCCGAGGTGTGGGTCTTGTGATCGAACAGCACCTTGCCGGCGATAACCTTGTATACGATCCGTACAGGGACTTCCGGGGACTTTGCGGGAAAGGCCGCGTAGCTGAGCACGCCTACGACGAGCAGCACCGCGATCACTCCGTAGGCTACTTTCAGCTCCTTTTTCGGCGCCATGCGAGATCCTTTCAAAACAGATGGTAAAAGGGGGGATACCAGATTTAAATCTCAGTGGGCGTAGCACAATGCTCTTCGGCTTTCAAGCCTTTTTTGGGCCCACCGGCGGGGTTCAAACGGGCTATCTCACTGAAGAGACACGGCAATGCAAGGGGTGGCGGGGGGCATGGCAATTGGCGCATGGCAGGTGGGGTGGGGGCCGTTTTATGGGGATTGCCAGAATTCCGTTCCGTCCATGATTACGGAACGCTCATCTGGCAACGGCCATATTCGAAAAGCATAACGTCGAACGTTCGAAGTTGAGCGTTGGATGTTCGTCCTATAATTGGTTTTCCACTTTTTACTTCCCACCACCAACGCGCCGATGTCTACACCTCATTTGCTGTTTCACAGGCCCCACACCAGGTGCAGTCCCGCATGGGACACTCGGGCGACACCCTGCCGGAAAGGGCGCGCCGGTATTCGGCAAGCAGAAAGGACTTTTTGACGCCGTGGTCGATGAAATCCCAGGGGAAGCGTTCATTGGCTCCCCGCTGCCGGAAGACGTAAAAACCGGCGTTGACGGCGGATGCCTTGAGCGCCGCCGGCCAGTTGCCGTGCTTGCGGTGAGCGTCCAGCAGCATCCGTGCCACGTTGCGGTCGCCGCGGGAAAGCAGCCCCTGGATGACGGCCCAGCGCGGAACGTCGCTGTGCACGCGGATGTTGGCCACCCGGCGCAGGCCTTCCTTGACCCGGCGCAGTTTTTGTTTGAGGCGGCCGGCATCGTCCATGGCGGCCCATTGAAACGGGGTAAACGGTTTGGGGACGAAGCTGGACAGGCTGACGGTGATTTCACCCATGCGGCCGCGGGTGCGGCTCGAAGCCAAAAAGCGGTGCTTGACCCGTTTGCACAGGTCGACGATCGCCGCCACGTCCTCTTCGGTTTCGGTGGGAAGGCCCACCATGAAATAGAGCTTCAAATTCGGAATTCCGGCAGCCACCAGGGCTTCGGCCGACGCCAGAATCGTTTCTTCGTCGATGCCCTTGTTGATGACGTCGCGCATGCGCTGGGAGCCGGCGTCCGGGGCGATGGTGGCGGTCTTGACCCGGCTGCGGGCCAGGGCGGCGATCAGCGCCGGGGTCAAGGCGTCCGCCCGCAGGGAGGAAAACGACAGCCGCGCCCGGCTGCCGTCGAACCGGCGGCACAGCGCCTCCAGATCCGGCAGATCCGATACCGCCGCCCCCACCAGCCCGACGGTATCGGTCATTTCCGCCCCGCGGTCGATGTCGGCCGCCAGGCGTTGGAAACTGCGAAACCGCGGTGGCCGGTAGATGTATCCGGCGGCGCAGAACCGGCAGCCGTGGGGGCATCCCCGGGAGACTTCGACCAGGTAGCGGTCTTCGAACGCAGTTTCCGGGCCGATCAGCGCGCTGCGCGTGGAAAAGGTGCCCAGAGACGCTGCGCGGGCCCCGCGGACGACGGCCGGCACCGCCTCGGTCGGTTCAATACCGGCCAGGGTGCCGTCTGCATGGTGATGCACCCGGTAAAAGGACGGGACGTAGGCGCCGGGAACGCAGCGGGCGATTCGCAGCAGACGGCTTTTTCGGTCGCTTGGTTCTGCCGCCGCGTCGATCAGCGCGTCGATCATCGGTTCGGCTTCGCCGATCAGCACCGCATCGACAAAGGGTGCGATCGGCTCGGGGTTGAGCATGGGGCCGACCCCGCCGGCGATCACCAGGGGAGCGTCGCCGTTGCGGTCTTCGGCGTGCAGCGGCAGGCCGCAGCGGTCGATCATCGCCAGCAGGTTCAGATAGTCGTTTTCAAAGGAGACGGAAAAGGCCAGGATGTCGGCTTCGGCCGGACGCCGGTTCGACTCGAGGGTTCGGAGCGGCAGATGTTCCTGCTCGGGGAGAAACAGACGCTCACAGACCGTATTTTGCCGCTCGTTGAGCATCGCGTAGACCGTTTGAAACCCCAGGCTCGACATTCCGACGGCATAGCGGTTGGGGTAGACCAGGACCACCCGAAGCCGGTTTTGCCAGCTTTTGGTGACCGCGCCGATCTCCCGGTCGAGTAGCGACGGTGCATGTGCAGGTGATCGGGATTTTCGGGGCATGGGGCTTCGGCCTCTTGGTTGCGGGATCCGGTCTCTTTCTTCGACGTTCGGCTTTTGAGATATCCCCCGATGCACCTGGAGGAAGCTCAAGCGAAACGGCTGGATGACAACCCTTATAATAGAGGTGGGCGGGTCAAAGTCAAACCGGGGCGGGAAAAGACGGGCGGGTCCCCGTGCAGGGGGAGAGGGGCGCAGGGACCCGCCCGCGGCCGGTGACGACGGGTAAGACAGCGGCGGAGGCGTCAGTCGGCCTTTTTTCTCATAAACGTCGGGATCTCCAGATCGTTGTTGTCGATTACGAGCCCCTTGTATCCGCGGTAGGCGGAGCCGGTCGATTCGTTTGCCGCCTGCTGGCGCCGGATGAAGGTGGGCTCGTCGTAGTCGACGCCGACCTGAAGATCGGCCGGGGTGATGTCGCGGATTTTCCCGCGCAGACAGGGTTTCTGCCTGCCGCGGTCCACGGTCGGTTCGTTGCCGATGCCGGTGGCGATCACCGTCACCCGCATTTCTTCCTCCATCTTGTCGTCGATGACCGCACCCCATATGATTTCGGCCTCCTCGCCGACTTCGTTGTAGATGCGGTCGGAGGCCTCGGTCATTTCCTCCATCGTCAGATCCGAGGTGCAGCTGATGTTCATCAGCACCCCCTTGGCCCCGGAGATCGACACATCCTCCAGAAGGGGGTGGGAGATGGCTCGCTCGGCCGCCTCCACGGCCCGGTTTTCGCCGCGGGAGATGCCGATGCCCATGATCGCCATTCCCGCCTTGGCCATGGTCGTGCGCACGTCGGCAAAATCGAGGTTGACCAGCCCGGGCATCATGATCAGGTCGGTGATCCCCTTGACCGAGTGCAGAAGGATTTCGTCGGCTTTTTTGAACATCTCGACCATTTTGGCGTTTTTGGAGGCAAGGCCCCGCAGCCGGTCGTTGGGGATGGTGATGACGGTGTCGGCCACCTCCTTGAGGGCCTCCAGGCCCTCCTCGGCCTGCCGCATCCGCTTGCGCCCCTCGAAGGAGAACGGCTTGGTGACCACCGCTACGGTCAATGCGCCCATGTCCTTGCAGATCTCGGCGATCA
>Ga0180436_10006457_pt1 | contig 10192 bp, 7 predicted proteins | sample SS_ome_2_FD_132434 | JGI IMG/M metagenome (GOLD analysis project Ga0180436, IMG submission 132434) | Hypersaline lake sediment archaeal communities from the Salton Sea, California, USA - SS_3_S_2 metaG | ecosystem: Environmental > Aquatic > Non-marine Saline and Alkaline > Hypersaline > Sediment...
GGATAGTCCGAGTAGCCTTTCTCGCCGGGCGTATAGAAGGTTTCCATGTCCGGCATCGCAAGGGGCCAGTCGTTGTGCAGCCGCTCGACGAGGTCCGGGTTGCTGATGAAGGGGCGTCCGAAGGCGATCAGGTCGGCGATTTCCAGTTCCAGATCCTCCTCGGCGCGGGCCTTGTCATAATCGCCGCAGAGAATCACGGCACCACCGAAGCTGTTGCTCATCGACTTCTTGAGCTCACCAGGGATGGCCGGGCCGCCCATGCCGGACATGTCGGCCAGGTGCATGTAGAGCAGGCCGATCTTCTCGAGTTCCTTCGCCAGGTAAAGATAGGTTTCGTCGATGGCGTCATAGTGCGGCATGTCGTTGAAGGTGCCGTAGGGCGAGAGCCGGATACCCACTCTCTCTTTGCCGATGGCATCGCAGCACTGTTTCACCACCTCGAGTACGAAGCGACAGCGTTTTTCGATGCTTCCGCCGTAGTCGTCGTCGCGCCGGTTGGTATGCGGGTGGATGAACTGCTCGAGCAGGTAGCCGTTCGCGGCGTGAATCTCGATGCCGTCGCAACCGGCCTCGACAGCATTGCGGGCCGCCTGTACGTATTCCTGTGCGGTACTGTGGACATCCTCGAGCGTCATGGCGCGCGCTGATGTATGCGGTTGCATGCCATAGGCATCTGTATACATTTCTCCCGGCAATTCCACGCTGGATGGTGCGACGACCTCGGCACCTTGCGGCAGATTGGCTTCATGGGCCACCCGGCCGCAATGCATGAGCTGGATGAAGAGGTTGCCGTCCCTCTCCTTGACGGATTCTGCGACCTGGCGCCAGCCATCGATCTGCGCCTGGCTGTAAATACCGGGAATCCTCGGATAGCCAACGCCATTCGGCGAGGGGGATGTTCCCTCGGCGATGATAAGCCCCGCCGAAGCACGCTGGCCATAATAGGTCGCCTGCAATAACCCGGGCGCATTGGTTTTTGCATCGGCACGCGAGCGTGTCAGCGGCGCCATGACAATACGGTTGGCAAGGTGCATGTTGCCGAGATGCAGGGGTTCGAAGAGTTTCATTGGTTGCCTCCGGTGGCTGGCTGTTCCTGTTGCATTCATGAATAGGGAGATCTTAGCAGTTGATCTGGCCACCACCACCCATCATCCGGACAGGGATTGGCAGGGACTCATGCGGAGTCGATGAGCCGCCGGGTCATGTGCAGCCGAACTTGCGGCTCCTCCGTCAGCATGTGGAAGAGGTGGTGTGGTCCCGTGGCCTGCTCGATCCGCTGTTCAAGGTCGGGTCTGACTTCGGCATAGAGATCGAGCAGTTGCGTATCGAAACGATGCAGCGCATGGCTCAGCGGATCCTTGCGCTGGCGGGCGAGAATCCTGTCCGCACCATCCTCGTCGAGATGCCCAAGGCAGACATGCACGGCATTGAAGAGTGTGGCCCAGCCGTTAAACCAGAACATGAGGTCGATATCGAAGTATTCGCCTGTCTCCTTGCCGGCCAGCACCTGCGCAAGCAGTTCTTTCTCCTTGACGGTTTCTCCCTCGTCCAGCAGTTCGGCACGCCCGTAACCGTCGATCGTCGAACTGGTCATGAGAACCGGCGCTTCAGGGTGACTGGCGAGTACGAAACTCGCATCCTTGAGAACCGGGGCGAGTTTGCCACTGGTCGAAGGGTCGCGCTTGCGCCGCGAGGACGGGCCGCTGGAGAGCACACGCACCTGGTGACCACGCTTACCGAGTTCCCTGACGAGGCGGTCAAAGACTCCTTTGTGTAATACGTCCATGGAGAAGTTCAGCGCCGTCTGCTTGTGCAGCAATGCGAGTTGAATCTGCTTGCCGAAACGCGGTGCGGCCTCGACGATATTTGCGATTTTCGCGACAGGAATGCGCTCCTCCAGCAGCCCTTGCCTGTTGACGTGCACTTCCTGGTGGAATTCGTCAAAACTGATCTGCAGCAGCACTTTCGCTTCTGCCCATGAGGCGGGCCGCGATTTCACGGCATCGGCCATCGCCTTGAGCGTCTGCAGGGTCGTCGGCATGTCGGTCGCGAAATCGCCGTTCAGCAGGATCGCAAAGTGCTTGATATGCGGCATGGTGCGGATCGCGTTGTAGAAATGCTCGAGGTGGTTGGTTAGATCGCCGCCCGTGAACAGCGCGCTGTCCGTCATGGCGTCAACCAGCCGGTAGATTCTTTCGGGATCGCTCTGCCTCGGTTTGGGCGGCCGCCAGATGAACATGCAGTGGCGGCAGGTCTGTGGACAACCCATGGCCGGGATCAGGCCGAGCTTGGCGAAATGCATGTTCCCCGGCGCCGGGTCCGGCAGTTCATCGACAAGTGCCAGGCGTTGCCTGTCCTCGGTCCCGAGCATGCTCCTGTAGCGATTGCGCTCGTTCCGTGCCAGGTCGGCATAGGCGACCTTGGTCTCTTTCGCGAAGAGTCCAAGTGTGTTCCATGTTGCCAGTATCCTGTCGGCAAGCTGCTGCGGATCACTGTTTTCAGAAGCGAGCAGCCGCAGCAGCTGTTGCTGCTGAACAGGGCCGCCACCCGGCTGTCTCATCCAGTGTGTGATGTACCCCCTGATGAAATCTTCCGCTGCGTCGGAAAGCAGCAACTGCATGAGGAATTGTTGCGCGGGATTACGGAACGCGGCCAGCAGCTGTGCACGATAGTTCTCATGCACATTCCGGCGCAGCCAGTGCCAGGCGCAGAGATAGCTCATGAGAAAGGCAAGATCGTCAGCGTTTGCGTGGCCCTCGAGCAACTGCCGCATGGCCCCGCTTGTCAGCCTGTTGACCTCGGTTTTGAACCGCTGCCGCATCCGTTGCAGATAGATTGCAAGCAGTTCTTCCTGTTTGACCAGTGACCCTTCTGCCTGGCTGGTGGTGGACATCTCTGTGGCGCTGTCGAAAATTCTCTTCAGGGAAGATAAAGGTAGCACAGCTGTGCGAATCAGGGCCTGCTGGGGCAAGGTTTTTCGATATCGCGCGAAAGAGCTGGCACGCGGCAATGTCTTTTACCGCACAGCTAGCGCAGCAACTCCCGGCAAGGCCGGCGCATCTGGCCCTGTCGCTTCAGTAATTGTCAGGGTCGCATCGCTCCCTTGCGAAGAGACGATGAACGATAATCCGGCAGGATGTTTTCTGTGTCAGGAATGTTTGCGATCAGATAAACGACAGGATCTCCTGCTCGATGTTCTCCTTGTCGATAACGGCACTCTGCGCAACTGGCTTGTCGAACAGCTCGTGAATCAGGGGCGGGATCGGTGTCTGTGCGACCTCCGAGATCGACTTCAGGGCATCGATGTCATGGGCATCGACCTCACCGGTCAGGGCGTTGGCGATGGTGGGTGAGAACTTGGTCCATTCGGCCGTCGAGTAGACGATCGATTTCAATGACTTGTCCCGGCAGGTTTCGTGCGCCTTGAAACAGGTCGCCGTGTGCGGGTCCATGAGGTAGCCCTGTTCAAAAGTTTCCCGGAGCGTGTTCCTGACCTCCTCGTCGCTGGCAAAATCGGCACAGAAAAACGATTGCAGTTGCTTCAGCTCGTCAGCAGTCAGGGCGTAATGCCTTTCGTTGTCGAGTTGCAGCATGAGGTCTTTCGTGCGATCCGGTCCGAACAGGTCATACAGGATGCGCTCGATATTGGAGGATTTCAGGATATCCATCGCCGGTGAGCTTGTCGCGACGACTCTGCGTCCGCGCAGATCATAGGTGCCATTCCGGATCAGGTCCGTGAGTACATTGTTGCTGTTCGACGAGATCAGGATCTTCTCCACGGGAAGTCCCATTTTCATTGCATAGTAGCCGCCGAGCGCATTGCCGAAGTTTCCGCTCGGCACGTTCAGATAGACCTTGTCGCCGAGCGAGATGGCGCCCTGGCGTACCAGCTCGAGATAGCTGTGGATGTGGTAGATCTGCTGGAAGATGATCCGGCCGAAATTGACCGAGTTGGCTGCCGAGAGATGGGTCTCTTTCTCCCTGAGCTTGGCGCGGAAGGTATCGGAGGCCAGCAGGGTCTTCAGCGCTGTCTGGGCGTCATCGAAATCTCCATGGATGCCGATGACCTTGAGATTGGGCGCATCCTCGGTGACCATCTGCAGCCGCTGTACATCGGAGGTGCCTCCATCGGGATAGAGACAGGCGACCTTCACATTGGCGCGGTTCTTGAAGGTTTCGAGCGTCGCCGGTCCCGTATCACCACTCGTTGCTGCCATGATGAGGTAGTGCTCATTGCGTTTCATTGCCAGGTCTGACAACACGATCCCGAACGGCTGCAGTGCTATGTCCTTGAAAGCGCGCGTGGGGCCGTGGTACAGCTCGCTGACATAGAGGTCCTCTCTGACCTTGATGACAGGAACAGGATTCTCCGGGTCATCGAAGCCGTCATAGAGTTCCAGCGCGGCATCGATGACATCACTCTCGATATCGATGTCGTAGGCATCGAGAATCGCTTTGGCAAGCTCTTTGTAGCTGGAGTCCATGCTGGACTCGAGGAAGGACAGGCCGAGTACGGGCAGGGATTCCGGCACGTAAATGCCGCCAAAGGAGGACATGGGGCTCAGCATCGCCTCCGAGAAACTGACTTTCTCGGGACGCGAGCCGTCATTGCCGCGGGTTTCAATGAATTTCATGGATTGCTGGCCTGCACCTGACTGGTATCAACTCGTAACGCGCAATTATACCCATGCCACCTCCCGGAAGCATCCGGCGTGATTCTCCCGCCATGCCAGCTCACCGCCCGGGAGACTCCGGCCTGGCGCTGCGTTTTGCGAATGGCGCAGGTGAATGCTTGACGCACACCCGGGAGCCGATAACATAGCCCCCTGTTTCTCCAATGGAATTCATGCATGCACCCCTTCCGGCTGTTCCGTGCGCTTCTTTTGCTGCCCCTGTTCATTTGCTCGCCGCTTGCAGCTGCATCCGCTCCGGATGTGGTCGTCAGCATCAAGCCGCTGCACTCGCTGGTTACCGGCGTCATGCAGGGGGTGGGGGAGCCCGCGCTCCTGATTTCCGGCAGCCAGTCACCGCACACATTTACCCTGGCTCCCTCCGATGTTCGCCTGGTCAAGAGGGCCGAACTGATCGTCTGGGTCGGGGAGGCGCTCGAAACCCCGCTCGCAAAAACGATTGCAGCGAACAGCGAAGACGCGCAGGTTATCGAGTTCATGCATATGCAGGATCTCGAGAGGGCCGGTTTGCGCGAGGGCGGGGCATGGGAAGCACATGAACACCATCATGGAGAGATGCATCAGCAACACCAGGAACACCACAGCGATGCGCGCGAGGATGTGCACCTGTGGCTGTCGCCTCTGAATGCCGGTCGTCTGGTTGATGCTGTGGCTGACGCGCTTGCGGGTATCGACCCCGGGAATGCCGAGACCTACCGCCTGAATGCTGCCGGGCTGCACGAGCGTATCAGTCGTCTGGATGCAGAATTGATATCGCAACTCGCCAGGGTCAAGGACAAGCCCTACATTGTCTTTCACGACGCGTACCAGCTTTTCGAGAAACACTATGGACTCAACGCTGTGGGTTCTGTCGTCATCAGCCCAGGGCGCATGCCGGGGGCGCGCCGTGTCCATGAGATGCGCGAGCGTCTCGTGCAGTCAGGAGCAAAGTGTATATTCAGCGAACCACAATTCGAATCAGGGCTCATTGACACGATTACCGAGGGAACAACCGCGGGCAGTGGTACGCTCGATCCAATCGGCGTGGCCCTCGAGCCGGGAAGCGATGCCTGGTTCGAACTCATGCGCAACCTGGCAAATGCGCTCGTGGAATGTCTCGGTGACTGATAGTGCACCACTCGTCAAGGCAACCGGTATCGATGTCTCACTCGGTGGGCGCACAATTCTCGATCGGGTCGATCTTTCGGTCTCGCGCGGCCAGGTTGTCACCCTGATCGGACCCAATGGCGCCGGCAAGACCACGCTCGTGCGCGTCATGCTCGGTTTGCTGAAACCCGATGCCGGCAGGGTCGAACGCATGCGGGGGATCACCATCGGTTACATGCCACAGAAACTGCAGGTGCCGGAGAACCTGCCATTGACGGTGCAGCGATTTCTCAGGCTGGCGTGTGACAGGGAGGCTGCAGCGTGCGAGCAGGTCATCGAGGAACTCGGCATAGCACACCTGCTCCGGCAGCCGATGCAGAACCTCTCCGGTGGTGAGCATCAGCGTGTCCTGCTGGCGCGCGCGCTGCTGCGTGAACCGGATCTGCTCGTGCTCGATGAGCCTGTCCAGGGTGTCGACGTGACGGGGCAGTCGGAACTCTACGCCCTCATCGGACGCATCCGGGACAAATATCATTGCGGTGTGCTCATGATCTCTCATGACCTGCATCTGGTGATGGCCACAACAGACGACGTGCTTTGTCTCAATGGTCATGTCTGCTGCTCAGGTCATCCGGAGAGTGTCTCCAGGCATCCGGCCTACCTGGAACTCTTTGGTAGCAAGGTCGCCGACAACCTTGCTGTCTACACGCATCACCATGATCATGACCACGACATCCATGGCAACATCATCGAGAAACCGGAGCATGATCATGGATGATTTCCTGTTACGTGCGCTGGCTGCCGGCATCGGCGTCGCGCTTGTGGCGGCACCGCTCGGCGTCTTTGTTGTCTGGCGTCGCATGGCCTATTTCGGTGATACCCTCGCGCATTCTGCCCTGCTTGGCGTCGCACTCGGTTTCCTGCTGGGAATCAGCCTTAATGTTGCCGTCGTCAGCATTTCACTGCTGATTGCACTGATGCTTCTGGCGCTGCAGAACCGCAAGCAACTGGCCACGGATACACTGCTGGGTATTCTCGCGCACAGCGCGCTGTCGGTCGGTCTCGTGGTCATGGCGTTCCAGCAGGATGTGCGTGTCGACCTGATGGGATATCTCTTCGGTGATATTCTCGCTGTCACGATTCCCGACCTTCTATGGGTCTGGGGTGGCGGGGTGCTCGTGCTGATGCTGCTTGCGATCATCTGGCAGCAGTTGCTGGCGATTACCGTTCACGAGGAGCTTGCACAGGTCGAGGGCGTACCCGTCTTGCGGACCAGGCTGCTTTTCATGCTGATGATCGCAATGGTCATAGCCGTCTCCATGAAAATCGTCGGGGTTCTGCTGATCACCTCCATGATGATCATCCCGGCTGCGGCGGCCCGCCGTTTCAGCAGCACACCTGAACAGATGGCTGTTGTTGCTGCAGTGATCGGCATGGTGGCCGTCGGCCTGGGACTGGCGGGATCCTGGTTCCAGGACACGCCGGCAGGGCCGTCGATTGTCGTCAGCGCGGCGTTGCTCTTCCTGGCCGTGCAACTGGTGCCTTCCCGGCGCTAGGATGTCTGCTCCCGGCTAACCTGCCTCTCCGTCACTGCGCCTTCTCAGTGGCTTGTAGACACGTCCCTCGAAACGCAGAAAACGTGTGAAAAACTCGAACAGCACGAGCCGTGTGGTCTGCACCATGACAACGAGTCCCTCGAGCACGATGATCACCAGATGGCCGATTGTGAATATCAGGATAGTGCCAAGCGGGGAATCAACGAGAGTGAGCAGTTCGCCGATGACCACCGAGAAGCTTGCATGGGCAAGGGCAAAAGCCCCGACCCGGACAAAGGAGAGAGTCGCGACCGCAAGCTGGAAACTGCTCTCGACGAGATTGCCTGCTTGTCTGCCAAGACATCCTCCTTTTGCGCCTTTGCATAATACGATGCTGCCTGCCAGGTACCAGGCAATAGCTGCAGCGGAGAGATACCAGGCCAGTGGAAAAATGATCCCGATAAACACCGTGGCATAAAGCAGCAGGACCGGAGCGCTCTCAAGCAGCCAGGCTCGGAAATCGGCTCGCCACCAGGCCTCGATCCCGAAGAAAATCTGCCCCAGCAATATGATCGCAGCGCCGAGTAACAGGGTGACCGTGAGAATCGAGACAGCGTTGTCGAGCGGGTGCCCGAAAGGGGAGGGAATGAGTCCGTGGAGTCCGAATATTTCTCCGAACAGGAATCCGAATCCCGTTGCGGCAAGACCGCAGGCAACTAGTATTCTGGCCGCAGGGTAATGTTTTCCCAGAATCCATCCCGCAAGCGCGAGCACAAGGCCATGGCCGACATCCGGAAACATGAAACCGAACAGAAATGGCACCAGCACCGCGACCAGGGGTGCAGGATCAATCTCGTCCCGTCCCGGTGATCCCATGAGATCTACAAAGAGACGGAACGGCTTGCTCCAGTCAGCCGAGTGTAATTCAACCGGGGGAGTGAGATCGGTGCGAGGCGGCGTGAAGACAAAGCGGGAGTCAATACCTTCCGATCTGAGTTGCTGTTCGAGTGCATCGGGTGAAACAGCGGTGGTCCATCCTGTCAGCTTGCAGGCAGAGTGATCACCCGTCTTCTCGATAAAAACCTCGAGATACCAGCGCAGCAAGCGTGCATAGCCGAGTGCTGAACGGACTTCATCGGAGTTGCGCAGGTCAGCAAGCTTTGTGACGAGTTTTTCCTTTTCTGCAAGCGCCACCTGCATTCTTGTTCTGATCTCCCTGTCCCGCTCGGAGCTCTCTCCAGGCAGCCAGTCGGGAATTTTCAGACTGTTACATTCCGCGAAGAAGGCGCAGGCATCCACGACGTCCTTGCGGTCCGGATCCCCGACTACAAGCCAGAAATCATGGGATTTGCCAGTGTAAAGGGCCGTGAAAAGATCATTCTCCTGGCCGGTTTCTCTCTCCAGGCTTCCATGCGGGCATGTGAAGATCTGTTTGTAAAGGAGGTCGCTTGCATGGCTGACCTGTTCGAGTTGTTCCGCCTCCTCTCCCATCGCCGCAACGCATTCGTCCAGCAGCGAGAGATCCTCGATTTCCAGTTCCAGCTGGCGGATGCGCCGCCGTGTCTGGACGAGCCCGGTTGCCCATTTTCGCAGGGTTTCGACAATGGTGAGAGCCAGTTCCTCCGGTTCCAGCAGCACCTTTGCCGGTGACAGGTCCGGCGACGGCAGTTCATCTGCATGGCTGGCACAGAACGCGTCGAACTTGCGCAGCTGCTCACGGATTACTTCGAGATCGATGCAGGGCGACGTCTGGTATCCCTTCTCCTCGAGTTCCACGCTGCCATCCGCAGCGAGTGACTCGAGAGCAAACACCGTTTGGTTGCGGGGGATTTCCGCCTCGAACCAGCTGACCTGTGTTGGATGGAGTGCCATGAATGCCTGGTTGCCTGTTGTAATCTCTGCCAGAACCTGTAGTGCAGCAGCAGTCATCCCCGGGAATGCTTCCTGCCCGGATTGACCAAAGACTCACCCGGACTCGCCGCGCGGGATTTTTTTCATTGTACTTCTCAATAATGCTTTACCGGCGGGGCCAGCAACAATAAAATCCATATCGATAAAAATCTATATAGAGAAATATCGATATGGATCCCCTGGTTCTTTTCAAGGCACTTTCCGACATCACCAGGCTGAGGGCGATCGTCCTGCTGGCAACCAATCAGGAGCTGTGCGTCTGTGAACTGGCATACGCACTGGATCTGCAGCAGCCCAAGATCTCCCATCACCTGGGAGCCTTGCGCAGGGCAGGTCTTGTCTCTGACCGCAAGGCGGGCCTCTGGACTTATTACTGCATCGACCCTGATCTTCCAGATTGGGCGAAGCGCGTAGTTGAAGCAGCTGTTCACGGTGCTGACACACAGAAACTCTATGCTGCCGACCGACAGGCTCTCGAAACCATGCCGAATCGTCCGGGCGCCGCCTGCTGTGCCTGATCCGGCCTTCATTTCACACACAGATACATCAGGAAAACTCTCATGTCAGTAACCATTGGTATCAACGGTTTTGGTCGAATGGGGCGTCTCGTTATGCGTGCCGGCTGGAACAGGCCGGAACTTGCATTTACCCACGTCAACGAGATCGCGACCAATGCGGCCGGTTCGGCGCACCTGCTGAAATTCGACTCGGTGCATGGCACCTGGAGCCTGGAGACCGGTGCCGTGGGAGAGCGCATGATCATCGACGGCAAGGCCATCAGCCACTCATCCACTACAGGCATCGGTGAGACCGACTGGTCCGGGTGTGACATCGTCATCGAGGCAACCGGCAAGCACCACAAGAAGCCCAAGTCCCTCGAGGCCTATTTTGACCAGGGAGTGAAGAAGGTGATCGTGGCCGCGCCAACCGAGGGCGCACTGAACATCGTTTATGGCATCAACGACGACC
>Ga0180436_10006458_pt1 | contig 10191 bp, 11 predicted proteins | sample SS_ome_2_FD_132434 | JGI IMG/M metagenome (GOLD analysis project Ga0180436, IMG submission 132434) | Hypersaline lake sediment archaeal communities from the Salton Sea, California, USA - SS_3_S_2 metaG | ecosystem: Environmental > Aquatic > Non-marine Saline and Alkaline > Hypersaline >...
CAGGGTCCAAAGTGGATGTCGGTGTAGTAATTGCTACCGTAAGATTCGTTGCTGTATTCGAAGGTCAACTTGTAGATCATGTGCTTGTGGAAGGTACAGCGCGCAGGTTTTTCCATGCCGGATGTTCTGGCATTTTCCTGATGACGTAACCAGGCACCACCTGCATCAGATACGACGCCGTATACCCCTATGGTACGGCCTTCTTCTGCGATAACATCTGCGTCTGTGGACGTGTCAACAACATAACCATCCCCACTGGCCCTATCAAACGGCGTAAGTGATTCAGTTTCCAGCTGCTCGTCCGTGTCCGCCTGGTCTGTCCAGCTGACAACACACTTGAGCGGCTGATCTAGATCTTCGGTCACTACCGTGTAACTTGAAAGTGTCGCACCCTCAATTGGCGCTGCATTTCGGTACCATTGATAGGAAAACAGACCTAGCCCATCGTCATCTGTAATAGTATCAGTGTTGACCGTAAGCTGTTCTCCTAACGCGGGTACACCATCAATTACCGCCGCACCCTCAGGCGCTGCATTTCCTGATTGCGAAACAATCCCGTCTTGAGACACTCTGAGTTGATACGTAGCCGAGTAGGCACTAGCTGTCGCAGCCATAAGCATTAATGCCAAGGCGCTTTTTTTCATCTGATTAATCACGGATACTCCCGGTAGCTAATATTTTCTGATTTATTTATATAGCTACCTTGCAGGCAGGTGGGGCTCCAACATTTATTTCAGGCAAAAAAAAGCCCCGGTTTTACCCAGGGCTTTTGAGGTCACAACTTCATAGGAGAGAGAGGAGGAGTTGTTTGTTTAGTGGCGCTAACCACAATATGACTATAGTATACCAATTGTATTTCTATCTTGTCAAGCTTTTTCTCCAAATTCAACCCTCAGTCCGACGACACGTGATGTTGTAAGCGTTTGTGCGTCTCCTGGCAAAACACGCGAACGTCACGCTGTGCCGGCGTTTCCTCCAAAATACGCGGCCCCTGGGTGAGGCACATCTCGCGCTTCAAACCAAAAGCTACGCGTACCGGAGTCATCTGCTGTAAGCGCTGCGCATGGTCTTGCGCAAAAAACCACACCAGGGAGGATAAGTCAGGATCACTGTCCGTCTCAAGCAGTTGGGCCTTGTTTAGCACAACACAGCCCGGGAATAAGCGGGAACTGCGATGAGGAAAGTCAAGATTAATCGGCGTGCAGAGCTCTCCCTCGTTGGCGTCGTACTCGACATAATTAAAAAAAGCCGACAGACCTGCCTCGAGATTAGTTAACAGCACGTCCCAGTGTGATTGAGAGGCTAAGTGACCGTTAAAAAACTTCAGATGTTCACCGGATTTTAAGGAAGCCAGGATGAGCAACAAACAAACTGCTTTGCCGGAGTCGTGCACTTTGTTGAGCTCCTGGAGTAGTCGGTACGGGCCCGCGCCGTCGGCAGGCTCCTGGAGACGGCCGTCAATCTCACCGCGATCGACAGCTAATTGCAAATTGGTATACACCTCCACGAATTGTTCGGTTTTACACCATTCCAGGATAACGTTCTCCTCAGCGTAGCGTTCGTCACGGTAACCTTGGTGCTGGTAAATCGCGACCGATTGCAGCAAACCCGACGGATCGAAGTTTTCGCCGAGTTGCTGGCGCATCAAGTGCCGCCAATAGCGGTAAATTCCTTCAAATGGAGAAGCTTCGGGATCGCTGCGACGCTGTAGAACCAGGCGATACATGTTTAAACCTGCACGGTTGTGCGCACATTCCAGCGTGCGATGGCCGCCTCGAGACTGGGGCCAGTGACTTCCCCACCGCATCCGCCCGCAGCGGGGACACAGCCGGCGCGCCACAACTGGCGCCCGCACTCATCCATCCGTGTTACCGGGTAGACACTGTCGCCGTCTCCCAGGTCAGGCTGCTGACCACAGAAAGGACAGGCCAGTAAAAAATCCATGACAGGAAACTTATGCTCTGCCGCTTCACGCTTTTTCCAGGCAATTACCTGGCTGGGCTCAAACTCCCCGTCTTCCGTGACCCAGCAGTTCTCGTCCCAGAACAGGATAGCCTGGTGGGTATTAGTGAGCATGACATCATAAAACGCGTTGCTGGCAGGCTTGCGCTTACTAAAAGAATTCCATTTACGATCGAAAGGTACAGTAATGGACACGACTTGATACTCCGTGTTAATTCAGAGACGACGGCGCTCCCGGACGAACTGTCCAGACGTACCGCCTTAGAGGGCTATATCTGTATAGTCACCAAGCAGGTCACTTAATTGGCTATACGTGCGCATGAGATCTACCGATAAAATTCAGCATCTGTTTAGCACCCATAATGGACACTGTGTCTACTGCGAACAGTCCACCTGGATAGTGCACGTCCCGGTGCCGCCGGATGTCGTCCCGACAAAGAAGAACCGTGGCACGATTGAACATATAATCCCGGTATCGCGCGGCGGCTCCAATCGCAGCACGAACCTGACGCTCAGCTGCATGGATTGCAACAAAACCCGTGCGTACTTACCGCATGAAATATTTTCTGAATTGCGCAAACATCCGCATTGGCGCTTACTGGTACTGTCGTACCGACGGGATGTAGCTTTTTATGAATGGCTGTTAAATTCCAAGCGCCTGCGTCGACGCCAGGTGGCCGAGGATAAAGTCGTCCGCCGCCAGTTGCTCGAAGAGTTTTACCATCTCTATCAGATGCAACAGCTTTACCAGTCTTACCGCTAGCGCAGCGCCTGTCATAGCGTGGGGAGGAGGAACAATAAAGCCCTGCGTCGAACGACAGCAGGGCAGGTGAATGCTATTAAGCTAAACCGATCTCAAAGACCTGACGAATATCCTCATGCTTATGCGGATCAAACGGCTCGGTCGAGTCAAGCTCATAACGCCAGACCAGGTCAACCATGCGGCTTTTACGAGCACCCCATGAATTCCACTTAAATAGAATACGTTCAACCATGGGTTGGGTAGTTACCAATTGACCGCCACCCACCGCGCGCATCGGTTCACCGTCGTGTTTACAGAATGTACGATACTTCATCAAGACCATGACAATCTCCTCTATTGATAAAAACAAATGACCTCAATAGGTATAGAGAACCGGCGGGCAGCTAAAGAACAGCCAGGTATTTCTTCAGGACTTTAAACTCTGCCGGCGGGATGCGCTGAAAACCACCTTTTTTGATCGCCAGGCCATCACTGGTCTGTACGTAGTAATGATTTTCATCCGTAAACTCTCCGTCGCCACGAAAATCGATCATGATGTCATCGAACTTCTTGTCCGGATCCTCGCCGTCACGGCAAACGAACAGAAATTCAGAGCCATACTCGTACTCACCGTTCACCTCCACCAGGTTACCCTGGTAATAGCGCTCCTTGTTGGCCACGGCATCTTGCTCGGCAATTGTAAAGTCATACGTGCCGGCATAGCGGGCACCGTCTTTGGTTACCGCAACACCCAGACCGCCGTAGGCGTCGAGCAGTGGCTTGCTGGCCAGGTGAGCCACCTCGAAGGTGACTACTAGATCCAGATCGAAAGTTTTCAAAATTGCCTCTGTAAACGCCGCTGCGTGATCCGCATTGAAGGTGTCCTCATGTGTAAGCAGCAGGCCATCATCTTGCTTTTCGGTGCGAAAACTCCAGACCAATTCGTGCAGTGCATTTCCTTTAAGCGCTACGGTACCGACGTAGTCCGGATGCATCTTGATCAAACGCGTCACCAGTTGTTCAAAAGGCGGTAATTCCGATATGCGCTCTTCATCGAGGGCGCATTTGCTTAAAAATTGCTCAGGGATTTCACCGTCAAAGATAGCCAGGGCACGTAAAGCCATGTCGGCTAGATCTGACTTCAGCGGGATAATAAAGGCAGCTTCTGAATAATAATCAGCCATGTTCTCTCTCCGTTGCGTTAACAGGACTCTATTATAACACATACGAAGATATATGTAAAATAGTAAAGCAGTTGTAGTCATACTGTATAATTTAACAACGAACCCTCAAATAAAGAGACTTTAACCTTATTTGTTAAAGTATATATTTACTATAGCAATTGACGATAATCAACAAAAACGCTATACTAAGCCTCAAATAAGCTTAAAACCACGTTTTATGGAACCCATTAAAGGAAAAATCATTAAAGGCTATGACTGTCGGCGGAGCCACATCCGATGAGTAACGCTCAGGTACATAAGTTGGATGCCGAGATTACGGCGCTGGCACGCATCGCTGAAACGTATACCTTCAAGCCAGTTATCCCAACGATACTTGGTCGCATCATGCGTAGCGAGTTTGAGTTCTATTTTGACGATATCATGCAAGACGGCATGATTGATGTTGAACGACTGCTCCCGGAGTGTTTTGTCCGCCAGCTAACAACGACAGGCGAGATCCATGCTCTCCAGCGTTTAAATACGCAAGATCCTGACGAAATGCGCTTTAATATCATTAATCCGAGAAAAACCGAAGGTCAAAATAGACCACTGACCGAGAAGGATTATGTCTACCTGGCCGCCTACGCCGACGCATGTCATACCGACTTACTGGGCTTTCTTGTTCTCAACCGACGTCTCGTCTATGAACCGCCTCAACATGATCACGCTGAAGATCTTACTTACTACGTTAATATTGAAGCGATTTACACGAAAAAAGCTGCTCGAGGACGCGGTGTCGCGACGTATCTAGCCACGGCCGCAATCAACGCAATTGTCGAGGATATGGAGACGTTACATCCGCTAATCCCAGAGGGCTCGACGATCATGGTACTTTTTTACAGCGAGTGGCTTAGCACCGGCGGTGCGAACTTTTGCAACAATATCGTCGAGTGCGTTGAATTTATCCAGGAACTGCGTGAATACAACAGATTTGAAATTGATGCTGATATGACATACTAACCAGGCGAGAATTAGTGAGACAATTAATGATACGAAAAACTTTTACAAAAGCCATAGCCGTCGTTTCCCTGCTAAGTCTTTTACTTACAACAGGCTGCACAACAATGCACCTGACCGACAAAAATGAGGCCGCGCTGTACGGCCTGGTTAATGCTGAGGCGGCTTTAGCGCCGATAACGTACGAATATTCCATTGTCAAAAGCGTCGACGGCGTCAAAATCGCATTTGATGAAAACCCGGTGATTGTCTCTGCCGGTATGCATACCGTCGAGATCCGTTACGGACGCTGCATTGCGCCTGCCTTGATTATTTTATGTGAATTCCAGCCTTCTAAAACCAAAACCGTTGAGTATGATTTTGTGGGCGGCAAGCAATATAGTTTAACGCTTAATGGTGGGATAACCGCCAAACCCTGAATCATCCCAAGCTCGCTACTCAAGGGTGTCGCGTATTAAAGATATGCGTCGAAAATGGACCATGCACCCAGGAGGGTAGGCTGTACCCCGAAAAATCAGGCACCTGGTATTTGAGCTGAGTGTCACTGATAAAAATAATAGCCGGATCCGGCACGCCGTAACCAAACGAAACACGCGTATTTGTGCTGAAACCAGTGCCGTAAACAGAAACGTATTCTCCAACGTTGCCGTAGGTGTCGGTAGTGGTCAGGGTTACAGGCACGGCGTAACTTAATGCGTTATAGACTACCGTCTCGCCGGCAATCGTGACCTTCATTTCAGCAGGTCCTGCTGCATGAGGAGCCGAACGCACAATCATCATAGTGTCACTGAATACATTGACCAGGGTTGCCGGGACATCATTAAAGGTTACCGTCGTATCGCCTGCGACAAAGCCCTCCCCGTAAACCACCATGTTTTCGTTTCCGGTTGTCTTGATATAGTGTTCTGGCGAGGTACTGTCGATACTGAACGAAGCCTGCTCAGGTTGTTGATAAACGTACTGCCCCGTCCAGGTATTATCAGCAAAATCGTCAAAATAACTGTTTCTCACCTTGATGGTAATCTCGCCCTCAGGCAGAAACTCAGACACCTGTGCAACCAGTCGCCCGCTGTCGCCGTAGTGTGCATAGATTGAACTGTCGTCGATGTAAGCTTTGGTCTCAGGCGTAAACCCAGCGCCTGCAATAAGAAATAAGCGACTACCTTCGCCGTCGGGGATCCCTTCGCCAATGTGCGTCACGGTAGGTGGCGTAGGGTAAGTGTAGCCGCCTTCAAAGTAGACACTGTCACTGGCATCAGCCACTTGAACTGTTACATTGGTACCGGGTGTGCCCAGGGGTATGGTGAAATAAAGCAGATCGTCGCCCACGGTAGTGGTATTCACCGCCGCACCGCCGATGTGTACAACGCTGTCTCCTGCAAAAGGCCCGCCGCTGATACTGAACTTAACACCGGCGTCATCCGGAGCAATTTCATACAACCCCTCCAGCACCATAGCCTGAGCCTGGCTGGAAGGAAATGCCTCTTCGATATCCCCCATAATCAGGGCGTAGCTTGCCATCCCGTGACTGCCGCTTAATCCCAAAGCCGCCACTAGCGCTATCGCAAAGAAATTGTCTTTCATGAAAAAAATCACCGTTTAGAGTTCCAGTCAGCTCGTATAGCGAGCAAGGCGGTGACTTATGAGTTAATGAGATGCGCTCGAAGTGGTGTGCGCTGAGCTCAGTCGTCTCGAAAAACCAGCTTGTTACGCCGGCGCAAAATGAGACAGATAGTGGTTAATGAAACGAAAGGTTGACGGCGTGTATGGATTTGCTAGCAGCAAAAACTATAGTCTCACGCTCGAAACGGCGCGATTGTTGAGCTGACCTACTAACTCAACTCTGAGTATCGTGGCACGCTCCGTCAGATGACCAGTAATGTGGACTTTGCTCGTCACAAGTCTGCCGGTAAAATGATTTGGTTTCGCGAATTCCCATGTGTAATGCGTTTTCTTCCGCAGGATCTATGTTGTACCAGTCGTACAGACATCTCGCCTCGTTGTCGGCTATTTGATTGATGTTGTTAAACACAGTGACTTCGGAGAGCGTGATAAAGTAATTGCAAAGCGCACCTATGGAAGCGAAAGTCGTATTATTGTCGTATTGCCAGTAATAGTCCGGCAAAACTGGCCCTTGCTGCTGGTACCGATATTCTAAGCTGACCGTATCACCATAAAACGAATCCCATGGACTGTTCCTGGCGTGTATTTCAATGATGCCCTCTGGCATCTCTGCATCCACTTCCGCAACCACCCGGTTAGGTAGCCCCTGGTTCTGACTGCCGTAGTGGACAGTTACGCTGACGCCGTCAATATAAAACCGAGTACTGGTATCGAAATTGGAACCGGCAATTTCAAAGAAACGACTGCCGTTACCATCAGGTATGCCTTCGCCGATACTAGTAACAGAAGCGGGCTGCGGGTAAGTAAAGGTAGACCCCGCTTTAATCTCGCCTTCGGTATCAAAAACCTGGACCGAGACCGACTCACCGGGTTGACCAACAGGAAACTCAGCGATCAACGTGCTGTCGAGACCTTCTGACACATAATCCCTCGTCGCCAGTGGCTGCCCACCGAACACGACCATGCTGCCGGCTGAAAACGGCCCGCCGTTGATGTGCATCTCGACCCCGTTTTCCTTGGCCTGGTATTCTGAGATGTCGCTAATCGAGACCTTGTTGAGCGTATCGTTAACCTTAGCCGGGTCGCCGTGAAACAAGTTATAGCTGCCCATGGCCAATTGACAGGACAAAAGTATGGATACCGTTGTTGAAAAAAGCAGCTTGCCTTTCATAAAACACCGCCGTGAAGAAAAATATTGGTGTTTCGTATAGCGAGCGAGCCGGCACTAATATCCGGGTACCTTTCCCGGTAGCTCACGATTTAAGGATTAGTCGTTTCGAAAAACAAGCCCATTAAGCCGGCGCAAAATAAGCCAAACGGTAGTAAATGAGGCAAAAAATCCGACAGCAAGTACGCTAGAGACGGAGTAGCACGCTGCGGTGAAGCCAAGCAGCACGAGCACCAAAGAACCCTGCTTTAAGCGGATCCCTAGCTGTTGCAGTCTGGTGAAGTCTATCTTGCCGGGTTTAGCGGTCTTACCCAGGAATACCAGGAACAAATCCAGGATAAGTAATGGCCAGGCCGTGACGAAAGCGAGCATCGCCGCGATCTCTTCGACTGGATGAATTTCTTTGGAGAAAAACGCCAGCGTCAGCGCGACCGAAAAGGCCAATAGCCCGCCTGAGGTCCACTCGGAAAACTCTGCGAGCAGATGCTCTGTGTTTTCGTGAGAGTCTTGAGCTGATTTTGTCATGCGTAGTATAGGTATTAAAGCAGAAAGATAGATAATACACTTGCTATACAGATAGACGTATATAGGTATTTTTGATATAATCTAACCAGACAATTTAAGGGTATCTACCTGATGAAACCTACCAATAGCCTGCGAGTTCCCTTTGCATTACTCCAGGGGGAGTTAGTGCAGGCCAGCGATGAACGTGTTATCAGCGGCAAGAAGTGCGGCTGCATTTGCCCTGGCTGCAATGAATATCTGGTTGCTAATAAAGGCAAAAAGAAAGCGCATCATTTTTCTCACGAAGCCAATAGCGAATGCACGACAGGCTATGAATCTGCTTTGCACTTGGCTGTCAAGGAAGTACTGGCCAATTCAAAGGAATTGCAGGTCAAGGGGATCACGGTATTTGTTTCGAAGCGTGACCTGCTTGGTTATGAACACAGGTTAAAAGAGGAGCTACTCCCTGGGCCGTCGACTTTATCTATCAACACGGCATACATGGAAAAGCGCCTGGATGACATTCAGCCAGATGTTCTTGTAGAGACAGACCGAGGCGAGATCGCCCTTGAGGTCCTTGTAACGCACGCTGTCGACGATGAGAAGAAACAAAAACTCAAAAATCACAAATTACCTACACTGGAGCTCGATTTCTCGGATCGTCCCGCGCAGCTGGATTTTGACCTCATCCGAGAACGCTTGGCAGAATTATCCCGTTTAAACTGGCCTTATTATCCGGGTCGTGACGAGCTCGAAGAAAAGCTCAATCGACGACTGAATGAAAAGGTCGCGCGGATCAATGCCGACGTAGAAGCGCAGCGAAAGACTGAAGCTTTAAAGCGCGCCGCTGAACTAAAAGCAAAGCAAGAGGCCTTTGAGTGCAAGCTAACTAAAGCTAAAAATGGACTTAAGCACATCCTCGACAAACAATTAAACGATGTCGACTATTACAGCTCACGCATGCTTGAGCTTGCTCAACAAGAAAAGCGCTATGGTATTATTCTCAACTATTTTGGCGTACGTAGTTTTGACGCATTGCCTGACTACGTCAATATCCCTTTCGACAACGAAGTTATATATTTATTCGACCGCCGCCTCTGGCAAGCCGAACTGTTCCATGCATTCATTCTTTCCCCGTTAAACAAAGAAAGAGCGAATACCCGTTTTGATTACATGGAGGCCTACCGCTGGTTAGCTTTAGACTTAAAGTACAGGCCTGCAAGATTTGTCTCCGTGTTTGAGGACGCCGAAAAACTTGAATTTGATCTTGATGCTTCAGTTAAAGCTATGCTGGATGAGCGGGAGCTAGTAAGAAACTACCTACGGGTGTTAAAACTTTCCGGGTTCTTAAAAGGCAGCGATCATGGCTACATAGTTAACAAGGATAACGGCGTATTTCCTGCACTCAACAAAGAGCTAAGGACGCGCTATGCCAATAAGGCCCCCGACGAGTCCTCGGCTTATCATCGTTTCAGGGTGCCTCCGCCAGCAATTTTAGCGTGGTACAAAGAAAATCCCGACAAGCATCACCATTTGTGGTGTAGTGACTGTAATAATATTTACACTACAGATGCCGAAAAAGGCTCGAGCAATACACCTTGTCCCGAATGTTACCTCATGGGCAACAAATCCTACCTAGACCTCCAGAAACTAGATCTCGTCTTATAATTTAATATACGGTCGAGTCCGCCCGCAATAAGGAAACCAGAGTTACCCAGCGCGGTATGGCTATTAGCCATACGTAGCTGCGCAATTAATGTGACGTCGCACGGTACGGCGAAGCTTATTTCACCAAAGACCAGGTAATCAGCAAATTGGCGGTAAGTTTGTCGACTTCCTGCCACAGCACTTTGTTCTGAATAGGTTTGCCGGATTTTCGCTGCCAGTTGTTTTTCTTCCAGCGCTTTATCCAATCGGTCATCGTACTGACAATATTTTGATTCCTTGTTTTAACAATGACGTGACTGCCAAGCTCAATTACCGAAAGCCCGACAATGAGGGCGCTAAGCTCC
>Ga0180436_10006463_pt1 | contig 10189 bp, 7 predicted proteins | sample SS_ome_2_FD_132434 | JGI IMG/M metagenome (GOLD analysis project Ga0180436, IMG submission 132434) | Hypersaline lake sediment archaeal communities from the Salton Sea, California, USA - SS_3_S_2 metaG | ecosystem: Environmental > Aquatic > Non-marine Saline and Alkaline > Hypersaline > Sediment...
CATTCCTTCTTGGAGCGAGTCACAGATGTGGGCTTCCGGTTCTCCGCGGGACCGGCGGCGATCGTGACGCGGAGGCCTTGAGGCGGTCGCCTGCGGGAACGCCAACGCGCACGCGGGCTGGAAGGCGGTTGCGGCCGGCTGTCTGCAGGCGCTAGGCTTGCTGGCTCGTGCTCGGCCGGCGCCGGGGACGAGCGTCGGTGCGAGGGACGCATGCGGCCGGGTTCGCCGGCTGTGGGGCGGGCCGCCGAGAGGCGGCGTGAGGAGAGTGGCTGATGGGGATCTTTGACGGACTCTTCGGGAAGAAGCGAGAGGCGGAAGCGCCGCGCCCGACGCGCCCGCTGACGGCGATGGGCATGCGGCCGGCACGGCCCGATCCGCTGTTCGATGAGATGAACAACTACATCATCGTGATCCTCGACAGCTGTCGCTACGACGCCTTCGTGGCGGCCAAGCCGCAGATCATCCCCAAGCTCGGGCCCGTGGAACGCCGGTGGAGCTATGCTTCCTGGACGGCGCCATCGCACTACAATCTGCTGATGGGTTTGCTGCCGCACGTTAGCCCGCAACACGTCTATGCGTCCGACTACTACAAGGAAGACTTCCTGCGCTTCAACGATCGCTTCGGCGCCAAAGATGTGGAGTTCGCCAGCTTCGTGCCGACGCTCTTCATGCCGACCTTCCTGCGCAACAAGCTCGGCTACTTCACGCACGCCAAGGTCTCGTTGCCGGTGCTCAATCCGAAGACGGCGATCAACCGCGATTTCGATTCCTTCAAGCTGATGGAGCGCCACAACGACATGAATGCGATGCTCGCGGAGATGACCTTCTCGACCGAGCGCCCTTCTTTCTACCTCTTGAATGTCGGCGAAACACACTATCCCTACGCGCGCCCGACGGAGCCGGAGAACGAGTGGCCGCGCTTGAGTGGGGTGCACGGCGTCTTCAAGCATCTCGACGATCATGTCACGGATGGCAAGCTGAAGACGGACGTCAAGAAGGAGAAGTTCTTCAATCAGGAACAGCTCGACAAGCTGCGCGCGCGCCAAATCGACACGGTGCAGTACCTCGACGGTGTGTTCGAGCGCCTCTACGACATGGTCCCCAAGAACACCTACATCACCGTGACCGCCGACCATGGCGAGCTCTTCGGCGAAGAGGGCTACTTCGGCCACGGGCCGATTCAGCACGACAAGGTCTATGAGGTCCCCTTCCTGGAAGGGAAGGTGCGCTAGCCGCAAGAGCTTCGGGGGCGCATCGGTGCCCGGCGCCGGTCGGGAGTCAGGCGGCGGCTGCGCGCGCCGCCCGGCCGCCGCAACTTGCAATCCTGCTTTACGATCCGCCATTCGACCTGCTATGCTGACGGTCTCACGGACGCTCACCTGGGAGGTACCGGATGACCAAGACGGCCGAGAAACTACCCCATTGGGACCTGAGCACGATCTACCAAGGACTGGATACACCCGATTTCGAGGACGGGCTGGCAGCCGCGAAACAGCAGCTCGAGAAGCTGGAAGAAGTGGTTCGCGAGAACGAGATCGACCGTCTCGAACGCGTGCCATCTGATGTCTCGCGCGCGGCGCTCGTGCTCGAGGGGCTGCTGACCCGCTTTGATGAAACCCTCAAGAGCATCAATACGCTCGAGGCCTTCGTCTACGGCCACGTGACGACCGACTCCTACAACCAGCTGGCCGCGCGGCGCATGAGCGAGCTTGAGCGGCTGCTGGTGCGCGTCACCAAGGCGAGTGTGCGCTTCGAGTCTTGGATCGGGTCGCTGGCGCCGACGATGGAGAAGCTCTGTGCGCTATCGAAATCGATCGAGGAGCACTGCGCTGTCTTGGAGCGCATGGCCGAGGAGAGCCGCTTTCTGATGCGCACCGAGCTCGAGGATCTCGCCTCCGAGCTGCAGCTATCCGGCGGGGGCGTGATGTGGAAGCTGCAGGGCAACGTCACCAGCCAGCTCAAGATGCCGTTCGAGCGCGACGGCCAGACGGAGCTGTTGCCGATGACGGTGCTACGCAACTTGGCCAACGATGCCAATGAGTCGGTCCGCCGCCGCGCCTACGAAGTGGAGCTGGAGGGCTGGCAGCACGTGCGCGAGCCGGTCGCCTTTGCGCTGAACTGCGTCAAGGGGGCGGGAATCACGCTCGCCGAGCGCCGCGGGTACGACGACGTGCTGCACACGGCGCTCGTGCGCAGTCGCATCGATCGCGAGACGCTCGACGCGCTCCTCGCCGCGATGCGCGGTTCGTTCCCGATGTTCCGCCGCTACTTGAAGAGCAAGGCGCAGAAGCTCGGCAAGGCGAAGCTCGCCTGGTGGGATCTCTTTGCGCCCGTAGGCGAGACCGAGCTGCGCTATTCCTGGGACGAGGCGTCCGCGTATATCGTCAAGCAGTTCGCCTCGTTTGACGACGAGTTGGCCGAGTTCGCACGACAGGCGTTCGAGCGGCGCTGGATCGATGCCGAGCCGCGCGATGGTAAGCGCGGCGGCGCGTTCTGCATGGGCATCCCCGGGCCCGAGGAATCGCGCATCCTGGCCAACTTCGATGGCAGCTTCGATGCGATGACAACGTTGGCGCACGAGCTCGGCCACGGTTTCCACAACCACTGCCAGAAGGGGCTCTCGCAGCTACGTAAGGGATCGCCGATGACGCTGGCGGAGACGGCGTCGATCTTCTGCGAGACGATCGTCTTCAATGCCGCGCTGGCGGAAGTGCCGCCCGAGGCGCAGGTGACGATTCTGGAAAATCAGCTGCTGGGGGCCTGCCAGGTTGTCGTCGACATCTACTCGCGCTTCCTCTTCGAGTCGGAGCTGATCAAGCGCCGGGCGCAGGCGGAGGTCAGCGCGGATGAGCTGTGCGAGATCATGATCGGCGCGCAGAAGGAGACCTACGGCGATGCGCTCGACCCCCAACACCTGCACCCTTACATGTGGCTGCTCAAGCCGCACTACTACTACCCGGACCTGAACTTCTACAACTACCCCTATGCCTTCGGACTCCTCTTCGGGCTCGGAGTCTACGCCCGCTACCGTGAGGAGGGCGCCGGTTTCATTCCGCGCTACAAGGAGCTCTTGCGCAGCACGGGCGAGGGGAAGGTGGCCGATCTCGCGTCGCACTTCGGCATCGATGTCCGCGCGCGCGACTTCTGGGACGCCAGCCTCAAGGTACTTGGCGAGCAGGTCGACCGCTACTGCGAACTGAAGGGCTGAGCGGGCAGGGATGGACGGGCGGCTAGGGCAGCGCCCGCAGCGGGAAGAAGACCGGGATCAGGAGCGTGACGACGATCCAGAGGATCAGGGTCAAGGGGAGGCCGAGGCGCAGGTAGTCGCTGAAGCGATAGCCGCCTGGACCCATCACGATCAGGTTCGTCTGGTAGCCGATCGGGGTCGCGAAGCTGGCACTGGCGCCGAAGGCGACCGCCATCATCAGGGGGCGCGGGTCGATCGACGTCTCGATCGCGAGGCGGTAGGCGATCGGCACGAGCAGCACCGCCGCCGCCTGATTGGAGAGGAACGAGGTCAACAAGGCGGTCAGGATGTAGAGCAGGGAAATCAGGATCCAGGGGCGCGAAAGGTCGACGACACCGATCAGCGGCTCGACGACCATATCGGCCAGCCCCGTCTTGAGCATCGCCACCCCGAGTGGGATCGTGCCGGCGAGCAAGAGCAGCGTCGTCAAGTCGAAGGAACGCAGCGCCTCATCCATGCGCAGGCAGCGCGTGGCGATCATCAGCCCCGCACCGAACAGCGCGGCGATCGCCAGCGGCGCGCCCAAAAGGCTCGCGGAAAGGACGACGCCCCCCATGATCACGATCGCCAGCGGCATCTTGCCGTGGCGGTGAACGGTTTCTTCCACCCCCTCGACGATCAAGACCGCGCCCGTCTCCCGCATGGCGGCCAACCCGTGGTCGTCCGCCTGCAGCAAGAGGATGTCGCCCTCGCGCAGGCGCATGGCGCGCAACTGGTAGCGGTGCTGCCGGCCGCGCCGCTGGACCGCCATGACCTTGACGCCATAGAGCCGGTTCAGCCCAAGCTGGCTGACGCGGCGCCCGACGAAGCTCGAGTCGGGCAGGACGACCGCTTCGACCAGCTTGTACTGGACCGTCTTCATCGGTACGCGCTGCTCGTCTTCGATCACCGAGGCGAGCTCGGCGCCGGCCGAGGAGAGGAAGGCGGAGATCTCCTGCGGGCTGCCCTCGACCAGCAGGGCGTCGTCGGGCGCCAGCGTGAGGTTGGCGGCCTGACGGGCGAGGTGGATCTCTTCGTTGCGGATCAGCTCGAGCAGCTTGACCGAATTGCTCTTGGCGAAGATCTCGGCCACGGGCCGACCGACGAGCGCGCTCTCGGCTTCGATGATCAGCTCGGTCACGAACGTGGCTGAGCGTTGATGCGAGAGAAACGCGGAGACCGAGATCCGCTCCGGCAGCAGGCGCGGGGCGAGCAGGATGATCGCGGTTGCGCCCACGAACAGGTAGACGGCGCCGAAGGAGGTGAAGTCGAACATGCTGAAGCCGCTGCCGCCGGCCTTGCGGAAGAGGTCGTCGATCAGAATGTTGGTGCCGGTGCCGATCAACGTGCAGGTGCCGCCGAGGATCGAGAGATAGCTGATCGGGATGAAGAGTTTGCTCGGACGGACCTCGTCGGTGCGACAGATGCTCATGATGATCGGGATCATCAAAACGACGACGGGCGTGTTGTTCATGAAGGCGCTCGAGAAGGGCACGATCACGGCGAAGAGCAACAGCAGCCGGCGCAGTCCCAAGCGGCAGTAGTCGGCGAGGCCTTGCTTGAGGAACTCCAGTGCGCCAGTGCGCGTCAGGCCGGCGCTGAGCACGAACATCGCCGCAACCGTGATTGTGGCGGTGCTGGAGAATCCCTGCAGCGCTTCGGCCGGGGCGAGGATGCCGGTGAAGGCGAGCGCCGCGATGATCGCCACCGCGGTCACCTCGATCGGAACCCAGCGCGTGACGAAGAGCAACAGCGCGGCGCCGATGATGATCGTCAGGAGAACGGGTTCCATCGATCCCCCGCTACCCGTGCACCCCGGCCCGTCCGGGGGAGGCGTACGGCGGAGTTCGATCGACATCCGTCGTCGCGACCCCGTCGACGTTCGTCGAAGGTAGGCGGGCGCTTAGCAGGCGTCAAGCCGTCGCTTGGCGATCGCGATCGCTGCGGGTGCGATGTCGCAGCCCAGCCAACGCCGCCCGTGGCGCGCGGCGGCCACCAGCGTCGTGCCGCTGCCGCAGAAGGGATCGACGACGAGGTCGCCGGGACGACTGAGGGCGAGCACGAGCGGTTCGATCAAGCGCAGCGGCTTCTGCGTCGGATAGCCGCAGCGCTCGGGGCTGAGCGGGTTGACGATCGGGATGTCCCACACGTCGTCGCGCGGTGTGCCGGCGGGATGCGGACCGTAGTGTTTGCCCGCGCGCGAGACGATCCCGCCGCGCGCGTACCCGCTCGTTGGCGCGTAGGGCTGGCGGACGGCATCGACGTTGAAGGTCCACTGCGAACCCTTTGCGTACCAGAGCAGAGTGTCGTGTTTGCGCGAGAAGTAACGCTTCGCCCGGCCGCCGCCGGTGTAATGCCAGATGATCTCATTGACCAGCCGCCGGCGGCCGAAGATCCCGTCCAGCTCGAGCTTGACATCGTGCAGTGCGCGCTGATCGAGATGCACGACGAGCGAACCGTCGGGCTTGAGCAGGCGGTGCATCGCTTGCAGGCGCGGAACGAGGAACTCGAGATAGGCGGCGATGTCCTCCCAGCGGTCGGCGAACTCGGGGCCGCCGGCAGCGGTGCCTACGCGCCGCGCGCGTCCGGTGCCGAACGGCGGGTCGGTCAGAATGAGATCGGCGCTCGAGTGCGGCTGGGACCGGAGCCAGGGGAGGTTGTCGCCCGTGACGAGCCGCCCCGGCTCAGGCATCGGGGATCTCCTGAAAGAGCGCCGGCGCCTCGATCCCCCAGCGACGCGCTTCGCCCATGACGACCATCGCCAATGCGTCGCGCGTCACGCGCCGCAAGGGGGGCAGCGGTGGCGCGGACGAGGACGGGGACGAGGACGGGGACGAGGACGGGGATGAGGACGGGGAGGGGGGCGAGGGTGAGGACGAGGATGAGGGCCAGGACGATGCGCCGCCCCAGGCGGCGCTAGCCGCGGTGGGGCCGAGCGGGCCCGAGCCGGGCGTCGCGCCAGGCGTCGCGTCACGCCGGCGGCTGGGGCCGAGCTCGTACGCCCGCCGCCAGGCGGTCAGTGGTGCCAGGGCCGGGCCGAGGTGAGCGGCATCGAGGCCGGCGGGTACGTCCCAAACCGCCAGCCGCGCCTCCACCGCGAGCGAGAGCAGCGCGAGCGACGGAGGGCCCGCAACCGATCCACCCGCTTCCAGCGTCGACTCGGTCGCCGGATCGCAACGGACGAGCGTCGGCAGCCCGAGCCCGGCGCCGGCCGCCAGCAGCGCCGCCCAAGGGCCGCACCAGGCCGCTTCGCGCGCCACCGCGGGAGCAAGCGGGGCGGCCCAGAGCAGGGGCGCCTGCCGGCGGGCAAGCTGGTGCACGACGGCCATCGCGAGCGCCACCGCGGCCGCGCGTACAGCCCACGGCCCCGGCTCCACGTCCGGGGCGGGGGGCGCGGGCTGGACGACGACCGGGATCGCGTGCCGGGCGCCGTCGATCAGGATCCGGCAGGCCGTCGCGGCGACCGTCGGCGGCGCGGCGCGGGCGAGCCAGAACTGGTGCGGCTTGCGTTCGGCGTGGCGCGTGTCTCCGCGCAGAATGACGAGCACATTGCGCAGCGGGTCAAGCGCTTCCGGCGCCCGCGGGGCGATCAGGATCGGCTTGGTCGTGAGCAGCAGCGAGGCGTGCAGCGACTGCAGATCGCCGAACGCCACCGGCCACCGTGGATCGGGCGTGAGCGCCTCCACGCCATCACAGGCGGCGTCTTGCGCCGCGCGCCGCACGGCCGCCAGAGCGTGCGGCAGTCCAGGCGGCGATCCTGGCTCGGGCTCGCAACTCCCTTCCGATATTGTGGTTGCGGGACTGCGCAGGAACGCCAGGGGGCGTGGCGAGGCGAGGTCGGGCCCGCCGCTGGCGGTCCACAGCTTGCGGCCGGTGCGATCGAAGCCGGCGATCGCCCGCGGGATGGCGCGCAAGACCTTGCGCACAACGCCCTGGCGCAGCTTCAGCGGCGGGGTGTGGGGGTAGTGGAGGGCATCGGCACTGCGCAGCAGGTCGAGGCACTCGGGATCCTCGAAGTCGATGCCCTCGGTCTCGAGGGCGCGCAGCGCTTCGAGATAGAGGTCGGGGCCCCGCGCGATCCAGGGCCAGTGGGCGCCATCTCCGGGTGCAGCAGGGGAATCGTGCGTCATGCCGTCAGGGTGCCGGTCGCGGGACGCGAACGCAAGCGCGGCGCGATGGCGCCGGGGTGCAGCCTTCGTGGCGGGGCGGCTTCTCCATCAAGCCGTGCCTATCCAGGAGGTTCGGTCCGTCGGCGAGACTCGGCCCATCGCTAGAGCTGCGTGCAAGCATAAGGCTCGGCCCGCTCGGAAGGCCCAAGATCGATGCCCCCGCGGCCGATAAGGGAAGGAGGTCCATGAGACGGGGGATCGCCATGTCCGATGAAACTGATCCGAAGGCGAACGAGGGGGGCGCCGCGGGGACACCCGACGGTCACCCAGAGACGGCGGCTGGCGACGCGACTTCCGCCGGGAAGCCGTCCGCGCTGTCCGGGCTGTGGAGTCGGCTGCGGGGGCACGTGCCGTTGATCGCCGCCGTGGCGCTGGCCGTGGCCGCTTCCGGCATCAGCGTCGCCGTCGTGCTCAAGGCGAAGCGATTCGAGGATCTCTGTCACATCCTGCAGAGCGCGGCCCAGGATCCGGCCAACCTCGACTACTACGCGCAGGCCAACGCGAAGCTGATCCATGCGCAGACCTTCGAGCCGGGCACGCTGACCGTCGTCTACGGCGCCGGGTTTGGAGCCGAGTGGCAGACGCTGCGCGCCTTGGAACCGCTGGGCGTGGTCAATCGCTCGATCCCGGGGCAATCGACGTGGCAGATGGTGCTGCGCTTCGAGACGGACGTCCTCGACCTCGAACCGCGGCGACTCGTGCTCCTGCTTCCCGCCGAGCGACCGCAACTGCCGGCGCAGCAGCTACTGCACGCGCGCATCATGGCCGAGATCGCCGCCGAGCACGGGATCCAACCGCTGCTGGCAACGGTGCCGCCCGTTCCGGCGGAGCTCGATACGATCGCGGGCGGATTCGTGGGGCGGATTCAGATGGTCAATCGCGGGCTGTGCACATTGAGTGCGGCGCAGGGATGGCCCTTGATCGATCTCCATCAAGAGCTGGTCGGCGACGACTACTTCCTCGGTGCCCAGTTCTGTGCCGAGCGCCTGTGGCCGAATGCTCAGGGCTACGCGCGCGTGACCGAGCTGCTCAACCGAACGCTTGTCGGCGCCGTCGCCTCCCCACTCGCCGACGGCGCATCCGCGGTGGATGCCGCCGGCAATGGCCGGGAAGCAGCATCCGGCGTGCGCTTGGCCGAACGCTAGAGCGAGCGGCCCCAGTCGGCGTGCCCCCGGGCCGCGCCGCTGGCGGGCTGGGCTCACTCTTCTCCCAGCGCTCCCATCCGCCCGCAGCCCGGAACGGCGCCCTCGAGGCAGGGCGAATCCGATTGCAGGTAGAAGTTGTCATCGTCTTGATCGGGATCGACGAAGCGCGGATCCCGCGCGATGTTGCCGTTGCTGCCAACGGGGCTCGGGCAAGTCGAGCTGACGAACTCGATGTTCCAGAAATCGCTGCAGTCGAAGGTGACACTCGTGCGCTCGGCACAGGCGAGCTTGAGCGTGCTGACTGTCGTCCCGACGATGCAGTGTGAGAAGCTCCCGTTGCCTTCCTGGAAGCGCACGAGGGGAACGATCATGTCGCACAGCATGCGCGGCAGGCCCCAGATCGTGCAGCGTGTGAAGCTGACGTCGGCGGCGATCGCTTCGAGTCCGGTCCAGATCAGGGCGCAGTCTTCGAAGGTCACGCTTGCCTGCTCGCACAGGAGTCCGGCGCCGCACTGGATGTCTCCCTGCTTGATGCGCAAATTCTGAAGCGCGATCTCCGCCCCCGGTCCGATCGTCAGCAACGGATCGTCACCCGGCGTCGCCTGCGAGCGCACCAGGGTCGCCGCCGGGCCGGCGCCGATCAGGACAAGGGAACGACCCGTTAGGTCGAGTAGCTCGACATACTCCCCCGCCGCGATGCGCAGCGTATCCCCGTCGGCGACGGCGGCCACCGCGGTCGCGATGCTCGCGAAGTCACCGCTGCCGTCGGCGGCGACGATCCAGCCCCCGACCGGCGCGCCGGTCGTCGCGGAGACGACATTGGAAAGCGCGGACTCATTGCCCTCTTCATCCGCCGCGCGCAGAGCGAAGTAATAGGTCGTACCCGGCTGCAGACCGGCGACCGTCAGGCTCTCGGGCGAACCCGCGACGCGCGGCGCCGGCTCGTCGGCTACCTGCAGCAAGCTATCCCAGGCGCTCTCGTCGAAGGCGGCATCGCGGTAGCGGACGTCGTAGCTGGTGGCCGTGCCCTCCATGCCGTCGTCCCCGGGGGCGGACCAGACGAGCGTGACCTCCGTTCCGGTCGTCGCGACGATGGCGAGATCGGCGACCCCGGCGGGGGCGGTTGTGTCGCTGGCGGTTGGCTCGTCGTCGGTGCATCCGAGAAGGAGGGTGAGGGCGAGGAAGAAGGAGAGAGGGATGAAGGGGATTGCTCTGGCCGCCATGGGTCCTCCTGGTTGTGGATCGCTTCCCACTGAAACCCTAGGATATCTGTTTGTGAGAAGACTTGTTATGCCTGAGTGACGATCGAGGCCCGCGGATCTCGAGGTCGGACGGCGCCCGCCGGCGGCCCGTTCACCCAAAGGCCTTCTCGGCAAGAGGTTGGCGGGACGCTTCTCCCTGCTCCGGTTCGTCTTGGGCCGGCCTATCAGTAGGAAGGGAGCCACAAGCAGGGGTTTACGCAGAAGGGTGGGGCGCCTAGCGTCACGCTCGAGGCCCGACCCCCAACCCCCAGCTCCGCACCCATGGGAGGACCGCATGACTCACGCCGCCGGCAGCGGGGCCCGCTTCCGCTACTGCCCCTTGTGTGGGACGCAGCTCGTGCGGCGGGCGCCGGAGGCATCGCCGCGGTCCGCTCCATCCCGGAGCCA
>Ga0180436_10006465_pt1 | contig 10187 bp, 8 predicted proteins | sample SS_ome_2_FD_132434 | JGI IMG/M metagenome (GOLD analysis project Ga0180436, IMG submission 132434) | Hypersaline lake sediment archaeal communities from the Salton Sea, California, USA - SS_3_S_2 metaG | ecosystem: Environmental > Aquatic > Non-marine Saline and Alkaline > Hypersaline > Sediment...
GTCCGTCAGCCATCGACATCCGCGCCGCGGATGGCGTGCGTCATCAGCTCTGGTCAATCGATGACGGGGATGAGATCGCGGCCATCAGTCAAGCCTTCAACGGCGTCGAACGGCTCTATATCGCCGATGGCCATCACCGCGCCGCGGCCGCCGCGCGCGTCGCCGAGGCACGGCAGCGCGCGACAGGGACGCGGCCGAGCGATTACTTCCTCGCCGTGCTATTTCCGCATGATCAGCTGCGTATCCTTCCCTACAACCGTGTGGTGCGCGACCTCAACGGTCTCGAACCGGACCCTTTCCTAGACCGTATCGCCGCGTCCTATCGCGTCGAGCCAAGCAGGCAGCCGGTGGCGCCGACCGCGCGTGGTGAGGTCGGACTCTATCTGGCGGAACGCTGGTATCGGCTGAGCCTATCGCCTGAGCGTATCCCGACCCAAGACCCGATCGGCCGACTCGATGTGAGTCTCCTCCATGACCAACTCATCGAACCGATACTCGGCATCAGTGATCCACGCCGCGATGAGCGGATCGACTTCGTCGGCGGCATCCGCGGGCTCGAGGGACTCAGCGGGCGTGTCGACAATGGCGAGATGGCGGCGGCCTTCTCGCTACCGGCAACGCGGATGGAGGATCTGCTAGCGGTGGCCGATGCCGACGCCCTGATGCCGCCTAAATCCACCTGGTTCGAGCCCAAGCTGGCCGACGGACTGATCTCTCATCTCATCTGATGATCGAGCAGGCCTGGACCATGGCGAGGCGCCGAGCGATGGCTACCCGTTCGAGAGGGTTGGCAGGAATGCTCGGCGGAACGCCCCCAGATCCTCAAAGCATAGGTCCGCCTCATTGCCTGCGCGATGCCCCCCATAGCGGAAGTTACCGGTCTTGATCAGGATCGATGTCCAGCCCTGCCTGTTGGCCCCCAGGATATCGGTTTCGGGACTGTCGCCAAGCATGGCGATGGTAGCGGGTTCGAGGCCCGGATGGTCGCGCTCAAGGAGCACGCTGAGGGAGCGATAGATGGGATCATAGGGCTTGCCCAAGAAAACCGGCGTCAACTGGACGCCGTGGGCCGCGCAGAGCTGACACAACAAGCGCGCCCAAGTCCCCGAGGTCGGAAATATCCGACCTGGTTGGTTAGGATAGACCAGGTCGGGGTTGGGCACGATCAGGGGTAAATCCGGCCTTTGCAAGAAGCGGTTAAGGAGCCGGGACAGGCGCTCGGCGGTCCAGTGCAGGTCATCATCGAGGAGCAGAACGCCATCGATCTCCGGACTGCTGTTATCGACCTCCCAGCCGTGCATGTTCAGCCTGGGGCCTGGGTCCTCCGCGGAGATGACGAACAAACGTCCATATCGCCGCGGCACCCTCGTGAGGGCCTCTCCTAGCGGTTGTGCTGAGCCGATGATGCGCTGGGCTTCGATGGCAAGTCCCATCCTGGCGTACCCGTCACTCTTACGCTGGGGACAGAGGAAGGAGCCATTGGACATGACGAAATATGGGAATCGGCGTGCATTGAGTGTCGAAATCAGCTCCCGAGCCATGGGAAGAGCGGCACCGCCACTGGTGAGAACCCCGTCGGAATCGAAGACGAGCAGGTTGATTGGTTTCATCGGCTTGCGCGAAATTGGCTGCGGATTAAGGATCTCACTGCTCTTCGAGATTGAACGTGACATAATCATGACGCACGCCAATTGAGCCCTTGCCTTCTATCCTTGCCTGACTATGGTACCCCTAGTCATGACTGATGCAGGGATGGCGGCGTTAAGTTATTGATGCAGGATAGCCTATCGGCTTCATGGTCACGTCGCGAACAGCCCTACCCACCGCCGAGATCGACGACGAGACCGCCGCCGCGCTCTGGCTCGAGCAGATCCCAACCCACTACGGTGAGCAGGGCCGCGCCCGTATCGCCGACGCCATCGCGCTGATGCAGCGCTGCGTTGGTGACGAACTGCTTGAGACCGGCGAGAGCGCCGCGCGCCATCGGCTGGGCACCGCCGATATCCTGATGGGGCTGCGGCTGGACACCCAGACCCTCTGCGCGGCCCTGCTCGGTGGCTGTATTGGCCGCGCCGAGATCGACGCGACGACGCTCGATGCCCACTGTGGCGCCGGCGTCTCCCGCATGGTTCAGGATCTCGGGCGCATCGCCCAGCTCGCCGAGCTGGAGCCGAAGGCGAGCAGCGCCCCCCGCGATAAGACCCGCGATAAGCCACGTGAGCACGCGCGCCGCGAAGAGAACCTTAGACGCATGCTGCTGGCGATCGCCGAGGATGTGCGCGCCATCCTGGTCGTCCTCGCCGAGCGTCTCTATCTGATGCGCGCGGCCAAGCAGCTTCCCGCCGAGCGGCTGCGCGAGCTGGCCGAGGACAGCTCGCGGCTCTATGCCCCGCTTGCCAACCGGCTAGGGGTCTGGCAGCTCAAGTGGGAACTCGAAGACCTCGCGCTGCGCTATTCGCAGCCGCACGAATATCAACGCATCGCGCGGCTTTTGCGCGAGCGCCGCGAGGAGCGCCAGCAGTTCATCGCCGAGGTCGTCGAGCGCCTGCAGACGGAGTTCGATCGCATCGGGCTGCGCGCGAGCATCACTGGCCGGCCAAAACACATCTACAGCATCTGGCGCAAGATGCAGCGCAAACGCGTCGATATCGACGGCATCTTCGACCTGCGCGCGGTGCGCATCATGGTCGACAGCGAGGATGACTGCTATACGGCGCTGAGCGTGGTGCACAGCCTCTGGCCGTATATCCCGGACGAGTTCGACGACTATATCTCGAAGCCCAAGGGTAACCTCTATCGGTCGCTGCATACCGCGGTCACTGGACCCGACGGCAAGGTGCTCGAGGTGCAGATCCGCACCCCGGAGATGCATCAGCATGCCGAATACGGTGTCGCCGCGCATTGGGCCTATAAGGAAGCCGCGGGTCATGATGCCGCATTCCAACGCCGGATCGTACTGATGCGCAACTGGTTGGAACGGACCCTGGAGGCCGAGCCCAGTACAACCGCGCACCAGGAGGTCGCGGCGAGCATCTATGTGCTGACCCCGCAGGCCAAGGTGATTGAGCTACCGCCAGGCTCGACACCGCTCGACTTCGCCTATGCGATCCATTCCGAGGTTGGTCATCACTGCCGTGGCGCCCGCGTCGATGGACGCATTGTGCCGTTGACGCATAAGCTCGCCAGTGGCGAGACAGTCGAGATCATCACCCAAAAAAACGCGGCGCCTAGCCGCGACTGGCTGAGCATCCATCATGGCTATCTCACCACCTCGCGGGCGCGAAACCGGGTACGCCAGTGGTTCAAACAGCAAGACTTCGAGCGCCATCTGACCGAAGGCCGCAGCCTGCTCGACAAGGAACTCACGCGCCTTGGCATCGACGCTAAACCGCCGCTCGAACAGCTCGCCGAACGCTTCAACCTGCAGCGTGGCGATGACGTATTGGCGGCGATCGGCCGTGGCGATCTGTCAGTCGGCACCGCCGCGCGTCAGGTGGGTGAGCCACGTCACGAGCGCCGCGACGCGCTGACTGAGCCCGAGCAGGGCGCGCAGCTTGCTCAGAGTCAACGCAAGCGCCAGCCCCAGGGGCAGCCAGAGGTCATGGTTGCCGGCGTACCGGACCTGATGACACAGATCGCGAGTTGCTGCCATCCGGTCCCTGATGACCCGATCATCGGCTTCATCACCCGTGGCCGCGGGGTCGCCGTGCATCGCGCCAATTGCGGCAACATCACCAACCTGGCCGACGAGGAGCAGGAACGACTGATCGACGTGGAATGGGCCGAGCAGCACAACCATGCCACCTACCCCGTTGACATCGTCATTACGGCGGCTGACCGTAAGGGGCTCCTGCGCGATGTCTCCTCGGTATTGGCCGACGAGGATGCTAACGTCATCGCCACCGAGACCCAAACCGATGCCACCAATGACCGCGCCAGCATGCGCTTTCGGGTCGAGGTCAACGATATCGGCCAACTCGAGCAGGTCTGCGCCAAGCTGCGCCAGCTCAGCGATGTGATCGAGGTCCGGCGCACCGGCGGCTGAGCGGATCAGAACGTCGTTCAGCACCAAGATCGGCACGGATGCGGGATAACGCAACAACCAGGCGGGGTTAGCAACCCTGAAGTGGTATCATCCTGGTCTTGTTCAGAAGGCCCTTTCGTTAGACTATGAGAACGCTCCTCGTCACTGGCGGCGCCGGCTTTATCGGCGGCAACTTTGTTCACCTCAAGATGCGCCAAGGCGATGAGCGGGTGATCAATCTCGACAAGCTCACCTACGCTGGCAACCCAGACAGCCTCGCCGAGTTTTGTGATCATCCGCGGCACCTCTTCATCGAAGGCGATATCGGCAATCAGGCCCTAGTTGGGCATCTGCTGCGCGAGTATCAGGTCGACGCGATCGTCAACTTTGCCGCCGAGAGTCACGTCGATCGTTCGATCGACGGCCCCGCCGCCTTCATTGAGACCAATGTGCTCGGCACCTTTAATCTGCTCGACAGCGCCAAGGCCTACTGGAGCGAACTCGCGACCAGTCAACGCGAGGCTTTCCGGTTTCTGCACGTCTCTACCGATGAGGTCTACGGCTCACTCGGGCCGAGCGGTAAGTTCACCGAGACCACGGCCTACGCACCAAACTCGCCGTACTCAGCCTCAAAAGCCGCCTCGGACCATCTGGTGCGCGCCTGGTATCACACCTACGGCCTGCCGGTGCTAACCACTAATTGCTCGAACAATTATGGCCCTTACCAATTCCCGGAGAAGCTGATCCCACTCATGATCGCCAAGGCGATGGCCGGCGAGCCGCTGCCAATCTATGGCGACGGCGGCAATATCCGCGATTGGCTCTATGTCGAGGATCACTGCCGCGCGATCGACCGGGTGCTCGAGGCCGGGCGCCCGGGCGAGGTCTATAACATCGGCGGGGACAGCGAGCGGACCAATCTCGAGGTCGTTGATACCCTCTGTCGCCTGCTTGATGAGGCGCTCCCCGACTCACCACGGCGTCCCCATAGCCAGCTCAAGCAATTCGTCACTGACCGTCCCGGCCATGATCGCCGCTACGCGATCGACGCAACCAAGATCCAGACTGAGCTTGGATGGCAACCAGCGGAGACCTTCGAGACCGGCCTCGCACGCACCCTCGCCTGGTATCTCGATAACCAAGACTGGACGCGCCGAGTCACCGACGGCAGCTACCGCGGCGAGCGCCTCGGTGGCCAGGTATGAGGAGCCTATCGAAATGAAGCGCAAAGGTATTATTCTCGCCGGCGGGTCTGGCACTCGGCTCCATCCGCTGACACTGAGCCTCAGCAAACAGCTGCTGCCGGTCTACGACAAGCCGATGATCTACTATCCGCTCGCGGTACTGATGATGTCTGGCATCCGCGAGATCCTGATCATCACGACCCCGCACGATGCGCCAGCCTTCCATAAGCTGCTCGGCGATGGCAGCCAATGGGGCATACAGCTTGAGTACGCGGTACAGCCGGAGCCAGGTGGTCTCGCGCAAGCCTATCTCATCGGTCGCGATTTCCTCGCCGGCTCAGCTTCCTGCCTGATCCTCGGTGACAATATCTTCTATGGCGGCGGTCTGCGCACCCATCTGCGCGCCGCGTCGGCCCACACCAAGGGTGCTAGTGTCTTCGGCTACTGGGTGCGTGATCCGGAGCGCTACGGCGTCGCCGAACTCGACGCCGAGGGTCGGGTGATCGGGCTTGAAGAGAAGCCGGCCAAGCCGCGCTCCAATTACGCGATCACCGGCCTCTATTTTTACGACGAGCACGCCTGTGACTATGCCGCTGAGCTTGAACCCTCAGCGCGTGGCGAGCTTGAGATCACCGATCTCAATCGCCGCTATCTGCACCAAGGCCAGCTGCATGTCGAGCGTCTGAGCCGCGGCATCGCTTGGCTTGACACCGGCACCCATGAATCGCTGATCGAGGCGGCCAACTTCATCGAGACCATCGAGAAACGCCAAGGTCTCAAGATCTGCGCCCCGGAAGAGATCGCCTACACCAATGGCTGGATCGACGACGAGGCCCTGCGCGCGGTGGCCGAACCGCTGCGCAAGAGTGGCTACGGCGACTATCTGCTCGAACTCATCACGCGAGGACCCGCCCCATGAAGATCACCGCAACCGCCATCCCCGAGGTTCTGCTGATCGAGCCCCAGGTCTTTGGCGATCATCGCGGCTGGTTCTGCGAGACCTGGCAGCAGGAGCGTTATGCCGAGCAGGGCATCGGACCGGTCTTCGTGCAGGACAACCAGGCCTTCTCGGGCCATGGCACCTTGCGCGGACTGCACATCCAAAACCCTTACGGGCAGGGTAAGCTAGTACAGGTGATCACCGGAACGGTGTTCGATGTCGCCGTCGATGCGCGCCGCGGCTCGGCCACCTTCGGACACTGGGTCGGTGCCGAACTCAGCGCCAAGAACAAGCACCAATTCTGGGTGCCACCCGGTTTCCTGCATGGCTATCTGGTGACCAGCGAGACGGCCATCTTCAGCTATAAGTGCACCGATTATTATCACCCGGAGACACAGTTCGCGGTGCGTTGGGATGATCCGGACATCGGCATCGACTGGCCGGCTGGAATTGCGCCTCTGCTCTCGGACAAAGATCGCGACGCGCCCTTATTGCGCGAGATCCCGGCCGAGCAGCTTCCCAGCGCTGGCTGACGACAACAGACTCAAACGGCTACTTTAAGGATCAGAGGCCCAAGCTAGCGCTTGAGCCGATTCTCTAGCTCAATGCAGGGCACCGGCCTGCATGGTGCGCGCGAGCGCTTCAAACACCTCACGCCAGCCTTGCCGTGCCTCGGCATCCAGGTCATCGCCTAGCGCCTCACGCAAGGTCTCGATGAGCACCTCCTCGAACTTCGCATAATCCTCGCTCTGGACACCGTAGTCGGCATGACGCGACCCCAACATCTCGATTAAGGGCCGCACCCGCTCTGGATGCTCGAGCGCACTGATCACAGTGTTGATCATGGTGACGAAGAGATCGGCCTGCTCACCGATCTCGACCTTAAACAGCGGCCTAAGCTCAGGATAACGGTCGAATAAACGCTGGTAAAAGTCGCGACAAACCGTTTTTCGCCGCGGCAAAATCAGAGCCCAGGACTGCCGAACACGCGACGCCGTATCAGGATGCATGGATGGTTCACCGACACTGGTTGGCGCGCATCAATTGCGCACTGACTAGATACTAGGCCAGCCCGCGCCAGGCTTCAACGCGTTGCTGAGCCGATACCCACGACAAGCAATCTTTAATGGATGCGCGATGATCTATGTCTGTATCCGTGCCTGTATCCATGCCTGTATCGGCAAAGACAGCAATCACTCAAGCGAACCTTGCTCGGTTCCAGTAGCATTTATAGGCTATCACCGCCGTACATCGGCGCACCTTGATCAGGATGCTAACCTCTTGGCCTGATCACAGCGTTGGAGCCTGGGAGAATGTCCGCATGGGTAAACTGCTGAACGAGATCACCCTCACTGACATCGCTGGCGTCCTGCTAGCGATCTTCGCGATCTGGCTTGCCGGGCAGGTGCCCTCGATCGAGATCGCCTGGGTGATGGGAGTACTGGTACTGACCGTGTTTCTGTTTGCGTTCGAAGTGGTTCCCGTCGACGTCGCCGCGGTCAGCGTCATGGTCCTGCTCGGCCTGACGTCGCTGGTTGCCCCCTGGATGGGGCTGGAGACCGGTCTGGTGCCCTTGCAGAATCTCTTCGATGGCTTCGCCTCGAATGCGGTGATCTCGATCATCGCGGTGATGATCATCGGTGCCGCACTCGACAAGACCGGCCTGATGACCCGGGTCGCGGGTTTCATCATGCGCATTGGTGGCAGCACCGAGGCGCGTATCATCCCTTTGGTCTCAAGCACCGTCGGCGTCATCTCCTCATTCATGCAGAATGTCGGTGCTGCCGCGCTCTTCCTACCGGTGGTCAGCCGCATCTCGGCCCGAACTGGTCTGCCAATGTCACGGCTGCTGATGCCGATGGGCTTCTGCGCCATCCTCGGCGGCACCATCACCATGGTTGGCTCAAGCCCGCTAATCCTGCTCAACGATCTCATCAAGACCACGAACCAGAATCTGCCAGCCGAGCAGCAGATGGAGACCTTCGGCCTGTTCTCGGTCACGCCGATCGGCGTCGCGCTCGTCGCAACCGGCATCCTCTATTTTGTGCTCGCTGGCCGCTTCGTGCTGCCGGCACGCACGAATGATCAATTGCTACAGGCCGGCGATCCCATGGCCTACTACGCCGAGACCTATGGCGTCAGCGACTTTAACGTGCACGAGGTTCGGATTCCCACTGCTAGCTCGCTCGCCGGGCTCAGTGTCGACGAGATCGAGCGACGCTGGAATCTGCGCATCATCGCCGTCGAGAAGGGCGACGGGGTGCGCTTGGGCTCATCCGGGGTGGACCGCAGCCTGGGTATCGAGCAAGGCACCCTGCTCGGCATCCTAGCCACCGAGGAGCGCTTTGAGACCTTCGTTGCCGAGACCGAGATCGAGACCCGCCCCGAGCTCGAGACCTTTGCCGAGGCCTTATCGCCAACCAAGGCGGGTATCGCCGAGATCGTGATCCCGCCAGGCTCTGGACTGCTCGGCAAGTCGGCACGCGACATCTTTATGCGCAAGGTCTATGGTCTTTCGCTTCTCGCCATCCGACGTGGCGATGAGACCCTATCCTATGCCACCGGCGGTGTCCGCAATCTGCCATTCAAGCCCGGTGATACCTTGGTGGTGCATACTGCTTGGACGGATCTGGCCCGGCTCGAGAGCGATCGCGATTTCGTCATCGTCACCACCGAGTATCCGCACGAAGAGCTGCGCCCGCATAAGCTTCCAGTGGCCCTGCTGTTCTTCGCGATCACCCTAGGGCTGGTGCTGTTCACTGACCTGATGCTCTCGGTCGCGCTACTGACCGGCGCCGTCGGCATGGTCTTGAGCCGCGTGCTCTCGATCGACGAGGCCTATGAAGCAGTGAGCTGGAAGACGGTCTTCCTGCTCGCCTCGCTGATCCCGCTCGGCCTTGCGGTTGAGACCTCTGGCACCGCGGCCTGGATCGCGCAGGAGACGCTGGCGGCGCTGGGCGAGGTGCCGATCTGGGTGATCCAGGCCGCGCTAGCGGTACTGGCGACCTTTTTCACATTGGTCATGTCGAATGTGGGCGCGACCGTGCTGCTGGTGCCGTTGGCAGTGAATATGGCGCTGGGCGCGGGCGCCAATCCGGCCGTGTTCGCGCTCACGGTCGGCATCGCCACCTCGAACTCGTTCCTGATCCCAACCCATCAGGTCAATGCCCTGATCATGGGTCCCGGCGGTTATCGCGTGCCTGACTATATGCGCGCCGGCGGCATCATGACAGTCTTGTTCTTGGTGGTCTCACTACTGATGCTGAATCTGGTGTTTTAAAAGGCACCACCAACGGCGGCATGGCCGAAGACGATGTCGCCACTGGAGCCACTCGCCATCCAAAGCCTGCCGATGCCGTTGCGTCCGGTCTGATCGAGCAGGATCTGCGCTCGTCCTTCCCGGCCATCATCGCAGCGGAGACGAAAGACAGGCTCAGGGTCGCCAGCAAAGGCGTTATAACGGCCGCGACAGACCGACCTGCCGTTGCCCACCGAGAAGGCCGCGGCGAAGGGATTCGAGACATAGCTGCCACGGTAGAGCTGGTCATCGATGAAGGCGACGAAAGGTCCATCCACGGCCTCCATGGGTGGACGATCCTGGTTTCGATGCTCGCGATAGTGGTCGATCACCGAGGTCATGCAGGTATGCCGCTCGGCCATCGGCTCTAGGCGACAGAGGATGCGCGCATAGTCCATTGGCGTCACCTCGACGAAGACCAGATTGAGATCAACCGGAGCGCGGCTTGCCGAGCAACTGGCAAGCAGCGCCGCGCCGATAATCCATAACGAGCGCTTAATCCGCCCCTGGACGCTCGAACAGGTAGTGTCCAACATACCACTCCTGGCCCTGATGTAGGCCGAAAAGCTCAGCACAAGCCATGAAAAACAGCCGCCAACGCATCCACCAGATGCCGACCTGATCCTTGCCATAGGTCGTCTCCAGGATGGGCCAAACCTCGGCGCGTGCGGCATCCATCCGCGCCAGCCAGGCGTTGAGGGTCTTCTCATAGTGACGCCCATCCCAGCGCCAGCACTCGAC
>Ga0180436_10006467_pt1 | contig 10186 bp, 4 predicted proteins | sample SS_ome_2_FD_132434 | JGI IMG/M metagenome (GOLD analysis project Ga0180436, IMG submission 132434) | Hypersaline lake sediment archaeal communities from the Salton Sea, California, USA - SS_3_S_2 metaG | ecosystem: Environmental > Aquatic > Non-marine Saline and Alkaline > Hypersaline > Sediment...
AGGTCACCCACAAGCGCCGCGTCTCGGCGCTCGGTCCGGGCGGGCTGACGCGCGAGCGCGCCGGCTTCGAGGTGCGCGACGTGCACCCGACCCATTACGGCCGCGTGTGCCCGATCGAAACCCCTGAAGGTCCGAATATCGGCCTTATCAACTCGCTCGCCGTCTACGCGCGCACCAACGAGTACGGTTTCCTCGAGACGCCTTACCGCAGGGTCGAAGATGGTCAGGTCACCGATCGCATCGAATACCTTTCGGCCATCGAGGAAGGGCAGTACGTCATCGCACAGGCCAACGCCGCGCTCGACGACAATGGCCGCCTCAAGGATGACCTGGTCTCGTCGCGCTACCAGAACGAGTTCATGCTGGCCTCTCCCGAGCGTATTCAGTACATGGACGTCTCGCCGCGACAGATTGTCTCCGTGGCCGCGGCCCTGATCCCGTTCCTCGAGCACAATGACGCCAACCGCGCCCTCATGGGCTCGAACATGCAGCGACAGGCAGTGCCCACGCTGCGCGCCGAGAAGCCGCTGGTCGGCACCGGCATCGAGCGGACCGTGGCGCAGGACTCGGGCGTCACCGTCTGTGCCTTGCGCGGCGGCGAGGTCTACGCGGTCGATGCTGCTCGTGTGGTCGTACGCGTCAACGACGAGGAGACCAAGGCCGGCGAGCCGGGTGTCGACATCTACAACCTGACCAAGTACACGCGCTCGAACCAGAACACCTGTATCAACCAGAAGCCGCTGGTGAAGGTGGGAGACCGCATCGCCAAGGGTGACGTCCTGGCGGATGGTCCGTCCACCGATCTAGGTGAGCTGGCGCTCGGGCAGAACATGCTGGTCGCGTTCATGCCGTGGAACGGCTACAACTTCGAGGACTCCATCCTCATCTCCGAGCGGGTGGTGCAGGAAGACCGCTTCACCAGCATCCACATCGAGGAGCTGACCTGTGTCGCACGCGACACCAAGCTCGGGCCAGAGGAGATTTCCGCCGACATCCCCAACGTCTCGGAGAGCGCCCTGTCCAAGCTCGACGAGTCCGGCATCGTCTACATCGGCGCGGAGGTGCACCCCGGTGACATCCTCGTCGGCAAGGTCACGCCCAAGGGCGAGACCCAGTTGACGCCGGAGGAAAAGCTCCTGCGGGCCATCTTCGGCGAGAAGGCTTCCGACGTTAAGGACACCTCGCTGCGTGTACCTTCGGGCATGAGCGGGACCGTGATCGACGTGCAGGTCTTCACCCGCGACGGCATCGAGAAAGATGCGCGCGCCAGGGAGATCGAGAACGCCGAAATGGCGCGCATCAAGAAGGACCTCGACGATCAGCGCCGCATTCTCGAAGAAGATATCTTCCAGCGCGTTGCGCGCCTCGTGGTCGGCCAGAGCGCCGAAAAGGGGCCGGGCCAGATGAAGGGCGGGGCCAAGATCACCGAGCAGATGCTCGGCGAGGTCGACCGTATCAAGTGGTTCGACATCCGCATCAAGGACGACACTGTCAACGCCCTGCTCGAGCAGCTGGCCAGCCAGGTCGAGAACCTGCGCGACGAGTTCCAGCAGAAGTTCGAGGAAAAGCGGGCGAAGCTCACCACTGGCGACGATCTCGCTCCGGGTGTGCTCAAGATGGCCAAGGTCTACCTGGCCGTGAAGCGCCGCATGCAGCCTGGCGACAAGATGGCCGGCCGTCATGGCAACAAGGGCGTGGTGTCTATGATCGTACCGATCGAGGACATGCCCTACATGGAAGACGGGCGCCCGGTGGACATCGTGTTGAACCCGCTGGGTGTGCCTTCGCGCATGAACGTCGGGCAGGTCCTGGAGACCCACCTGGGCTGGGCCGCGAACGGTCTCGGCCGCCGCATCGGCGACATGCTGGAGCGCGCGGCGAGCGCCAAGGAGCTGCGCGAGTTCCTCGACAAGATCTATAACACGAGCGGCCAGCGCGAAGATCTCGATTCCTTCAACGACGAGGAGATCCTGGCCCTGTCGGAGAACCTGAAGCTAGGCGTACCGACTGCGACGCCGGTCTTCGACGGCGCCAAGGAGGAGGAGATCAAGGCGCTGCTCGAACTGGCGGGGCTACCGGCTTCCGGGCAGACGACGCTGTTCGACGGCCGCACCGGCGAAGCCTTCGATCGGCAGGTCACGGTCGGTTACATGTACATGCTCAAGCTGAATCATCTCGTCGATGACAAGATGCATGCGCGTTCGACCGGGCCGTACAGCCTGGTCACCCAGCAGCCACTGGGCGGAAAGGCGCAGTTTGGTGGTCAGCGCTTCGGTGAGATGGAAGTCTGGGCACTGGAAGCGTACGGTGCTGCTTATACGCTGCAGGAAATGCTCACCGTCAAGTCCGACGACGTCAACGGGCGGACCAAGATGTACAAGAACATCGTCGACGGTGATCACAAGATGGAGGCGGGAATGCCCGAGTCTTTCAACGTGCTGCTGAAAGAGATGCGCTCGCTGGGTATCGATATCGAGCTCGAGCGCGACTGACACCGGCATACGGACATCTGGCGCCCCGTGCGCTAAGGAGAGACAACTGTGAAAGACCTACTCGATCTGCTCAAGAGCCAGGGCCAGGTAGAAGATTTCGATGCCATTGCCATCGGCCTGGCGTCGCCGGAGAAGATCCGCTCCTGGTCGTATGGCGAGGTCAAGAAGCCGGAGACGATCAACTACCGCACGTTCAAGCCCGAGCGCGACGGACTGTTCTGCGCCAAGATTTTCGGACCGATCAAGGACTACGAGTGCCTGTGCGGCAAGTACAAGCGTCTCAAGCACCGCGGCGTGGTGTGCGAGAAGTGCGGCGTCGAAGTGACGCTGGCCAAGGTGCGCCGCGAGCGCATGGGGCATATCGACCTCGCCAGCCCCGTTGCCCACATCTGGTACCTCAAGTCGCTGCCCTCGCGCATGGGGCTGCTGCTCGACCAGACGCTGCGTGAGATCGAACGCATCCTCTACTTCGAGGCCTACGTCGTCATCGACCCGGGCATGACCGATCTCGAGCGTGGCCAGCTGCTCTCGGAAGACTCGTACCTCGATGCCATCGAGCAGTATGGAGACGACTTCGATGCCCGCATGGGTGCCGAGGCGATCTACGAGCTGCTCAAGTCCGTCGATCTCGCACACGAGGTCAAGACGATTCGCGAGGAGCTGCCGAAGACCAATTCCGAGACCAAGATCAAGAAGCTGACCAAGCGGCTCAAGCTGATGGAGGCGTTCATCAGCTCGGGCAACCGACCGGAATGGATGGTGCTGAAAGTGCTGCCGGTGCTGCCGCCGGAGCTGCGCCCGTTGGTGCCGCTCGACGGTGGTCGCTTCGCGACCTCCGATCTGAACGATCTCTACCGTCGCGTCATCAACCGTAACAACCGTCTCAAGCGCCTGCTCGACCTCAACGCGCCGGATATCATCGTGCGCAACGAGAAGCGCATGCTGCAGGAGGCCGTCGACGCACTGCTCGACAATGGCCGGCGCGGTCGCGCCATCACCGGCACCAACAAGCTGCCGCTGAAGTCGCTTGCCGACATGATCAAGGGCAAGCAGGGTCGCTTCCGCCAGAACCTGCTCGGCAAGCGCGTCGACTACTCGGGTCGCTCGGTCATCGTGGTCGGGCCGACGCTCAAGCTGCACCAGTGTGGCCTGCCGAAGAAGATGGCGCTGGAACTGTTCAAGCCGTTCATCTTCTCCAAGCTCGAGCGCCGTGGCATGGCGACGACGATCAAGGCTGCCAAGAAGCTCGTCGAGCGCGAAGGTCCCGAGGTATGGGACATCCTCGAGGAAGTCATCCGCGAGCATCCGGTCATGCTCAACCGGGCGCCGACGCTGCACCGTCTCGGCATCCAGGCTTTCGAGCCGGTCCTCATCGAGGGCAAGGCCATCCAGCTGCACCCGCTGGTCTGCACGGCCTTCAACGCCGACTTCGACGGTGACCAGATGGCCGTGCACGTGCCGTTGTCGATCGAAGCGCAGCTCGAGGCGCGCTCGTTGATGATGTCGACCAACAACATCCTCTCGCCGGCCAATGGTGATCCGATCATCGTACCGACGCAGGATGTCGTCCTCGGGCTCTATTACATGACGCGCGATTCCGCCGGAGCCAAGGGTTCAGGCATGGTCTTCCGCGACATCGCCGAAGTGCACCGGGCCTACGAGTCCGGAGCCGCCTCGCTGCACGCCAACTGCCGCGTGCGCATGCAGCTCAGCGAGTTCGATGATGACGGCGAGATCGTCGAGCGCACCGAGGTCGTCGAAACCACCGTTGGTCGTGCCTTGCTGTCGGCCAACCTGCCGCGTGGACTGCCGTTCGCGCTCGTCAACCAGGTGCTGAACAAGCGCTCGATCTCGCGCCTGTTCGATACCTGCTATCGCGTCGTGGGTCTCAAGGACACGGTGATTTTCGCCGACCGGCTCATGTACACCGGTTTCCAGCACGCCACGCGTGCCGGCGTTTCCATCGGTGTCGACGACATGGTCGTACCCGAAGACAAGGCGCGCATCATCGATGGCGCCGAAGCCCAGGTGAAGGAAATCGAAGACCAGTACGCATCCGGCCTGGTCACGACCGGCGAGCGCTACAACAAGGTCGTCGATATCTGGTCGCACGCCAACGACCAGGTCGCGAAGGCGATGATGGACAAGCTCGGTTCCGAGTTCGTGACCGACAAGGAAGGCAACGAGGTCCGCCAGTCTTCGTTCAATTCGATCTTCATGATGGCCGATTCCGGTGCACGTGGCTCCGCCGCGCAGATCCGCCAGCTTGCCGGCATGCGCGGCCTGATGGCCAAGCCCGACGGCTCGATCATCGAGACGCCCATCACGGCGAACTTCCGCGAGGGCCTGAACGTCCTGCAGTACTTCATCTCGACTCACGGCGCGCGCAAGGGTCTCGCGGACACGGCTTTGAAGACGGCCAACTCGGGTTACCTGACGCGCCGACTGGTTGATGTGGCCCAGGACCTCGTCGTTACCGACCAGGACTGCGGCACCACCGAGGGGCTCGTGATGAACCCCATCATCGAGGGCGGCGATGTCATCGAGGCGCTCGGTGACCGGATCCTCGGGCGCACCATCGTCGAAGACATCGTCAAGCCGGGCAGCGATGAAATCCTGCTGCCCGCCGGCACGCTGATCGACGAGAAGCTCGTGCAGTTGCTCGACGAGCACGGCGTCGATGAGGTCATCGTGCGCTCCGCCATCACCTGCCACACGCGCTACGGCATCTGCGCGGCCTGTTACGGCCGTGATCTGGCGCGTGGTCACCGCGTGAACGTCGGCGAGGCCGTCGGCGTCATTGCGGCGCAGTCGATCGGCGAGCCGGGCACGCAGTTGACCATGCGTACCTTCCACATCGGCGGTGCGGCCTCGCGTGCGGCGGCCGTCAACAGCATCGAAGTCAAGGCTGCGGGCAGCGTCAAGTTCGTCAACCTCAAGACGCTGGCCCACGAGGACGGTTCGTTCGTGTCCGTTTCGCGCTCCGGCGAACTGGTCGTGAACGACGAGATCGGCCGTGATCGCGAGCGCTACAAGGTGCCCTACGGCGCGGTAATCGCCGTCGCCGACGGTGCGGAGGTGCGCGCGGGGCAGACGGTCGCGAACTGGGATCCGCATACCCATCCGATCATCACCGAGGTCGCGGGCAAGGTCGTATTCCAGGATATCGAGGAGAATGTCACGGTATCCCGCCAGGTCGACGAGATAACCGGCTTGTCCAGCGTCGTCGTCATGGACCTCAAGCAGCGTGGTAGCGCCGGCAAGGACCTGCGCCCGATGCTCAAGCTGCTCGACGAGAAGGGCAACGAGCTCAAGATCCCGGGCACGGACATCCCGGCGCATTACTTCCTGCCGCCGAACGCCATCGTCACCATTCGCGATGGTCACGAAGTGAGTGTCGGCGACGTCCTCGCCCGCATCCCGCAGGCATCGTTGAAGACACGCGACATCACCGGTGGTCTGCCGCGCGTCGCCGACCTGTTCGAGGCGCGCAAGCCCAAGGAACCGGCGATCCTCGCCGAGGCCACGGGTACCGTCTCGTTCGGCAAGGACACCAAGGGCAAGCAGCGCCTGGTGATCACCGATAGCGATGGTGAACAGACCGAGACCCTGATTCCGAAGTGGCGCCACGTCACGGTGTTCGACGGCGAGCACGTGGAGAAGGGCGAAATGGTCTGCGACGGCGCGCCGGATGCCCATGACATCCTGCGCCTGAAGGGCGTGCACGAGCTCACGCGTTATATCGTCAACGAAGTGCAGGAGGTCTACCGTCTGCAGGGCGTGAAGATCAACGACAAGCACATCGAGGTCATCGTGCGGCAGATGCTGCGCAAGGTCGAGATTCTCACCTCCGGCGAGACGCGCTTCCTCAAGGGCGAGCAGATCGAGCGCGAACGCTTCATGGACGAGAACGATGCCGCGCAGGCGGCAGGCAAGGTTGTTGCAACTGCGCAACAGCTGCTGCTGGGCATCACCAAGGCCTCGTTGGCAACCGAGTCGTTCATCTCGGCGGCGTCGTTCCAGGAGACGACGCGCGTGTTGACCGAAGCTTCGGTTACCGGCAAGCAGGACGAACTGCGCGGCCTGAAGGAGAACGTCATCGTCGGACGCTTGATCCCGGCGGGTACGGGCTACGCCTACCACGCCACGCGCAAGCGTGACCGGCAGTCGCCCGGTGAGGCCGCGGCGGCACTCGCCGCGGAGCTCGACGCGGAGCTGATGGCCGAGTTGCGTGACATGGACGGCGCCGAGGACGGCTCGACACCGACGACCAAGAGCGCCTGATCCGAAATCGGGCGAGGATCGCGTTGACAGCGCGATTCCCCGCTCATTATAATTCCGCTTCTACGACAGGCCGGAGTAATCCAGCCTGTCGTTTTTTTGCGCTGTCGTTTCTGACTCGATTCCCTGGTCCCGGCCGGCGAGCAAACCGCCGCAGAGACGCTTTTCCGTGGATTACGGGTCCGATCGCGCTACCAACCGCTGTTTAACAACCGGGTGCACCCATAAGAGCGCTGCTTCAGTTATGGCGACAATTAATCAGTTAGTGCGTAAGCCGCGCAAGCGGCAGCGCAAAAAGAGCAATGTACCGGCCCTGGAAGCTTGTCCCCAGAAACGCGGCGTGTGTACCCGTGTTTACACGACGACTCCCAAGAAGCCCAACTCCGCCCTGCGTAAGGTCGCGCGCGTGCGCCTCACGAATGGCCAGGAAGTCACCACGTATATCGGCGGTGAAGGCCATAACCTGCAGGAACATTCGGTCATCCTCATCCGCGGTGGCCGCGTGAAGGACTTGCCGGGTGTTCGGTACCACACCGTGCGCGGCACGCTCGACACCTCGGGCGTTGGCGAACGACGCCAAGGGCGTTCGAAATACGGCGCGAAGCGTCCCAAAGCCTGATCTAACCGACTTCCAGGGTTCCAACCATGTCCCGACGACACGTAGCAGCAAAACGCGAAATCCTTCCCGATCCGAAGTACGGAGATCGCACCCTCGCCAAGTTCATCAACATGGTAATGTCGCGCGGCAAGAAGGCCGTCGCCGAGAAGATCGTCTACGGCGCGCTCTCCGTCGTCGAGGAGCGCGGTCGCGGTGCGCCACTGGACATGCTCAAGCAGGCGCTTGAGAACGTCGAGCCCAAGGTCGAGGTGAAGTCACGCCGCGTCGGTGGTGCTACCTACCAGGTACCCGTCGAGGTGCGTCCCAACCGCCGTATGGCGCTGGCCATGCGCTGGCTGGTCGATGCGGCGCGTAAGCGCAGCGAGAAGTCCATGGGGCAGCGCCTTGCCGGCGAGATTCTCGAGGCCTACGACAGCCGCGGCACCGCCGTGAAGAAGCGCGAAGACACGCACCGGATGGCGGAAGCCAACCGTGCATTCTCGCACTACCGCTGGTAAGGCGCGCAGGAACTCGAGGAAATTCCTACCGTGCCCCGCACCACGCCCATCGAACGTTATCGAAACATCGGCATCATGGCCCATATTGATGCCGGTAAGACGACGACGACCGAGCGCATCCTGTATTACACCGGTGTATCACACAAAATCGGTGAAGTGCACGATGGTGCCGCGGTGATGGATTGGATGGAGCAGGAGCAGGAGCGCGGCATCACGATCACGTCTGCCGCCACGACGTGTTTCTGGGAAGGCATGGAGCGCCAGTTCCCGCAACACCGCATCAACATCATCGACACGCCCGGACACGTTGATTTCACCATAGAAGTCGAGCGCTCCCTGCGCGTGCTCGACGGCGCCGTTGCCGTGTTCTGTGCCGTCGGTGGCGTCGAGCCGCAGTCGGAAACGGTCTGGCGACAAGCCAACAAGTATCGCGTTCCGCGCCTCGCGTTCGTGAACAAGATGGATCGCTCGGGCGCCGATTTCCTGCGCGTGGTCGATCAGATCCGTAAGCGCCTGGGCAGCAACGCCGTGCCCATTCAGATGCCGATCGGCGCCGAGGATGCCTTCGAGGGGGTCATCGACCTGCTCAAGATGCGCGCCATCTACTGGGACGACGCTTCGCTCGGCATGACGTTCGAGGAGCGCGACATTGCCTCCGACCTGCTCGAGACCTGCCGCGACCTTCGCGAGCAACTCGTGGAGGCCGCTGCAGACGCCTCCGAGGCACTGACCGAGAAGTACCTGGACGAAGGCGACCTGTCGATCGAAGAGATCAAGGCGGGGCTGCGCCAGCGCGTGCTGGGCAACGAGATCGTTCTCGTGCTTTGCGGCTCCGCATTCAAGAACAAGGGCGTGCAGGCGTTGCTGGACGCGGTGATCGACTACCTGCCCGCGCCGGCCGACGTGGAAGCCATCAAGGGGCTGCTGGAAGACGGCGAGACCGAGGCTGAACGTCACCCCGCAGACGACGAGCCGTTTGCTGCGCTCGCGTTCAAGATCGCTACCGACCCGTTCGTCGGCAGCCTCGCCTTCTTCCGCGTCTACTCGGGTGTGGTGAAGTCCGGCGACGCGGTATTCAACCCCGTCAAGGGTAAGAAGGAACGGTTCGGCCGCATCCTGCAGATGCATGCCAACAGCCGCGAAGAGCTGAAGGAAGTGCGCGCCGGCGACATCGCCGCGGCCGTCGGCCTCAAGGACGTCACGACCGGCGACACCCTGTGCGATGCCAACCACGTCATCGTGCTCGAGCGCATGGAATTCCCCGATCCGGTCATCGCGGTGGCCGTAGAGCCCAAGACCAAATCCGACCAGGAAAAGATGGGCGTCGCCCTGCAGAAGCTCGCCGCCGAGGATCCGTCGTTTCGGGTCTCGACCGATGCGGAGTCCGGCCAGACGATCATCGCCGGCATGGGAGAGCTGCACCTCGAGATCATCGTCGACCGCATGAAGCGCGAATTCAAGGTCGAGGCCAACGTTGGCAAGCCCCAGGTGGCTTACCGCGAGACCATCCGCAAGACCGTTTCAAAGGCCGAGGGCAAGTTCGTGCGCCAGACCGGTGGGCGCGGCCAGTACGGTCACGTCATCCTGCGCCTCGAGCCGCTCGAGCCGGGTAGCGGATACGAATTCTCCAACGAGATCGTCGGCGGCGTCATTCCCAAGGATTTCATTCCCGCCGTGCAGAAGGGCGTCGAGGAAGCTCTGGCCAACGGCGTGCTGGCCGGCTACCCGGTCGTCGACGTCAAGGCCGCGCTCTATGACGGCTCGTATCACGATGTCGACTCGAGCGAGGTCGCGTTCAAGATTGCGGGCTCGATGGCTTTCAGGGAAGGCCTCCGGCAGGGCAAGCCGAGCCTGCTCGAGCCCGTCATGAAAGTCGAGATTGTTTCGCCCGACGAATACATGGGCGCCATCAACGGCGACCTCAATCGGCGTCGCGGCGTGTTGCTCGGCACCGAGGAATCGGCAGCCGGCGCCGTGATACGCGCGGAGGTCCCGCTTGCGGAGATGTTTGGTTACGCCACGGACCTGCGTTCGGCGACGCAGGGTCGCGCGACCTACTCGATGGAGTTCTCGCGCTACGTCGAGGCTCCGGCGAGCGTCGCCGAGACGATCATCAAGAGAAATTGAAAGCCTTACCGGCACTTGGAAAACGTCAGTTAAAGAGGTTACGCAGTCATGTCCAAGGAAAAGTTCGAAAGGTCGAAGCCGCATGTGAATGTGGGGACGATTGGCCACGTTGATCACGGCAAGACGACGCTGACGGCGGCCCTGACGATCGTTTCCGCGAAGAAGTATGG
>Ga0180436_10006469_pt1 | contig 10186 bp, 7 predicted proteins | sample SS_ome_2_FD_132434 | JGI IMG/M metagenome (GOLD analysis project Ga0180436, IMG submission 132434) | Hypersaline lake sediment archaeal communities from the Salton Sea, California, USA - SS_3_S_2 metaG | ecosystem: Environmental > Aquatic > Non-marine Saline and Alkaline > Hypersaline > Sediment...
CGCGGCGATCTCCGCCAGTCCTTTTTCGCTGCGGAGGTAGTCGAAGTCACTCGGGCTCTCATTCCAGCGGTTCTCGCCGATCAGCTGGACCAGCTTCAGGTCGCTGCCCCGTTCGAATCGCAGTTCGCGCAGCGACTCGAAATCGAACGACTGCAAGAAGGCCTTGTCGTCGCGGCCCTCGTAGCCGAACTCCGCGAGCACGCCGACGACGGCGGCCAGCAGGTCGCGGCCCTCGGCGCCGTGCCAGGCCGGCGACTTGGGCTCGACGTATACCCCCACGTCGCGGCCGGTCGAGCGGTTCAGGTCCTGGATCAGCGCGATTTCCTCGCGCAGCGTCGGCACCCGGAAGTCGACACCGGCGGCGTTGAAGCGCCCGGGGAACGCGAGCTCTCCATCCGGCTCCCTGCGCTCGTGAACACGCAGCGTGCGGATCTCGGCCAGGTCGAAATCGATCGCGTAGAAATGGCCGTCGGCGCGTTGCCGGCCGGGGAATCGGGCCGCGACGTCGGTCGTGGCGTCGAGGGTGAGATCGTGCAACACGATCAGCTCGCCGTCGCGGCTCATCACCACGTCCTGCTCGATGTAGTCGGCTTCCATGGCGTGCGCCATGGCCGCGGCGGCCAGGGTGTGTTCGGGCAGGTAGCCCGAGGCGCCCCGGTGCGCGATAACGATGAAGTCTCCGTCAGGGTGATCGGTCACGGACTGATTATCCAACGTTTCGGGCGCCGCGGCACAAGCGGCCAGGGCGGCCGCCAGGGAAAGCAGTATGGCCGCCGTGCGCGAACGCACCCTACAGGTAGGGCGCGTCGTCCGGGTCGTTCTCGGTTTCGACGCTGGCGCTCTCCGGCAGCTTGGCCATCGCCTCTTTCAGCATCTCGATGTGTTCCAGTTCCTCGTCGCGCAGCTCGGTGAACAGCTCCTTGACCTCGGGGTCGCCGATGCCGGGCAGGGCCGAGTCGAAAAAGTCGTGGGCCTTTCTCTCGGATTGCAAGCCCAGCTCGAAGGCCTGCACCGTGGACATACCCTTGCGCGGGGCGCCTGAATCCGGGGCCTCGATGTCGTAGATGTCGACCATCTTCACCTTCATCGGCACCTTGCCAAAACGCGCCATGCGCCGTTCCAGCAACTCGGTGCCGTGCTTGGCCTCGTTCTCCGCCATCGACGCGAAGAATGCCCCGGCGTTGTAACCGGTCGCGGTGCGGCCGATCAGCGAGGCGAACAGCTCGTAGCGCTGCCGCGCTTCTTCCTCGATCAGGATCGCGAGGTCGAGGGCATCCATGAGGCTGAGCTTGGAGAGGTCTAGGCTGGTGGACATGGCATTGGCTCCTGGTTTGGTCTCGATGGTCCGCTGCGGCCATCGTTCGCGTCGCGTTCGGATCGTGTCGACAGGCCCTTCGGCATCCGAACCGGCGCAATCATAACATCGCCCGGCAACTCCACGGGCCGTTTCAGGTCAGCTGCCCGGCAATTTACCCGCCCGGGATTACGATTTGCGGAGGACCCAGGCTTCCTCGCTCGGCCAGCTACGAGCCCATTCGGGATTCGCCCACGGGAAGCGGCTGCGTGCGTTCGGTGGCGCCTGCAGTTCCAGCAATCGCTCGATCGAAAAGCCGTTGTCACGCAGCAGTGCGATCCAGTCCCCGTGCGTGAGGTGAAACTCGGTTTCACCGGGGCAGTCCGGCCAGGTCGATGCGTGCATGCCGAAGTACGGGCGCTGCAGCACCGGGCCCACCGGGCCGTCGGACTCGAGCTCCGGCTCGCACATCGCGGCCAGGGCGCTGGTGGTCAGGAAGACCAGCGTACCGCCCGGCTTCAGCAGGCGCGCCGCCTCCGGCACCCAGCGGTACGGGTCGGCCCACAGCGCCGCACCGTATTCTGAAATGGCGAAATCGAAACGGCCGTCCGGGTATGAAACCGCCTCGGCGAACCCCTGTTCGATCGTGAAATCCAAGCCATGCTGTTGTCGCAGGCGCCGCGCCGTGTCCAGCTGTCCCGGCGTCGGGTCGATGGCGACGACCCGCGCGCCGCGCCGCCGCATCCAGGCCGAGACGTAGGCCGTGCCGCAACCCAGCTCGATCGCGGCCAGCCCCGACATGTCGACGGGCAGCAGCCGGGCATCGCTTTCCGGTATCTCCCAGATTCCCCAGTATGGCTGGTCGCTGGCCCAGGCCCGTTCGGCCTCAGCCGCGTAGTCGGCGGCCTTTTGCTGCCAGGCTTCGATGTTGCCCTGCAGGTAGTTCGGTATAGAGTCGTTCATCTCGGCGGTTTCCGGTCCTGGATCGTGGCGCTCCAGTATTCCCGCGTGGCAACCACGGCACAAGGGGTTGACCGGCGCAACGGCGACGCAAGGCCGCGAACGCTATGTTAACCTCAGGCCACCGGGGGCCCCGGGCGATGCTGCAGCGCCGACGAAGAACGTAACCGCCAGAGCGGCCATGTCCCGGCACCTCGTTCCAGGGAACGATCAGTATGGAGAAACGGAGAAAATTGGTGACCACAGCAATCGTAACGGCCTTTTACGTGGCCGGCATCATATTGGCGGTGCATGCCGCGATGACGGTCAGGACGGCGCAGGGCGCCGTGGCCTGGTCGGTTTCCCTGGTTTCGTTTCCCTTCGTGGCGGTTCCGGCCTACCTGGTGCTGGGCCGCAACAAGTTCGAAGGCATGGCCGATGCGTTCAACGCGCGGCACGACGAGATCGACGAGGTCCTGGAGGAGTTCAAGGAGCGCTTGCAACCCTGGGCCATCGCGCCCCAGGCCGAACCGTCCTGGTACGGGGCCGCGCAGCGCCTGTCCGGTTTCGAATTGATACGCGGCAACCGGGTGGACCTGCTGGTCGACGGCGAGGAGACCTTCGACAGCATCCTGGCCGGCGTCGCGCAAGCCGAGGACTACGTTCTGTTCCAGTTTTACATGATCCACGACGACGAGCTGGGCCGGCAGGTCAAGGCCGCACTGAGCGAGCGTGCGCGCGCCGGGGTGCGCGTTTACGTGCTGTACGACGAGGTCGGCAGCGGCGGTCTGCCGAAGTCCTACGTCGAAGACTTGCGCGCGGCCGGCGTGGAGGTCAGTTCTTTCCGGCCCACCCAGGGCTGGCGCAACCGCTTCCAGCTCAATTTCCGTAACCACCGCAAGATGGTGGTCGTCGACGGCAAGGTCGCCTGGGTCGGCGGGCTCAACGTCGGTGACGAGTACATGGGCCGCGACCCCGAATTCAGCCCTTGGCGGGACACCCACGTGCGCATCGAGGGACCGGCCGCGCTGCAACTGCAGATCGTGATCCTGTCCGACTGGTACTGGGCGACCCGCGAGCTCCTGGCCGTCAACTGGAATCCCCACGTCCTGACCGATGCGTCGCAACACGTCATGCTGCTGGCGACCGGTCCGACCGGCGAGCTCGAAACCGCGAGCCTGTTTTTCGTGTCGGCGCTGAGTGCGGCCAGGGAACGGATCTGGCTGTCGGCACCCTATTTCGTGCCGGACGATGCGGTGATGAAGGCGCTGCAACTGGCGGCGCTGCGCGGCGTGGACGTGCGCATCATCACCACGGGCAAGCCCGACAGCCTGCCGGTGTACCTGGCCGCGTTCCACTACATCGAGAAGCTGCGGGGACTGGGCATTCGCTTCTACGCCTACACACCCGGGTTCATGCACCAGAAAGTCATGCTGGTGGACGACCTCGTCTCCTCGGTCGGCACGCACAATTTCGACAACCGCTCGTTCCGCCTGAATTTCGAAGTGGGCGCGGTGGTCGTGGACCGCGACTTCGCCGGCGAGATGGAAGCCATGTTCGAAGCGGATTTCCAGCACGCCGTGCCGATCGACCCGGAGGCGCTGGAACAGAAACCCCTGTGGTGGCGGGCCGGCGTCCAGCTCTCGCGGCTGGCGGCGCCTGTTCTTTAGGGCGCTGTACCGGCCAGTTCCCGCCCTCCAGTGGTCAAGGCTTCCGCCAGGAACCCGCGCTCCACCGAACCGACACCGAGCTCGGCCAGGTAAGCGTCCATCGAGCCGTAGCCCTCGTCGATGTGCGCCCAGTAGGTTTCGAGCATCCTCTGATCGACGCCGATCAGCGGGAACCAGGCCTCGGCGGACGGGGCCCGGCCCGCCCGGCGGCCAATGCTTTCCCGGCCGGACCCGGCCATCAGTTCGGCCTTCTCGGCGGCGCGATTGATCTCGTTGGTCAGCAGGTATTCGTCCATGATGATTGAACGGTCGACACCGAGCGCCTCCAGGATCAACGCCACGGCGACGCCCGAGCGGTCCTTGCCGGCGTTGCAGTGGATCAGGATCGGGTAATTGGCCGGGTCCAGCACGATGTCCATCAACCGGCGGTAGCTCGGCACGCCCACGTCGGCGATCATGCGGTAGCCGTCGATCATCTGGTCGGTCGATTGCGCTGCGCTGAAGCGGTTGCTCTTCACCATGCGGTGCTGCTTGCGGTACCACGGATCGTCGGCGTCGCCGATCGGCAGGTGGACGAACCGCGGCGGCTGCTCGCCCTGCCAGACGGTCGGATCGTGGTCATGCTCGTCTTTTGTGCGGAGGTCGATCACGGTCTTCACGCCGATGGCTTCCAGCTCCGCGAAATCGTCCGCGGTGAGCCGCGACAGCTTGTCCGAGCGATAGATCTGCCCGAACTGCACCACGCGGCCGTCGTCCGTCGAATAACCGCCGATATCGCGCGTGTTGGAGGTTCCATCCAGGTCGAGCACACGTTCCGGCAGGGCGAAAGCCGGCAGGGCCAGCGCCCAGAGGGCGATGCCGCAGAGGGTTCTGATGGCAGGCTGAGTGATCGATTGGTGCATGCGGGGCTCTCCCAGGTCTCTGATAAGTATCGAGATTCCATGGTAAGGAGAGCGGGGACCGCCCGCTTGACCCCAGCGGGCAATCGCTTGACGGTGCCGAAAAGGCGGTTTACTTCATCCCGGCCTGCAGTTTCTTCAGCTCTTCACTGCCCGGGCAGAGCTCGTCGAAAGCCAGGTCGCGCAGGGGTTGCAGCCGGCTGCGCGACTGCTCGTGCATGTCGGGCACGTTCTGGTCGATGAACAGCACGCCGGTCACGATCTCGCCGTGGCGGCGGTGGCGCTCGAGGTAGCCCAGCGCGTTGTTGCGCCGGGTCGGGTCGTAGTCCGGGTCGACCTTCTTCAGCAGGATGGTCGATCCGTCGTGCATGCGCACGGGATAGGTGTCGCCGGCATAGTAGCTGGCCCTGATCTCGGCCCGCGGCGGGATCAGGTCGGCCTCGGTAGCGCGCAGCTTGTGCTCGCGGGTGTAGGCGTAACTCTTGGTCGAACCCTCGTGGTCGTTGAACGTCACGCAGGGCGAGATCACGTCCAGCACGGCGCAGCCCGGGTGGGCGATGGCGGCCTTGATCAGCGGCACCAGCTGGTCGCGGTCGCCGGAGAAGCCGCGGCCGACGAAGCTGGCGCCCATCGAGATCGCGGTCGCCACCGCGTTGATGTTCTGCATCTGGTTGACCTCGCCGCGCTTCGAGGTGCTGCCAGCGTCGGCCGAGGCCGAGAACTGGCCCTTGGTCAGGCCGTACACGCCGTTGTTCTCGATCAGGTAGAGCATGTTCACGTTGCGTCGGATCACGTGGCCGAACTGGCCGAAGCCGATCGACAGCGAGTCGCCGTCGCCGCTGACACCGATGCCCACCAGGTCGCGGTTGGCGGCCAGCGCGCCGGTGGCCACCGACGGCATGCGGCCGTGCACCGAATTGAAGCCGTGCGCGCCGTGCACGAAGTAGGCCGGGGTTTTCGACGAGCAGCCGATGCCGGACAGCTTGATCAGCATCTCGGGCCGCAGCGACATCTCCCACAACGCCTGCACCAGGGCGGCGGTGATCGAATCGTGGCCGCAGCCGGCGCACAGCGTGGAGAGCGCGCCCTCGTAGTCGCGCAGGGTCAGGCCGATGGCGTTGGTCTTCTGGCCGGGAAGTTCGATTTTCGGCCGGGCGAGATAGGTCATGCGGCCACCTCCAGGCCCTGGTGTCGGGTGACGCCGGTCACCACGCACTCGCTGGGAATCGGCATGCCGTTGTAATGCAGGATCGAGACCAGGCGGTCGGCTATGTCGTTGGCCTCCAGCATCAGCAGGGCCTTCATCTGCGCGTCGCGGTTCTGCTCGACCACGTAGATCGTGTCGTGCGCCTCGAGGAACTCGTGCACCTCGGAGGTGAAGGGGAAGGCGCGGATGCGCAGGTAGTTCACGTGGATGCCGCTTTCGGCCAGGCGGTCGCGGGCCTCGATCACCGCGCCGTCGGAACTGCCGTAGGCGATCATGCCGAGCTTCGTTTTCTTCGAACTGGGGCTGAGCACGGCGTCGGGCACCAGGGTCTTGGCGGTATCCCACTTCACCAGCAGGCGGTCCAGGATCTCCTGGTACTCGTCGGAATCCTCGGTGTAGGCGCCATACTTGTTGTGGCCGGAGCCGCGGGTGAAGTAGGCGCCCTTGGGGTCGTCCCCCGGCAGCGTGCGGTAGGGGATGCCGTCGCCGTCGGTGTCGAGGTAGCGCGTGAAGCGCTCGATCTCGGCCAGGTCGTCGGCGCGCAGCACCTTGCCGCGGTCGGGGCGGTACGCATCGTCCCAGTTCAACTCCGGCACCATCCAGTCGTTCATCCCGATGTCGAGGTCGGACAGCAGGAACACCGGGGTCTGCAGGCGCTCGGCCAGGTCGAAGGACTTCACCGCCATCTCGAAACACTCGTGCGGGTCGGCCGGGAACAGGATCGGGTGCCGGGTGTCGCCGTGCGAAGCGTAGGCGCAGAGCATGGTATCGCTCTGCTGGGTGCGCGTCGGCATGCCGGTGGACGGGCCCACGCGTTGCACATTGATGAAGACCGACGGGATCTCGGCGTAATAGGCGAAGCCGATGAACTCGCTCATCAGCGAGATGCCCGGCCCGGAGGTCGGCGTGAAGGCGCGCGCGCCTACCCAGTTGGCGCCGATCACCATGCCGGCGGCCGCCAGTTCGTCCTCGGCCTGGATGATCATGTAGTTGCGGTCGCCGGTTTCCGGGTCGATGCGGAATCGTTCGCAGTAGGACGTAAATGCATCCATCACGCCGGTGGAGGGCGTAATCGGGTACCAGGCGCCTACCGTGGCGCCGGCGTACAGGCAACCCAGGCCGATGGCCTCGTTGCCGGTGATCAGGATGTTGCCGGTGTTGTCGCCCATGGTCTCGGCGCGGATCGGCAGCGGGCAGGTGAAGTGTTCCTGCGCGTAGTCGTAGCCCAGCATGATGGCTTTCAGGTTGGGCTCGATCAGCTTGGGTTTGCTGGCGAAAGTCTCCTGCAGCAACTGCTTGATGATCTCCAGGTCGAGGTCCAGCAGCGCCGCCAGCACGCCCACGTACATCACGTTCTTCATCAGGATGCGCACGCGCGCGACGCTGAAGTTCTCGTTGCACATCTTCGACAGCGGCACGCCGAACACGGTGATGTCGTGGCGGTTCAGGTCTTTCTCCCGGGGCCAGGTCGAGTCGTAGACCAGGAATCCGCCGGGGCTGACCTCGGCCAGGTCTTTCTGGTAGGTCTGCGCGTTCATCGCCACCATCACGTCGATGCGGCTGCAGCGCGACATGTAGCCGTGGTGGTTGGCACGCACCTCGTACCAGGTCGGCAGGCCCTGGATGTTGGACGGGAACAGGTTCTTGCCGGTCACCGGCACGCCCATGCGGAACAGGGCCTTCATCAGCAGGCCGTTGGCGCTGGCCGAACCGGTGCCGTTGACCGTGGCGATCTTGACGACAAAGTCGTTGATGCCGCTCTGCATCGCGTTCATGACGCATCCCCCCCGTCGCTCGCGTGGTCCGCCGCGTAGCGGAAATTCAGCAGCGACTTCTGCATGTCCCAGGCCGCGGTCGGGCAGCGTTCGGCGCAGACGCCGCAATGGATGCAGAAGTTCTCGTCCTTCACCATCACCCGCGAGGTCTGTTTCAGCTCGTCGGAAACGAACATCGGCTGCTCGTGCTCCAGCACCGGCGCCTTGAGGCGGCCGCGGATGCGTTCTTTCTCGCCGTTGGGCGTGATGGTCAGGCAATGCGTGGGGCAGATGTCCACGCAGGCGTCGCACTCGATGCACAACTCGTCGAAGAACACCGTCTGGATGTCGCAGTTCAGGCAGCGCTCCACTTCCCTGGCGGTCTGCTCGGCGTCGAAGCCGAGTTCCACCTCGCGGCCCAGTTCGTCGAAGCGCGTCTCCAGCGGTTCGTGCCGCATCTTGCGCCGGGCGGCGGGATCGAAGGCGTTCGAGTAACTCCACTCGTGGATGCCCATCTTGCGGGTATGCAGGTTCAGCAGCGGCGGCAGGCGCTCGGTCAGCGGCTTGCCCTGGCAGTGCAGGTGGATCGAAACCGCTGCCTGGTGGCCGTGCTCCACGGCCCAGATGATGTTCTTCGGCCCGAAGGCGGAGTCGCCGCCGAAGAACACGCCCTTGCGGGTCGACTCGAAGGTGGTCTCGTCCACCATCGGCTCTTCCCAGGGGTTGAACTCGATGCCGAGGTCGCGCTCGATCCAGGGGAAGGCGTTTTCCTGCCCGATGGCGAGGATCACGTCGTCACAGGGCACGAACTCCTCGCCGATCACGGCCTGGTCGTGGATGCGGCCGTTCTCGACCGTATACTCCATCAATTCGAAACGCATGCCCTTGAGCACGCCGTCCTCGACCACGAACTCCTTCGGCGAATGGTTGACGACGATCTCGACGCGCTCTTCCTCGGCGTCCTCGAGCTCCCAATCCGAGGCCTTGAAGAACTCGCGCGGCTTGCGCGCCATGACCTTGACGTCCTTGGCGCCCAGGCGCAACGAGGTGCGGCAGCAGTCCATGGCCGTGTTGCCGACGCCAATGATCAGCACTTTCTCGCCGATCGAATCGATATGCTTGAAGGCCACCGACTCCAGCCAGTCGATGCCGATATGGATGTTCTCGGTATCGTAGCGACCGGGCAGTTTCAATTCCTTGCCACGCGGCGCGCCGGTGCCCACGAAGACGGCGTCGTAGCCCTCGTCCAGCAGGGCCTGCATGCTCTCGATACGTGTGTCGTAGCGAATGTCCACGCCCATGTCGACGATGTAGCCGATCTCCTCGTCGAGCACCTCGGCGGGCAGGCGGAAAGCGGGGATGTTGTAGCGCATCAGGCCGCCGGCGACCGACTGGGCCTCGAAGATCGTACACTCGTAGCCCAGCGGCATCAGGTCGTTGGCCACCGTCAGCGAGGCCGGGCCGGCGCCGATCAGCGCGATGCGCTTGCCGTTCTTTTCCTCCGGCGCCGTCGGCAGGCGGTCGCTGATGTCACCTCTGTGGTCGGCCGCGACGCGCTTCAGGCGGCAGATCGCGACGGGCTTCTCGTCCATGCGGCCGCGGCGGCAGGCCGGTTCGCAGGGCCGGCCGCAGACGCGGCCGAGGATGCCCGGGAACACGTTGCTGTCGCGGTTCACCATGTAGGCGTCGTCGAAGCGGCCCTGGGCGATGAGCCGGATGTACTCGGGAACGTCGGTGTGTGCGGGGCAGGCCCACTGGCAGTCGACGACCTGGTGGAAATAGTCTGGGTTCGAAGTGTCGGTACGCTTCACGCGCCGGTCCGTCCTGCGCTGGATTTCGCGCCAGCATACCCGTTTTGAGATTTGATCGCATCCTGCTTTGGTCGAAGGGACGCCGCGTTGCACTGCCCCCTGTAGGAGGCGCGTAAGCGGCGACCGATCTTCGAGCGTGACCCCGCCACCCGCACCGCCCACCCCGTTCGGCAGCTGGTTCAGCGGCCCTTCGGGCTGCCCTCGCGCCCGTCCCGCATGGACGGGACCGCGCCGGAGGGCCATCCTGACCCTTCGGCGCTCGATCGGCCGTCCGGGCCGATCGCCCCTATGCGGGGCGAACACTCGGCGCTTCCCTTGAGGCTTGCCGAACGGGGTGGGCGGCCCGCGTGGCTTCGCGCGAGGTCCAGGCCGTGGATGCGCATACCCCTTCCCGGGGTATTCGGGTGTCGGGAACGCCCGAATAGCGCACAGGGACGTCTTGAGCGTGCCCCGGGAGGGGGTATGCGTAACCGCGGCCGGGTTTCGGAGTACACTGCGGCAGGTCGCCGCTTACGCGCCTCCTACAACAAGGTGTCCAGGGCTTCGATCAGGCGCTGGATTTCCTCGGGGGATGTGTAATGCACGAAGGACGCACGGACCACGCCGTCGTCC
>Ga0180436_10006471_pt1 | contig 10186 bp, 7 predicted proteins | sample SS_ome_2_FD_132434 | JGI IMG/M metagenome (GOLD analysis project Ga0180436, IMG submission 132434) | Hypersaline lake sediment archaeal communities from the Salton Sea, California, USA - SS_3_S_2 metaG | ecosystem: Environmental > Aquatic > Non-marine Saline and Alkaline > Hypersaline > Sediment...
CTCGATCATGCGACCGACCACCTTGGAATCACCGGGCGTCCCGTGCGCCACCGCCTCGATGGCCTCGGCGGCACCACGCCGCAGCGAATGCACCATGACCACGTCACCACGCCGCACATGGGTCAGCAGGGAGCCGATGGTCGCGTGCTGCGGCGAGATCGCAATATCCACGTTACCCGACTGCACCAGGTCGACATAGGCCGCGCGGTTGATCAGGGCCATCACCTTGCGCGCCCCGAGGCGCTTGGCCAGCATCGCCGAGAGGATATTGACCTCGTCGTCATTGGTGACCGCGCAGAAAACGTCCGAGTCCTCGATGCTCTCCTCGCGCAGGAGGTCCTCGTCGGCCGCATCCCCACTGAGCACGATGGTGTCACGCAGTTGTTCGGCCACGCTCGCGGCGCACTCGGGATTCTGCTCGATCACCTTGACCCGGTAGCGCCGCTCCAGGGCCGCTGCGAGGCGGCGCCCGATGTTGCCGCCACCGGCAAAGATCAGGCGCCGGAAGGGCTTCTCGGCGCGGCGCAACTCGCGCATCACGGCCGGGATGTTCTGGGTGGCCGCCAGGAAGAACACCTCATCGTCCGCCTCCACCACGGTGTCCCCATGCGGTTCGATCGCATGCCCCTTGCGGTAGATCGCAGCGACCCTGGCCTCTCCACCCTTGAGGTGATCGTTGAGGTCTCGCAGCTCGTGCCCCACCAGGGGGCCGCCATAGTAGGCGCGCACCGCCACCAGGCGCACCAGCCCACCGGCGAAATCCAACACCTGGAGCGCGCCCGGATGTTCGATCAGGCGCAGGATGTAGTCGGTCACCAGCTGTTCGGGGCTGATCAGCACATCGATCGGCAGGGCGTTCTGCGAAAACAGCGCCGGGTGCTTGAGATACTCGGGTGCACGCACGCGCGCGATCTTGGTGGGCGTATGGAACAGCGTCCAGGCGGCCTGACAGGCGACCATATTGGTCTCGTCGCTGTTGGTGACCGCGATGATCATGTCGGCGTCTTCGGCGCCCGCCTGGAGCAGGATCTGGGGATGCGATGCCTGGCCCTGCACGGTGCGGATATCCAGTCGGTCCTGCATCTCGCGCAGCAGGTCACCGTTGTTATCCACCACGGTGATGTCGTTCGCCTCCCGGGCGAGGTTCTGAGCCACGGTCGTGCCCACTTGCCCGGCTCCCAGGATGATGATTTTCATGTTTTTATCCGAACCACTTTTAGCGCCATTCTAAGCATCGCCGAACAGCGTGGCTAACGCGGCGAACGACCCTGCACCTGCTTGCCTTTTCGACCCGGTTAACGCCCCCGGATCTCGATACCCCGATCCTTGAGCTTGCGGTACAGGTGGGTACGTTCCATGCCCACGACCTTTGCCATCTGAGTGATATTGCCGTCACTCTGATCGAAATGGTACTGCAGATAGGCCTTCTCGAAGGCCTCGCGCGCCTCGCGCAAGGGCTGGTCGAGCGCCACCCCGGCAAACTGGGGCGCCCCCTGCTGCTGCCCCTGAACCTCGCCCAATGCCGCTCGGACCTCATCCAGGCTGACCTCCGGTTCGCTGCCGAGAATCAATACCCGCTGCACCAGGTTGATCAGTTCGCGCACATTGCCGGGCCAGGTGTGGTTGCGCAGATAATTCTGTGCCGCCACCGAGAAATGCCGGTAGGGGAGCTTCTCCCGTGCCACCAAGCGGTCGACCGCACTGTTCAGCAGCAGCGGGATGTCCTCAGGGCGCTCCCGCAGCGCCGGCACATGCACCGGGACCACGTTCAGCTGGAAGAACAGGTCCTCGCGGAAGGCGCCGGCATCGACCCGCTCCTGCAGATCGAAACGGGTCGCTGCCACCACCCGGGCATCGAGGCGCACCGGCTCGGTCCCGCCGACGCGCAGAAAGGTCCCGGTATCGAGGGCCGCTACCAGCTGCGCCTGCACCTCGAGGTCCATGTCCGCGACCTCATCCAGGAACAAGGTTCCACCGGAGGCCTTCTCCAGGCGGCCATACTGCAGCTGACCGCCGTCTTCGCGACCGAACAATTCCAGCGCCGCGCCGCCCTGAGTGATACCGGTCACGCCGACGTCGATGAAAGGGCCCTCCTTGCGGGCACTGTGGGCATGCAGGTAGCGCGCGATGGTTTCGCGCCCGCTGCCCGGCTCGCCGCTGATCAGAACCCAGCTGTCATGCTGGGCGATGCGCTTGACCTGCTCACGCAGGCGGACCATGACCTGGCTGTTGCCGCCAGGCTCAACCGTCTTCTCGCTGCCCAGGCGCAGCCCGATGTTCTCCTGCGCCAGGCGGTTGGCCTCCAGTGCGCGCTCCACCGTCAGCAGCAGCTTGGCCAGTGACAGCGGCTTCTCGAGAAAATCATAGGCACCCAGGCGGGTCGCCTCGACCGCGGTCTCGACCGTTCCATGCCCGGACATCATGATCACCGGACAGGGCAACTCACCGGCCGCGGCCCATTCCTTGAGCAGGCTGATGCCATCGATGTCGGGCATCCAGATATCCAGCAGTATCAGATCCGGCCGGCGCTCGCGCAGGGCCAGTCTGGCCTGTTCACCGTTTTCCGCGGTCACCACCTGGTAGCCCTCGTCCACCAGGATCTCGCTCACCAGTTCGCGAATATCCGGCTCGTCATCCACCACCAGTACAAAAGGCGTACTCATACCTTCTCACCTTCAAGCGTAAGCTGTTTCTCCCGCGACGGCGCCTCGACCGCACGCAGCGGCAGGGAGATCACCATGCGCGCGCCCCCTTCGCGTCGGTTTTCCGCTCGGATACTGCCGCCATGCTCGCTCACGATGCGCTTGACGATCGCAAGCCCGAGGCCGGTACCCTTTTTTTTGCTGGTGACGTAGGGCTCGAAGACCTGATCGATCACCTCCGGGTCGAAGCCATTGCCGTCATCCTCGACCACCAGGTCGACCCACTGCCGGCCGTGCCGCTCCACCAGGGCAGTGTGCAACCATACCCGGGATTCCCCCTCGGGTCGCGATTCCAGGGCGTTCTTCACCAGATTGTGTAACACCTGCCGCAGGCGCAGGGGGTCGGCCTCGATCAGCGCCTCCCCGGCGCCTGCCTCGAAATGCACCTCGTGTGTGGGACCCGCATACAGCTCCATGACCTCGCCAACCAGCTTGTCGACCGCCAACGGCCTCGGCTCCATCTTGCTGGGTCGGGCATAGTCGGAAAACTCATTGACCATGGTCTTTAGCGCCTCGACCTGCTGCACGATGGTATTGGTCGCACGATCGAGCACATCCGACTCTGCCGGCTGCATGTAGGGCAGATACTTGCGGCGCAGGCGCTCCGCGGACAGCTGGATTGGCGTCAGCGGGTTCTTGATCTCATGCGCCAGCCGTCGCGCCACTTCCCCCCAAGCCGCATCACGCTGTGCCCTGAGCAGTTCGGTCACGTCGTCGAACACCAGCACATGGCCGGCCGCTTCATCCTCCTGCAGCTGCAGCGGGGAAATTCGGCACAGCAGAACCTGGCGGCCCTCCTCGCGGTACAGGGTGATTTCCACTCGCCCCTCGACCGAATCCGAATCGAAAGCCTCGCCGACGGCGTCCACGAAGTGGTCCAGGGCGGCATTGAGCTGGTTGAGGTCCTTCAACGGACGCCCCTCCATCAGCGAGACCGGCACCCGCAGGATCGTCCCGACCGCCGGGTTGGCGGTCTGGATCAGCCCCGATGCGTCCAGTGCCATGACCCCCGAGGACAGCGCCCCGAGCACGGTTTCGAGGTAGCGATGCTGCGCCACCAGTTCGCGCCGGCTGGCCTCGGCGAGGTTGCGCGCCTGGGCGATCCGCCGGGTCATCTGGTTGAACGAGTCGACCAGGAAGCCGAGTTCGTCCCTGACCCGCGGAATCGGCACCCTGACATCGTAGTGCCCTTCCGCGATCTCGCGGGTCGCCTCCGCGATCTGCTTGATCGGACGCACCAGCTGGCGCGAGGTGTAGAACGCGCCCCAGGCCGCGGCGAACAGCCCGAGCAGGAGCACCAGCGACAACGTCAGGGCAAAGCTGAACTTGATCGACCCGCGCAGATAGGCCCTCTCGCGGTACGCCTCGTAGGCGTCCTGCACCCGCTGGGTAAGGCTGCTGAGGTTGTCCGGCACGGCGTAGATAGCCTGCATCACCATCGGCCGCGCGCGCGGGTCGACCACCATCACGCGCACCACCATGGGACCGTTCTTGAGCGGGACCAGGCTGACGAAATCGCGCCCTTCGCGCGCCTGCTGAACCATGTGCGTGGTCGGCGGACTGGGCGTCAGCACCTCCGGGTTGCGGTGACTCAGGGCCAGCACCTTGCCCTTCTGATCGAAGATCGCCACCTCGAAAGCCCCGGAGCTCTCCCGCAGCCCCCCCACCCCCAGGGTCAGGGCGGCCGGGGATACGTCCTCGAGCGAATCCAGCAGATCCTGGCTCAGCTTGAGCTTCTCCCGCTTGTACAGATCGAGCGATACCTTGCTCAGAGCGAGGGCATCCTCCATGGCACTGTCCACCTGGACATCGAACCAGCCGTCGATGCCGCGCGCAAGAAACTGCAGCGAGTAGACATACACCACGCCCACCGGGACCAGTGAGAGCACCGCGAACATCGTCACCAGGCGCACATTGAGGCGCGAGCCAGCCGCCTGGCGACGGTAGTCGCGATACAGCTGCCACAGGTTCCAGCCGACCAGCAGCACCAGCGCGAACAGCCCGAGCACGGTGAATACCAGCAGGGGCATGAACCAGGCGTCGAGCGCCTCGGAGCGCTGCACTGCACTGCTCATCATGTGCAGCGACGCGAGCAGCAACACCACCAGCAGGCCGGTGGCGAAGAGATCGAGCCGGCGGCGTCTGTTCAGGGGCGGATTTGCCATTCCCAGGGCTCCGCCTCGAGTTCCCACTCACTGGAGAAATAGGCCTTCGGCCTGAGCGGCAGCGGCAGGGCCTCCACATCCAGGTAACTTTCCAGGCGGACCAGGTATTCGCTGGCGGCATCCAGGGCCGAACGTTCAACCAGGGCGAGATCGCGAATCCGCCCCATGTAGCGCTGCGCCGCCTCGCGCGTGGCAAACACCTGTTCGTCTTCGTTACCCGGATTACGCACCTCGTACAGGCCGGAGAGGGGACGGTGTCGCAGCACCGACCTGATCCGGTACTCGACCACATCCGACTCCCACAACCACGCGCCGGCACGGCGCATCTGGACGTGCGTGACAAAGGTGAGCGGGACCCCGTTGTTCAGCGCTTCAGCCAGGGTTGGGGTCAGTTGGTACTGGATTTGCGCATCCGCGTAGATGCGATCGTCCTCCCCAAGGGTGATCGTGACCTGGGAAAACTCCATACCAGCGGTCCATGCTGCGCCTGCCGCAAGGCATAACGCCAAGCACAGCCCTGCAAGGCCCCGGCGATCAGTCATCCCTTTTCTCCAGAAGCGCGTAGTAAAAGCCATCCATCGTCAGCTCACCGGGAAGGGTCTGCCTGCCGACCGTGCGGGCATGTCCCCAATTTTGCGGCAGCTCAATGCTACGCGCATCCGGACAACGCTGCAGGAACTGTTCGACCTGTTGTTCGTTTTCCTGCGGCAGCAATGAACAGGTGGCATACAACAGCCGTCCGCCAGGGCGCAGACAGGGCCACAAGCCGTCCAGGATGGCCGCCTGGCGGACCGCCAGACTGTCGATGTCGCTTCTCCGGCGCAACAGGCGGATATCCGGATGGCGTCGCATCACGCCGGTGGCGGAACAGGGGGCATCCACCAGGATGCGATCGAAGCCCTGCTGCCGCCACTCGGGCGGCGGACTTGCCGCGTCACCGACCTCAAGGCGTGCAGCGCGACCGATCCGCTCGAGGTTCTCCCGCACCCGCTCGAGGCGGAGCGCATCCACGTCCATCGCGACCAGCTCGAGCGCATCCGCCCGTTCCAGGATATGCCCGGTCTTGCCCCCGGGCGCGGCGCAGGCATCCAGGACGGATTGTCCCTCGCGCACATCCAGCAACAGCGCGGCGAGCTGCGCCCCGGCGTCCTGGACCGACACCAGGCCCTGCAGGAAACCCGGGACTTGCGCGACCGCAAGCGGCTGCTCCAGCACCACCGCACTCTCCACCTCCGGCAAAGCCTGAGCCGCTATGCCTGCTTCGGCGAGCTGCGCCAGGTAGTCGGGCCGCCCCAGGCGGTGGGTGTTCAGGCGCAGGGTCATGGGCGCTCGATCCTGCAGCGCCGCCAGGATCGCCTCGGCGTGCTGCGGCCAGGCTGTCTGGATCGCCCGCATAAACCATTTCGGCTGAGCAAAACGCAGCTTTGGTTGTTCGCGCAGCTGGCTGTGCAGTGCGCTGCCTGGATCATCCAGGTCCCGCTGCAGCCCGCGCAGGATGCCGTTGACCAGTTTGCTGGCCCAGCCCTTGTCCAGACGACGGGTGAGTTCGACCGCGGTCGAGACCGCCGCATGCGGCGGCACACGCGTGTGCATGAGCTGATAGGCACCCAGCAGCATGAGCAGCTCGATATCACGGTCGCGCGTGCGCAGCGGTTTGCGCAGCCTTGCAGCCACGATCGCATGCAGCTGGTAATACCAACGGCACAGGCCAAAGCTCAGCTCGCTCGCAAGAGCGCGCTGCTGCTCCTGCAGGCTGGCGTTGGATTCCGCCAGGAGGCTGTCCAGGGAGCGGCCATCCAGAACCCCCGCAAGGTTCCGGATCGCCACCAGGCGGGGATCGTCACTGGCTGTCATGCGCGCTCGCGGAGTAACTCAAGCGCCCAGCTGGGTGCCCTGAATGGCATGCGCGTTGATGAAATCCTGGGCATCCATGCTGCGCTTGCCGGGCAACTGCAGCCGGGTAATGCGCAGCAGACCGTCGCCGGTCGCGACGTCCACCCCGACGCGCCCCGTGGCCATCACGGTACCGGGCTCGGCGCACTCGCCGGGAATCGCAATCGCATCCCATACCCGCAGATTGGCGTCTTCGTAGCGGGTCTGCGCCACCGGCCAGGGATTGAAGGCGCGCACCTGGCGTTCGATCTCGATCGCGGGCCGATGCCAGTCTATCCAGGCCTCGGCCTTGTCCAGTTTGTGCGCATAGACCGCCTCGGCATCATCCTGCGCCTGCGCCGCGAGCGTCCCGTCGGCGATGCCCGGCAGGGCCTTCATCAACGCATCCGCGCCCAGGACCGAGAGACGATCGTGCAGGCTGCCGCCGGTCTCGTCGGCGGCTATGGGGGTCTTCTCGAGCAGGTAGACCGGGCCGGTGTCGAGCCCCTTTTCCATCTGCATGATGGCCACCCCGGTCTCGCTGTCGCCGGCCTGGATGGCGCGCTGTATCGGCGCGGCGCCGCGCCAGCGCGGCAGTATCGAGGCATGGATGTTGATGCAGCCGAGGCGCGGAGCCTGCAGCACCGCCTCGGGCAGCAACAACCCGTAGGCCACCACCACCATCAGGTCCGCGCGGTAGGCCGCGAGCCGCTTCACATCCAGCGGGTCGCGAAAGTTGACCGGCTGCTCCACCGGGATACCGCGCTCGATAGCGACTTCCTTGACCGGACTGGGGGCGAGCTTGCGGCCACGACCGGCCGGCCGGTCCGGCTGGGTGTATACCGCGACCACCTCATGCGCAGACTTGAGCAGTGCGCGCAACGGCGGCACCGAGAAATCCGGGGTGCCGGCAAACAGGATGCGGAGGGTTTGTGTCATGGAAATCGGGAACCTGGTCGCAAATGCGGATCGGGAAGAGAGCTAAGCTGGGCGCTCAGATGACCGTGCCCACCGGTTCGGGAGCCGCCTGACGGGCCTCCTTTTCCAGCTTCTTGCGAATCCGCTGCCGCTTCAGGTTGGACAGGTAGTCGACAAAGAGCTTGCCATCGAGGTGATCGATCTCGTGCTGAATGCATACCGCGAGGAGTCCGTCCGCATCCCGCTCGTAGGGATTACCATCGCGATCGAGGGCGCGAAAGCGAATCCGGTCGGCACGCTGTACCTTTTCGTAGATGCCCGGCACGGAGAGGCAACCCTCATCCATCTCCTCGACCCCCTCGCGCTCGAGGATCTCGGGGTTGATCATGGTCAGCGGCTGGTTTCTCTCCTCGGAGATATCGATGGTCACCACCCGCAGAGGGGCGTTCACCTGGATCGCAGCCAGGCCGATGCCGGGCGCCTGGTACATGGTCTCAAACATATCGTCCACCAGCTTGCGCACCCGCTCGTCCACCACGCTGACCGGTTTGGCCTTGTTGCGCAGGCGGGGATCAGGGAAATGCAGGATATCGAGAATCGCCATGAGCCAGTCCGGGGTCTGTAGTAGGGTTTCAAACTTCGTCGCCAGCCCGCTGTTTGCGCTAGACTTTCGGGCGCAAGCGGCTGGCAGGTGACAGTACGTTAATGATAACGCGAATGCCGCCGATTACGACCAGCACGAACCGCGGATAACGTCCAGGGAATACCATGAAGAGAGTCCGTCTATTTTCTCGCCAACTCGCCCTCTCGCTGCTGATCGGGCTGTGGCTGGCAGTTCCGGCCACAGCCGAAACCCTGCTGCGCCCGGACCACCCGACGCAATACACCGTGCAGAAAGGAGACACCCTGTGGGACATCTCGGGCCGTTTTCTGCGCAGCCCCTGGCGCTGGCCGGAGATCTGGAACGTCAACCCTCAGATCGCCAATCCACACCTGATATTCCCCGGCGACCGGCTCGAACTGGTTTACGTGGACGGCCAGCCTCGCCTGCAACTCACCAGCCGCGGCGTGCTCAAGCTGTCGCCGCAGGCGCGCTCGGAACCCTGGGACGGGGCCATCCCCACCATCCCGATCGGGGACATCAGTCCTTTTCTGTCGCGGCCCTATGTGCTCGATCCCGCGCAGGCGGATGCAGCGCCTTACATCGTCAGTTTCGGTGCGGACCACATCATCGGCGGGACCGGGGTGCGCGCCTATGTGCGTGCACTCGAGGAGAGCGGCGGTAAGTATCACGTGGTGCGCCCCGGCGCCCCCTACCGTGACGCGGACAGCGACGAAATCCTCGGTTACGAAGCCGTCTACATCGGCACCGTGGAGGCGATGTCCAGCGGCGACCCGGCGACCGTGTACTTCAACAGCAGCGAGCGCGAGGCGATCCTGGGCGACCGCCTGATACCCTCCAGCGGCGACATCAGCTGGACCAATTTCATGCCGCGACAACCCGCAGACGACCTCAGCGGCTCGATTATCGGAGTCAAGGAGGGCGTGGCCCAGATCGGCCAGTTCAACATCGTGGTGCTGGATCGCGGCGCCGCTGACGGACTCGAGCCCGGCCACGTGCTGCGCGTCGACCAGCGCGGCGAGACCATCCGCGACGTGGTCACCCCGGATTCGCGCGACACGGTCAAGCTACCCGATGAAGAAGCCGGCCTGCTGATGGTCTTCCGGACCTTCGAACGTATCAGCTTCGGCCTGGTGCTGAACGCGGTTCGCCCGATCCACGTGCTCGACCGGGTACGCACACCCTGATAAGGGCGCTTCCGGGGCGGAAGCGCACGCCACAACCCGATAGGATCACGACATGGACGCTGTGATACCCGAAACCTCTGAGGGCGATGAATGCGCCCTCGCCTGGCTCGAACTCCTGCGCGCCCCGAATCTGGGACCGCGCAGCCTGCTGCCGCTGCTGCACCAGCAGCCGGACCCGCGCACCCTACTCGACTCGCCACCCCCAGAGACCCCGGAAAAGACACGCCGCGCGCTCGCGCAGACCGACCCGGAGCAGGCCCGGCGCGACCTGGAATGGCTTCGCCAGAACGGCGTCCAGCTGCTGGCGGTCACCGATCCGGACTACCCGGAGATGCTGCGCGAACTGAGCGACCCGCCGCTGGCGCTGTTCCTGCGCGGAGACCTCTCGCTGCTCGACCTGCCGCAAATCGCCATCGTGGGCAGCCGCAATGCCTCCACCGGCGGACTCGACAACGCGCGTCGCTTTGCGCGCTTCCTGGCCGCCAGCGGCGTGGTCATCACCAGCGGACTGGCACAGGGGATCGATGCGGCCGCGCACGAGGGCGCGCTGGCGAGCGGCCGCACCATCGCCGTGACCGGCACCGGCCTGGACCGGGTATATCCGGCACGTCACCGCGAGCTGGCCCACCGAATCGCCGCCGAGGGCCTGCTGGTGAGCGAGTTCCCGCCCGGCACCGCACCCCTGCCCGGCAACTTTCCGCGCCGCAACCGCATCATCGC
>Ga0180436_10006472_pt1 | contig 10181 bp, 8 predicted proteins | sample SS_ome_2_FD_132434 | JGI IMG/M metagenome (GOLD analysis project Ga0180436, IMG submission 132434) | Hypersaline lake sediment archaeal communities from the Salton Sea, California, USA - SS_3_S_2 metaG | ecosystem: Environmental > Aquatic > Non-marine Saline and Alkaline > Hypersaline > Sediment...
GGCCACCCTGGTACCGGGCGCAAACGCGTCGCCGTCGGCCGAGACAACCGTCCCGGAAAACTCGTGACACATGGCAAGCGGCGCCTTGGCGCGGGGGTATTTGCCGAGGTAGATCATCAGGTCGGTGCCGCAGATGCCGCCAAAGCCCACTTTGATCAGGGCCTCGCCGGGGCCGGGCTCAGGGCGGGGAATCTCGCGAACCTCAATCTGCTCGGTGCCGGTCCACAGAGCAGCCTTCATCGTCTGGGTCATGCTATTGCCTCCTGCGACGGTTCGATTGGGCCACAGTCTAGCACCCTTGACGGGGGTGGGCAACACGTGGGCCACCATTTGACAGCCGGCGCGGTCGCATATAGACTCACTGCAATCGAATAGACCTAGCGCTCTTATCCAGAGAGGTGGAGGGACCGGCCCTGTGAAACCTCGGCAACCCGACTGCAGGCGATGATCGCCGCAGCAAGGTGCCAATTCCGGCGGCGCCCGTGTGGCGGCTGCAAGATGAGAGGCCTCAAGGCAACACCTTGTCGGCCCAAGAGCCAGCAAGGCGTTTTCTTTCTAGGACACTTTTCTCAGACGCTTGCGGCCCTCTCTGGAGATAGAGAGGGCCGTTTTCTATTTCGGGTGCGACATCGCAAAGGAGTGACCATGTTTACACCCCCAGATCCCCTGGACCATCTGACCCGCGACACGCAAGCCGTGCATGCCGGCGAACCGCGACACAAACCGTTCGGCGCCCTGACCATGCCGATCGTGCAGACCTCGACCTATACCTTTGAGGATACCGCCGCGCTGATCGAGCACATGCAGCGCAAGGAGCGCTTGCTCGAACCGCTGCGCGGCGAGTATGGTCGCTATGGTAACCCCACTCAAGAGGTGGTCGAGCGCAAACTGGCCGCGCTAGAGGGCGCGGAGAGAGCCCTGGTGCTGTCCAGCGGTATGGCCGCCATGACCAGCAGCCTGCTGACGCTGCTCTCGGCGGGCGACCACTATATCCTCACCGAGGACTGCTACCGCAAGACGCGCCAGTTCTCACTCGAGTTTATGAAAAAGTTCGGCGTCTCTTGCTCGGTGGTGCCGATGGGTGATGCGGACGCGCTGGCCGCGGCCATCCAGCCCAATACCAAGGTGATCGTCACCGAATCACCCACCAACCCCTATCTGCGCGTCGCCGATCTGCCGGCGCTGACGGCCCTGGCCCACGAGCATGGCATCGTCACCATCTGCGATGCGACCTTTGGCACGCCTTACAACCTGCGTCCGCTGGCTCACGGCGTCGACCTGGTGATCCACTCGGCCACAAAGTACCTCGGCGGCCACAACGACCTGCTGGCCGGCGTCGTCGCCGGTTCTGCCGAGATCATCCAAGCGATCCGCGAGGTTAATAACATGATGGGCGCGGTCTGCGGGCCGCAGACGCTCTACCTTCTGCTGCGTGGCCTCAAGACTTTGGCGCTACGGATGGAGCGACACAACGAAAACGGTCTGCGCGTGGCGCGCTTTCTTCAAGAGCAGCCGCTGGTCCGGTGCGTCTGGTATCCGGGGCTGGAATCACATCCCGACCACGCCGTGGCCTCGCGGTTGATGACCGGCTTTGGCGGTGTGATCAGCTTTGAACTGGATAGCGACCTGGAGGGCACCGGGGTGTTCATCGACGCGTTGCGCCTCCCCTACATGGGCCCCAGCTTGGGCGGCGTTGAGAGCATCGTCGAGCAACCGGCCCTGATGTCCCACTTTACGCTGGACGAGCAGGAGCGGGCGCAGATCGGCATCTCGGGCGAACTGGTGCGCTATGCGCTGGGTATCGAGGACGCCTCCGACCTGATCGCCGATCTGGCGCAGGCGCTGGGCGCGTTGGCCGACCACAAGCGAGGAAAGCGAGGCTAGACCCATGTTGGTGAGCAAGTTTGGCGGCACCTCGGTCGGGAGCGCCGAGCGCTTTCTGGCCTTGACCGACATCCTGCGTTCCGATCCCGATCCACGACGGGTTGTGGTGGTCTCGGCGATGAGCGGTACCACGAGCGCGCTGATCAACGGCGCCCGCGCCGCCGCCGAGGGCGACGCAGACCGCTACCGGGACGCGCGCGAGACCCTGGCCGGACGGCATCTGGACACGGTGCAAGAGCTATTAGGCGATAGCGACGAGCGGGGCCCACTGGAGGCCTATATCGAGGGGCGTCTGAGCGACTATTGCTCGGTGTGCGATGCCATCGCCATGCTGGGCGAACTGACCATGCGCGGCCACGATGCCGTCGCTTCGATCGGCGAGGAGCTTTCCAGTCGCATGCTGGCGGCGCTGCTGCGTTCGCAGGACGTGGCCGCCGAGGCGGTCAGCGCGACCAAGCTGGTGGTCACGGATGACCATTTCGGCGGGGCGCGCCCCGATTTCTCCGCCACGCGCGAGCGGGTGCGGGCGCGACTACTGCCGATGATCGACGCCGGCGTCCTTCCGGTGGTGACGGGCTATATCGGCGCCACGCCGGAGGGGATCACCACCACTTTGGGACGTGGGGGCAGCGACTATACGGCCTCGATCCTGGGCGTCTCGTTGGACGCCGATCAGGTCTGGATCTGGACCGATGTCAACGGCATCCTGACCGCTGACCCCAAGCTGGTGCCCGACGCGCATACCCTCCCCGAGCTGTCGTACGTCGAGGCCGAAGAGCTGGCCTATTTTGGGGCCAGTGTGCTTCACCCCAAAACAGTGGCGCCCCTCGCCGAGGGAGGCATCGACCTGCGCGTGCTAAACAGCTTTGGTCCGAGTGACGCCGGCACCCAGATCGTGCCCACACCGAGCGCCGAGCGGGTGGTGATGCCGGCGATCATCTCGACCGACGGCCTCTGCCTGGTGCAGGTGGCTGGAAACGGCACCGGTTGGTCGTTGGCCTTGGCCTCGCGGGCGCTGCAGGCGCTGGATGAAGCGGGCGTCGAGGTGTTTATGTACTCGCAGGCCTTTTCCGAGCGCAGCCTCAACCTGGTGCTGCCGCAGCATGACCAGGGGCACAGCATCCACGTGCTGGAACGCGCGCTAGAGCGCGATCTCGAATCGGGCTTGGTCTCGCGGATCGAGGTAGAGGAGGCGGTGGCGGCGGTATCGGTGGTGGGCATGCCCGACCTGGTGGGCGCCCCGATCATCCCGCGCGCCTTTGCCGCACTGGGCAATCTGGGGATCCGCATCATCTCGGTGGCGCAGGCCAGCTCCGAGTACAGCGTCTCGTTCATCATCGCCGAGGAGGACCTGCCGCGGGCCGTGCCGCGCATCCATCAAGAGCTGGGTCTGTAGGGCTGGGCGACAAGCGGAAAGCGCAAGCGAGCGGACGATTCGTCCGCTCGCTTTTCACTTGCGTATGTGCCGGCGATAGGCTAGATCAGGTCGTGCGTGAACGGGAACAGCGCCATGGGCACCAGCTTGAGGTGCTGCTTGGCAAAGGGCAAGCCCACGATGGTGATGGCCAGGATCAGCGCCGAGGTCAGATGCGCGACAGCGATCTCCCAGCCAAAGAGCACAATCCAGATGACGTCGAACACGATCTTGAGCGAGCCGTGTCGCTCGGCCAGAACCACCTCTTTGCCAAAGGGCGCCAACGTGGCCACACCCAGGCGCATGGCCTGCATGCCAAAGGGGATGCCCACGATGGTGACACAGAGTAGCGCGCCGGCGATGATATAGCCCAAGCCTGCGATGAGGCCGCCAAAGATCAACCAGATCAGGTTACCAACAAGGCTCATTTGGAATAGGTCCTTTCCCTCTCATTGAATGGTTCTCTGCCTAACACTACGGAGAGGGAATCGGGCGGTTGCGGGAAAGCAGAACGGCCCGCCATCTGGCGGGCCGTTGGTCGTCCTTGGGGTGTGACGGCGATCAGTCGACGGCAAAGAACAGCGCGCGGCAGCCGATATAGACAAAGTAGAGCACCATCAAGTAGATGGCGCCGCCGCGCCCCAGCTTGCCCTTGCGGAACCAGAGCAGGGCCCAGAGCAGCAGGCCGGTCAAGGTCTCCCAGGGGAGGTCCCAGGCGACCAGAGGACGCGGGACCCAATAAGTCGATACGATTGCGCCGCCGCCTATGGCCACCAGCGGGTTGGTGATGTTGCTGCCGATCAGCGTCCCCAGCGAGATGCCGTGCTCTTTTTTGCGGATGCCCGAGACGGCCGCGCTCAGTTCGGGGAGCGCCGAGGCGATGCCCAGCGTGAGTACGCCGATCAGCGAGCCGCCGACGCCCGTGCGCACGACGACCAGCTCGGTGATACCCAGCACGATCTGGGCGGCGGTGACGGTCAGCACCATGCAGCCGACGGCGACCAGGCCCCAGACGACGGCCTGCTTGCCGGTCTCTGGGGCGTCCACCTTCTCGGCCTGCTGGATATTGTCCTCGCGCCGATAGTGCTTGCGCTCGTCGACGTACAAATAGTAGGTATAGGCCAGGAACGAACCGAACAGGATCGCGCCGTCGATCCGCGAATAGACCCCGTCCAAGCCCATGATGATGCACATCACGGTGGTGATGATCATGGGCAGCATCGACTTTGTCAAAAAGTAGCGTCGGAAATAGAGGGTACCGGCCGAAAAGACGACCAGGCCCAAAATCAGCGTCTGCTGGACCACGTCCGAGCCGATATTGGCGCCCAGGACGATGGCCGAGCCGATCTGATAGTCCATGCCGCCGGTGAGGATGTTGACCGAGGCGGTCAGGTGGGAGCTAATCTCGGGGATACTGGTCGCCAGCGAGACGACCGTCATGCCCATAAAGGTGGTCGAGAGATGGAAATAGTCGGCCAGGCCGATCAGGCGTCGGACAGCCTCGTCCGAACTCAGGATAAGAATGGCCAGCCCCACCACACCAACAATGATGTTGGTGAGCGTGCTGGCGTTCTGCCACAACGCGTTCATGGATGTCACCGCTCTCTATATGCAAGGCAGCCGCCGGATGGTCACCCAGCGGGGGGTACACACTCCCAAGAGGAAAGCATATCATGAACATAACAGAGTGTCAAAAGAAACCGCCCTTGGCCAGCGTCTCGGATGGACGCAGAGCGCTGACGAGCGGGTGCCATGGCCGGCCGCCAACCTGCCATGTCAGTCAAGAGGGATAGAGACGTAAAAGAGGAGATAGAACCGCAACCTACTGCACGTGGCATGGGAACGACCTGCTGGGCTCAGAAGGCTATTGGGCGGACGAGGCCTTGACAGGCGTCCGGTGCGGCTCTAGACTCGGGCCGATTGCCAACACGATGTGAGGTGAGTCAGATGCAAATCGCTATGATCGGCGCCGGCAGTATTGGTTTCACACGCAAGCTGATGATGGACATCCTGGCGGTCGAGGAACTGCGCGATGTCACATTTCGCTTTATGGACATCAGCGAGCAGAACCTCGAGATGGTCACCAGGCTCTGCGAAAAGATGCTGGCCGATAGTGGCCTGAGCGATCGGGTCAGGATCGTGCCCACCACCGACCAGCGTGAGGCCATCGCGGGCGCCGACTATGTGATCAGTGTGGCGCGAGTAGGGGGGCTCGAGGCCTTTGCCCACGATGTCGAGATTCCCCTCAAGTACGGCGTCGACCAGTGCGTCGGTGATACGCTGGCCCCAGGCGGCATCTTTTACGCCCAGCGGACCATTCCGGTGTTGCTCGACATTGCCAAGGACATTCGTGAGACGGCGCCCAAGGCCCTGTTCCTCAACTATTCGAATCCGATGGCTATGAACTCGTGGGCCGTTCGCCGGGCGGGCGGCGTGCGCTATGTCGGTCTGTGTCACGGTGTGCAGGGTGGACATCACCTCATCGCCAAGGCCTTTGGCCTGGAGAAAGAGGATCTCGACATCATCTGCGCCGGGATCAACCACCAGACCTGGTACATTCGCGTGACCCACCAGGGCAAAGATATGCTCCCGGGCCTGCTGCAGGCCATGGAGAACAACGCCGAGATCGCCGAGCAAGAGCCGGTGCGCCTCGACATCCTCAAGCGCTTTGGCTACTTTTCCACCGAGTCGAACGGGCACCTCAGCGAGTATGTGCCCTGGTACCGCAAGCGCCCCGAGGAACTCGAGCGCTGGATCTGGGACGGCTCCTGGATTTGCGGTCCCACCGCCGGCTATCTCAACCACTGCCGCAAGATGCGCAACGAGTATGAGGAAATGTACCCCAAATGGCTCAGCGGCGAGGCGGACTCGATCACCTTGGGCGAGCGCTCGGAGGAGCACGGCTCCCGCATCATCGAGGCGCTCGAGACCGGGCGCGTCTATCGCGGCCATTTCAACGTCGAGAACCGCGGCTATATCACCAATCTGCCCGATGGCTGCACGGTCGAGCTGCCCTGCTATGTCGACGCGGCTGGCATCAACCCCGCCTATGTGGGGCCGCTGCCTATGGCTTGCGCGGCGACCTGCAAGGTGAGCATCAACGTCCAAGAGATGGCGGTGCAGGCAGCGCTGACGGGTGATGTCGACCTGCTCAAGTTGGCGGTGCTGCACGATCCGCTGACAGCGGCGGTGCTCAACCCGGACGAAATCTGGTCCATGTGCGACGAGATGCTGGATGCCCTGGCCCCCTGGATGCCGCAGTACAACGGCGAGGGCCGCACCTGGGACGATATCCCCCAGCCGGACGGCGGCGCGTTGCGCTTTCCGCGGCCCAAGGGGAACTAGACAGGGAACGCCCCTCGCGAAAAGCCAGACTCTGCGGACCTGCTGGTGTCAAAAGCTCTCCCGGACGTAAAGTGCCCGGCACCTCCAAGGTGCCGGGCACTTGGTTGCTACTTGGCCAGCGCCTATTCCTCCTCGAACACCACCATCTGATAGCCCCGCACCTTGGGCACGGTGACCACGGCATAGCCGTCCTCGACGCGGACCGGCAGCTCGGATTGGGTCGGCGCCAGATAGGCGCGCGCAACGGTTTTGCTGTCCAGACGCAGCCGGACGGTGACGTCCGCGATGACGATCGGCTCCTCGACCACCTGCAGCGCCTCACCGCGCAGCTCGGGTACATAGGTCAGCAGGTGGACCATGCGTCGCCCCGGCTGTTCGGTCACGTCGATCTGCCCAAAGGAGGGCAGGTTTTCCGCCTTGACCAGTGGTTCATCGAGGACGCGGTCGATAGCGCAACCCACCAGCTGGCGATAGGGCAGCATCGCCTCTTTAAAGTATCCCAGGAACACCGGGAAGCTGAAATGGAGGCATTGGCCCTTTTGCACCAGGGCGGGTCGGCCGCTGTCGCGGTCCTGCGGCGTATACATGTTCTCGTGGCGCCAATCCCAGGCGCGATAGTTGAAATAGGGCTGGTGGAACTCGGCCAGGACGGTGGCCTCGGGCTTGGCCTGCATGGCAATTCCCGGATGATAGACCGTTTGGGGAAGCTCGGGAAAGCCCTCGGCGATCTCGGCAGTGGGCAGGAAATAGCCCGGATCGTGCGGCTCGGGGCCCTCATACACGGCGCCGATCTCGTCGAGCGCGAATCCGGTCTGCTCTGGATCGAGCCCTGAGACAGCGGAGGTGATCAGTGCGCCGCCCGCTGCCAGATGGCGTTCGACCTTGGCCTTGAGTTCGTCATCCAGCGTGACGTGATCCGGTAGGATGAGCAGGCGGTACCCCTCCAGCGGATGCTGAGCATCGCAGACATCGAACTGGGCCTTGAGCTCCATCAACATGCGCGCCGCACCCTTGACGCTGCTGGTGTCGGGGCCCTGCCGCGAGCAGTCGCCCAATCGAGGCTCGACCACGGCGATATCGGCCAGAGCCTTGGCGTCATCGGCCCAGGGATCGAGTTTCATCGTCTCGCTAAACACCTCGCCGATCAGATCATAGACCGCTGGCTCGAGGTAGCCGCGGGGATGCAGATGGTCGCCGATAGAGCAGGTGCCGCCGTTAGCGATCGAGTTGTAGCAGTCGAACAGCAGGCTCTCTTTGGGGCGCAATCCGCCAAAGTCGCCCCAGCCCTTGTGAAAGCGGCCGGTCATGGTGAAATAGGGCCGGTCGACCGTGCGCGCATAACGGATGGCCCAAGGCAAATAGTCATAGCCCCAAAAGCTGGTCGGCAGGATTTCGAGTTCCAGGTGGGTGGGCTGGTCGCGATAGCCGATGCCGTTATAGACGATCTTGATGCCGGGGCGCTTGGCGGCGACCAACTCCTCGACCTTTTGGAAGAAGCGTTTGTGCGAGAGGTAGCAAAAGTCCTTGGCCTTTTCCTCGTCAAACGGGTCCCAGCCCAGGTCGCGCATGCCGTCGATGCACTCCACGCCATAGCAGGGGCGCAGGTCAAAGCAATCGAGGAACAGCCCGTCGACCGGGTACCAGTCGAGGACCTCAGCGCACATGTCGAGCAGGTGTTGGCCATAGTCGGTGTTGAGGCACAGATCGCGAAAGCTGTGTCCCATGCGGTCGATGCGATAGACCTGCCCCTGGGCGTTCATCTTGCACCAGCCACGGTGCTGCAGGGCGTGCTCGTGGTCGATGCCGGCGTTGAGATAGGCCGCTACCTGAATGTCGCGAGCGTGGCAGGCCTCGACCATGGGGCCCAGCATATCCTTGTCCAGGCTGGGGTGGACGGTCCCGACCTTGGTGGGATAAAAGGCCATGCCCAGGTTGCAGCGCGCAAAGACGGTGATATAGTCGACATGGGCGCGAGCCAGCGTGTCAGCGAATCGCTCGGGGTCGAAATCGACCCCCACGTCAGGTATTGCCGGCATGGTGTGGCAATCGAGATGGATGGCTCGGCGGGGAAAGCGTTTTTCGCTCATCAGGGTCACCCTCCTTGGGTGGATCGACCGCGCGACGGATCGTTGCCTGCGAGCGCAGCATAGTCAGCAATGCCGACGACCGCAAGCGGCTCTGGGCATGGACGGCGACCCTTACCATCGCTACAATGCGCAAAGGGGTTAAAGATGAGCGAGACGATCGAGCAAGGGATCGAGACGCAACGCGACTGGCGCCGTCTCACGGAAGAGTTTAGCGAGGAGAGCGACCGCGCGGCGGCCCTGGTGGCGGCGGCGCTGCTCGACAAAAATCTCGAGGATCTGCTGCGCGCCTATCTGGTCGACGACGCTCAAGAGGTCGAGCGGATGCTGGGCGGCGGCCTGCGGACGTTGGGTGGGCGCGTGCGCGCTGCCTACTGCCTGGGGCTGATCAGCGAGGACGAGTGCCGCGATATTCGCGTCATCCGCGATGTGCGCAACCACATGGCCCACAACCTGCATGTTTCGTTCGCCGATCCCGTCGTCAAGCGCAGTTGCCGCAAACTGCGCCTAACGCACAAGGTGCTGGGCGACCGAGAGATGTCGCACCGCCGGCGGCTCGAGCAGACGGCCTGCATGCTCTCGGTGCTGCTTGTTCAGCGGCTCGACGAGGTCGCTGCCGAGCGACTCCAGACGCGTCCCGAGATGAGCGATCTCGACGTGCGGGGGCGCTGCCCGATGCTGCCGAACGGCGACTAGAGCAGCGGCTGCAGGAGCTTGACGATGGCCATCAGCGGCGCGACGTCGTCCTGATCGAACTGGGCCATTTGGTGCGAGTCAATGTCCAGCACGGCCACCACCTGATCCCCGCGCATCAAGGGCAGCACGATCTCGCTCTTGGAGCGGCTGTCGCATGCCACGTGCCCCGGAAAGGCCTCGACGTCGGGCACCACCACCGGAGCCTTGGTCTCGACGCAGTGCAGACAGACGCCGCCATCGGCCAGTACCTGGCAGGCGACCGGTCCCTGATAGGGGCCGACGGTCAGGGCGCCATCCTCGCGCAGCAGGTAGAATCCGGTCCAAGAGTGATGCCTGAGCTTGGCGTGGAGCAGCGCGCAGATTGTGGCCATGCCAGCGGTCAGGTCGGGTGACTTGTGCAGGAGGCCTGTGAGCTGCTCTTCCAGGCGGACGTAGCGTCCGGGGCGTCGCGGATCGATCATCTGTTCCTCTCTCGCGGATCTAGTTACTGTTCGGCGGCAGGCCCGCGTCCGCTGGAATGGGCGTACCCAAAGGTATGCTATCCAGATAGCCGCATTCCACAAAGCGTACCTCATCCCACTGGTGCCCCTCGACCCGAAAAGTGGCAATGTCCTTGATCCAGCGCTTTTGGTCGCCCTCCAGCCGGTATATATGCGGGCTGGTGCGACACTTGAGCAGCACGTGGATCGGTTCACCGCGCTCAAAGGTGTCGATATAGGCATCATCCACCTGATGGACATCGTCCCATTCCAGTCCCA
>Ga0180436_10006474_pt1 | contig 10180 bp, 8 predicted proteins | sample SS_ome_2_FD_132434 | JGI IMG/M metagenome (GOLD analysis project Ga0180436, IMG submission 132434) | Hypersaline lake sediment archaeal communities from the Salton Sea, California, USA - SS_3_S_2 metaG | ecosystem: Environmental > Aquatic > Non-marine Saline and Alkaline > Hypersaline > Sediment...
AAACCGCCCTGGACGTCCTTTCAAACTTTTTCAAGTTTTTCCCAAACCATGAGAAACTTGAAAACGCCCTGGCCTTCAGGGAGGAACTCAAATCTCGCGCTTTAGTGGATCGATTCTTGATAGGGTGCATCCTACCGCTGAGCGGAGCCTATGCGGCTTTTGGAGAACGGGCCCTAACGGGGATAGAGCTTGCCTTGAATCTCTTCAATGCCCAGGTTCACACCCACCCGGTTCAGCTTGCCGTAAAGGACTCGAAAGGAGACCCCAAGGAAGCCGTGGCGGCCCTTAAAGCCCTCGCCCTCAATGAAGGGGTGATTGGAATCATTGGACCGATGATCACGTCTGAGTCCGTGGCTCTGGAAGCCCAAGCCCTTAAGATTCCCGTCGTCACGCTCACCCAAAAGGCGCAAATCCCGGCACTGGGGGATTATGTCTTTCGAAATTTTTTGACACCGCTGTCTCAAGTCGAAACAATCGTTTCTTACAGCGTCAAGGACTTGGGACTTGACCGTTTCGCCATCCTCTACCCTGATGAACCTTACGGCATCTCCTTCATGAACAGTTTTTGGGATGCACTGATACGTCACGGCGCACAAGTGGTTGGTATAGAGTCGTACACCCCTGAGCAAACCGACTTTAATGAGCAGATCCGCAAATTGGTAGGGCTATATTACCCCAGGCCGGAGCCGGAAGAAAGGGCATGGTCCGATGGCGAAGTAGCACTTTGGAACACCCTGCTGCACCTTCGCTGGCCCCCCGCTCAAACAACGGAACTGGAAACACCTGACAACCCTGACGAAGCCACGGTTTTTGAACAGGAACCGCCCCGCGACGAAGACGCCGAACCGGATCCCATCGTCGATTTTCAGGCCGTATTTATACCCGACAGCTATGGCAAGGTGGCTTTGATTACTCCCCAACTCTTATATCACGGGGTGGAGGGCGTTCTCCTCCTCGGTTGCAATCTATGGCATTCCCCGGAACTGATTCGGATGGCGCATGAATATGTGCAAGATGCGGTTATCTCGGAAGGCTTTTTTGCCCAAAGTCCTCTGCCCCGGGTTGTCAATTTCGTCAACAACTACAAACGCATTTTTGGAAGTACGCCGGGCTACCTGGAGGCCCAGGCCTATGACACCGCCTGGATTTTATGTCAGGCGACCAATACCCCGAAGGTAAACTCTCGAATCTCTCTAAAAAGGACCTTGACCGGGTTGGCTGATTTTCCGGGAGTGACGGGAATCACTTCCTTCGATGAAAGCGGGGAGATAAACAGGGATACTTAGTTACTCAAGATTCAGGGCAGACAATTTATCCAAATTCGGCCTTAAACAAGAACCATGGCTAGGTCCCGGTGTGTCCAAATCCGCCGTCGTTTCGCTTGGTTTCGTCCAGTGTGTCCACCTCTACCAACCGCGCCTGACACACCTTTTGAACAACGAGTTGTCCAATGCGATCGCCCCGTCGAATCGTGTACGGCCGATCTCCCCAGTTAATCAAGGCAATCCTTATTTCCCCCCGATAGTCGGCATCGATCGTTCCGGGACTGTTGACAACGCCGATGCCGTGCCTAAAGGCCAATCCACTCCGGGGACGGACCTGAACTTCGAAACCTTTCGGAATGGAAACGGCAACCCCCGTAGGGATAATTCCTATAGCGCCCACCTGGAGAACCAGATCACTTTCCAGGGCACAACAAATGTCCATACCGGAGGCATGAGCCGTCATGTAGCGCGGTAAAGGGATATCTGCGTCCTTTTTGGGAGAGAGTCGGCGGACACGAATGGTCGGGCAAGGCACGTCACTCATTGCACATCACGACCCGGAAGCGCTTATACAAAGTTGCCGGGGGTACTCAAAAATCGAGCATTGCATCATATGAAGCCTCTCCATCGATTGGTCCCAGAAGGGTCAATGCTGCCGATTCCCTCCGAAAAATGTCTTCAGCCAGGGCCTCCACATCCTCGGCGGTAACCCGATCTATTTTTTCCTCTATCTCCTCGAGGGGCACAAACCGGCCAAAGTTCATCTCACTTTGAGCGATACGAATCATTTGGTTTTCCGTACTTTCAGCGGCAAGACACATCCCGCCCTTCAAGTATTGCTTGGCGTTCGTCAGTTCCGACGAATCGACTTTCCTGCTTTTCCCTCTAGCCATTTCACGGGTAATCACCTCCAAGGTTTCCTTTACCTTGGATTGATCCACGCCGACGTAAACACCCCAGGTGCCGACGTCCGAGTACGTGGAAAGAAAGGAATAGACCGAGTAGGCCAGCCCCCGGCGCTCTCGAATCTCCTGAAAGAGCCGGGAACTCATATTTCCCCCCAATATGACATTCAACAGCGCCCCGGCATACCGTCTCGGGTCAGTGGTCATTACCCCTTTGGTACCCAGGCAAATATGGACCTGCTCCAAGGATTTGGAATGAACCTCAATGGAACGATTGAGAACCGGCTGTACGCGTTTCGGAAATCCGTCACACTTCCTGACACTTTCAAAAGCCTTCCCGGTTAGCGTCACAAAGGCGTCGTGCTCCAAATTGCCGGCGGCGGCAACGATGATGCGCTCCGGCTGGTAGGCTCTTGTAAAAAACGCCTTGAGACGCTGCGAGTCAAACTTGCTCACGGTCTCCGGTGTACCCAATATAGAGCGCCCGAGGGCATGATCTTTCCAGGCGGCCTTGGCCAAAAGCAAATGGACATGCTCATCCGGCGTATCTTCTAACATCCGAATCTCTTGGAGGATCACCTGTCGTTCCCTCTCCAGTTCCTGCGGGTCAAAGACGGAGTTCAAAAAAATGTCGGATAACAGATCCACCATGGTATCCAAGTAGGTATCCATCACCTTGGCGTGATAGCAGGTGTTCTCCTTACTGGTAAAGGCGTTGCATTGACCGCCGATGGCATCAAATTCTTTGGCAATATCGAGAGCGGAGCGCCTTTCAGTCCCTTTAAAAATCATATGTTCGATCAGGTGACAGATACCACCTTCTTCAAGACGCTCATCGCGGGCACCGACGTCCACCCATACCCCCATGGACACGGAACGGGCGGACGGCACCCGCTTGGTCACGATTCGGATGCCGTTATCCAAAACGCACTTGCCACAATCACTCTCCACGAGCAGCCCCCTCCAACACGGCCTTCCGACTCAGCCGGATTTTGCCGTCTCGATCCACCTCCAAAACTTTGACCTTGACTTTGTCCCCTTCCTTTAACACGTCAGTGACCTTGCCAACCCGTTTTGAATCGAGTTGGGAAATATGAATCAATCCGTCCGTCCCCGGAAATATCTCCACAAAAGCCCCAAAATCCATTATCTTGCGAACCGTTCCTTCATATACGGCACCCACTTCGGCCTCTTGAACAATGTCCTCTATCATCTTCAAGGCTTGGTTTCCCACCGTCTCATTGTCGGCCACAATCTTCACCAGACCATCTTCTTCCACATCGATTTGGGCCCCTGTTTCCGCCTGTATGGCACGAATCACTTTGCCACCGGGGCCGATGATGTCACGGATCTTGTCGGGATTAATCTGTATAGTGGTAATCTTGGGGGCATAGGGCGACAGCTCGGCTCTCGGTTTGCCCATTGTTTTTTCCATGATGCCGAGTATGAACAAGCGCCCCTTTCTGGCTTGTTCCAACGCCTCCTGCAAGATCGGTTTTGTCAACCCTTGAAGCTTTATATCCATTTGAAGAGCGGTAATACCTTCCTTCGTGCCCGCCACTTTGAAGTCCATATCTCCCATGTGATCTTCGTCACCCAGTATGTCGGACAATATAAGAACCTGGTCCCCTTCTTTCACCAGTCCCATGGCGATTCCCGCTACAGGGGCGGTAGTGGGAACCCCGGCGTCCATGAGTGCCAAACTACTTGCACACACCGTCGCCATAGAAGAGGAACCGTTTGACTCCAGAATTTCCGAGACAATACGCGTCGTGTAATCAAATTCTTCCTTGGCCGGCAAAACCTTTTCCACCGCTCGGGTAGACAGTCCACCATGCCCGATATCCCTGCGGCTGGGCCCGCCGAAACGTCTCACTTCACCCACGCAAAACGGTGGGAAATTGTAATGAAGCATAAAAGGCCTGAACTCATACCCGTCCAGGGTTTCGATTCGCTGTTCGTCACCGGCCGAACCGAGGGTAACCACGGCCAGCGCTTGAGTCTCCCCTCGGGTAAACAACGCTGATCCATGGGTACGGGGTAGTAGGCCGACTTCACACTGGATGGGCCGAATCTCATCGAAAGCACGTCCGTCCATCCGGGTGCCTTCATTTATAACAAGATCACGAATAACCCGTCGTTCCACACCGTGAAGTATTTCGTTAACCTCGCCACCCCGATCTTCGTAGTCGCCGCCGAGCTTGGACCTCACATCGCTCTTAACCTTTGCCAGAGCATCTCGTCGTTCGAGTTTGCCCTTAATCTTGACCGCCTCCTTTACAGGCCCAACGGCCGTCTCTTCCACCTTTTCCACCATTGCCTCATCCACTTCCTTGACCGGCGGGGATTGCTTCGTCACGCCGATGGCCTCCCGAAGTTTCGTCTGGAGATCGATGATCGGTTGCAAGGCCTCGTGACCAAAGAAAATGGCGTTCAGCATGTCTTCTTCTTTTACAAACCGCCCGCCTCCTTCTACCATCACCACGGCATCACGGCTTCCCGCAACAACCAAATTGATATCACTGGCCTCCAGTTCCTGTCTCGTGGGGTTGGCCTTAAACTCTCCGTCTACGCGGCCCACACAGACACAGGCAATGGGGCCGGAAAAAGGCACCGATGACATTTCCAGAGCAGCGGACGCCCCCGTCACTGCCAAAACGTCGGGGTCGTTTTCGTTGTCCACTGACAACACCTGCGCGATGATCTGTGTTTCTTGCCTAAAGTCTTTCGGGAATAAGGGCCTTATAGGCCTATCAATAATCCGAGCGGCTAAGGTCGCCTTCTCTCCAGGGCGTCCTATTTCCCGGCGAAAATAGTTCCCCGGAATCCTTCCCGCCGCATATCCTTTTTCTTGATACTCGACCGTTAAGGGTACGAAGTCGATACCTTCACGTACTTCATTGGATGCGACAGCCGTGACCAGTACCCGGGTATCCCCGTAACTGACCAACACAGCCCCGCTTGCCTGTCGGGCAAGCCTTCCTGTTTCTAAAACGAGGGTCTGCCCACCCACGTCGCCTTTTACAGATACTTCCATTTTTTTCTCCTCACATCTATTTTTCGTGAGCATTTTGCTCACATCTGAATTATTTGATTATTCGATCCTCTCCACCTAGACGCCGGCCGACTATTTCCTCAAACCGAGGGCCTCGATAAGAGATCGGTAACGATTGACGTCTTTCGCCTTGAGATAGGTAAGCAGCCGCCTGCGCTGCCCGACCAGCTTCAACAAGCCACGCCTCGAATGATGATCCTTTTTGTGTACTTTGAAATGCCCATTCAGATAGTTGATACGGTGGGTCAATAACGCAATCTGCACCTCCGGCGATCCCGTATCCCTCTCGTGCAGCTTAAACTGATCAATCAATTCTTTTTTCTCTTCTGCTGCTAGCACCACTTTTGTGACCTCCTGTCTTTCATTTTTTGCCTGCTACCATGCAAATTAATTCTCATTCAAAAAAACACACATATACGGTAATATGTTCCCTCGCTTCTCTACATCGAGGACGGCCAACAATCTGCGATTGACATCCGTAACCTTTAACCATGGAGCTTCCTTCCGAGGGACTTCTTTCCGGCCAGACAATTCGATATCCCCTTCCGTAAGCGGTGCCCCTTTTCGTATCTTTGCAGCGGTTCGATTTCCAACCTGAACCTCGGGAATCCCGTTCAAGGCCTTTTCCATGGGAATAACGCAATCGTGCGCCCTCTGCGTCGACGCAAGCGACTTGAGAACATCCAAAGACACCGCATCTTCAAGGGTGAACCCGCCGTTTTGGGTACGACGTAATTGGCTCAAATGACCGCCACACCCCAAGAACTCGCCGATGTCGGCACAAAGGGTCCGGACGTATGTGCCCGGACTACAGATAACCCGAAAGTGCACACACGGATAATCAATGCCCAGCACGGTTGCCTCATATACGTGTATGGAACGTGGGGCCTTTTGTACAAAGATGCCGTCTCGGGCCAACTTATAAAGGGGTTTCCCTTGATGCTTGAGTGCCGAAAACGACGGTGGGGTCTGCCGGCTCTGTCCAACCAACCGCTGAATGGAAGCCTTGACCTTTTCCTCCGTTACACCGGCAATGGATTGCCTGGATACGACCTTCCCTGTGAAGTCCTGACTATCGGTACACACACCGAGATGCATGACCGCTTCATAGCCCTTCCGACCGTGGGTAATAAACCGCGCCAATCGAGTGGCCCGGTTCACACAACAGACCAAAATCCCGGTGGCAAACGGATCGAGCGTTCCGGTATGGCCGACCTTTCGAGCCTTCAAGGTCCGCTTGACCGTGGCCACCACCTGGGCGGATGACATCTGCGCCGGCTTATCTACCACAACCACACCGTTCATCTATTCCCCTATCCGGTCTCCCATCCGGCGGCCGGCCGTCTCCTTAATCACCGGGTTCGTCCTCGTCATGGATTTCCTTTATCACCTTGTCTAAGTATGCAGCTCGATCAAACGATTCGTCATAGACAAACTTGAGTTCCGGAACAAACCGTAACGCCAGCCGAGCCCCCAATTCGCGCTTTAAATAACCTGCTGCGCTCTGGAGGCCCGCCAGAACAGACTCCTTACGTTCGTCCCCTTCCGCAACGCAAAAGTATACTCGGGCCGACCGTAGATCATCGGTTAAGCCTACACCCGTAATGGTCACCAACTCGAGTCGCGGATCCTTGGTCTTTGTTGCCAAAACATCCGACAGTTCTCTGTGAATCAGTGCCCCAACCCTGTCCGCACGTTTGGCCTGAATCATAGATTCATGATCTCCATGTCGGTATCCGTGATCTCCGCCACCTGCAGGGCTTCCACGAGATTCACCATCTTGTCCAATTTAGAATTAATGACTCGACGATCATTCCCGACCAATGCGAACCCGATCTCCGCACGTCCTAGGTTGTCATTGGCCCCCACTTCGGCAACCGATACATTGAACTGGTTCCGAAGTCGACCCACCACCCGCTTGACAATGGACCGCTTGCCTTTCAGCGACATGTTTCCATGCAACCGAAGAACCACTGTACCAAGACCTACCACCATTTACTGTATGCACCTGATCAACCACCCCGGATGGTGGTTTGGGCCACTCCGCCCGATCTGCGTCCCTATTCCAAAGAAGGCTTAACCTCTTCTATCTGATAGCACTCAATCACATCACCCACTTTGACGTCATTATAGTTTTCAATGCCGATGCCGCATTCATATCCTTTCTGGACTTCTTTGACATCCTCCTTAAACCGGCGCAAAGAACCCATCTTGCCGTCAAAAACAACGACACCATCACGAAGCAAACGAACCGGTTCCCCCCGCTCTATCTTTCCATCCGTGACATACGAACCGGCTACGGTCCCCACTTTGGCGACATGAAAGGTTTCTCTCACCTCAGCCCGTCCCAGCAAATGCTCTTCATATGTGGGTTCCATCAGCCCTACGATGGCTTTTTTGATATCACTCACGACGTTGTAGATAACATCATAGAACTTGATTTCCACGCCGTGCTCATGAGCCAAATCTCGCACTTTCGGATTGGGCCGCACGTTGAACCCAATGATAATGGCATTGGAAACCGTCGCCAGCATCACATCCGATTCGGACATGGCCCCCGCAGCGGAATGGACAACGTTTACCTTCACCTCTGTGGACGGCACACTGCGAACCGCTTCCGTAAGGGCCTCAACAGAGCCCTGCACATCCGCCCGAATAATCAGATTCAAATCCTTGACGATTCCGTCGCGCATCTGTTCGTAGTATTTTTCCAAGGTAAGTGTACTGCTCTTGGCCAAATCTTTGACCCGCTGTTTTTGCACCCGATGCATACCCACTTGCTTGGCGACTTTTTCATCGGCCACCACGACGAATTCGTCACCGGCCATGGGTACACCGGCGAGTCCTTGGAGCTCCACAGCCATGGACGGTCCGGCACTGTCCAACCGGTTACCCCGATCGTCAAACATCGCCCTGATTTTTCCATAGTGAGGGCCACAAACGAGAGCATCCCCTGTATGCAATGTCCCTTCCTGTACAAGGATGGTCGCGACGGGTCCCCTTCCTACATCCAGCTTGGCTTCGACAACGCGACCTCTGGCCTGCTTATCCGGATTTGCCTTCAACTCCAAGAGATCCGCCTGTAACAGGATCATCTCAAGCAACTCCTCAAGGCCTATCCGTTCTTTGGCGGACACATGCACAAACACCGTATCCCCACCCCATTCTTCCGGGTTGAGGCCTTGTTCCGCCAATTCTCGCTTTACTCGGTCCGGGTCCGCCTGGGGTTTATCGATTTTGTTTACCGTGGCAAGCACAGGCACCCCGGCCGCCTTGGCATGATTGATGGCTTCTACGGTTTGGGGCATGACCCCGTCATCGGCCGCCACGACCAAAACCACCAGGTCCGTCACATTCGCTCCCCTGGCCCGCATGGCCGTGAAAGCTTCATGACCGGGAGTGTCCAGAAATACGATCTGTCTATCATCCAAGGTAACACAATACGCACCAATATGCTGTGTGATGCCGCCGGCTTCTCCGTCGATGACATTGGTCCGCCGAATGGCATCGAGCAAGGAGGTTTTACCATGGTCTACGTGACCCATAATGGTTACCACCGGCGGCCTCGTTTTCAGCTTGTCCGGGGTATCTTCTTGGGCACGAACAATCCCTTCTTCTTCAAAAGCGGCCCTTTCCACTTCGTAGTCAAATTCGTTGGCCACGACGGAAGCGGTTTCAAAATCTATGGCGTGGTTCAAAGAGGCCATGACTCCGAGACGCATCAACTCCTTAATGACCTCGCTGGCCTTAATCCCCATACGCTTGGCCAAATCAGACACCATAATGGCGTCGTCTATCTTAATGCGACGCTTGATGGCTTTGGGTGTCGTTATCGCGGTCTTCTTGCCTTTTATGGACACTTTGCCCTTACGGGGTTTTCGACCCCTGCGGCCCGCAGCCAACTTTCCTTCATAGAGATCGGATTTTTCCAACACCTCTTTTTTTCGGTAGCTGATCTTTTTCTTAAAGAACCCCTTGTCCGCGGTTTCTTGGCCGGGCGTATATTTTCGCTTCTTGCCTTTCTTGTCTTTGACACCGGCCTCGGCTTCTTCAGGCGGCGGCACCACCTCTTGAGGCGCCGGCCCACTCTCGTCCAAGCCGAGTTCCGGTTCAAGGCCGGCAGGCGCTTCCGATTCCGGAATATCCACCACACCCTTTTCCGGGAGGCGAATAATCTTGGCCGGCTTTTCTCTTTTCTTGCGTTTAACCTTTTTGGAGGGTTTTTCCTCCTCGGTTATTTTCACCTCTTCGTGGGTTGCTGTTTCACTTCCTTCCGAAGACACGCGAGCTTCTTCTGTTATTGCCTCTTCCTCCAAAGGCGCCTCGCTTTCGAGACTTGCTTGGTCGGAAGACTCCAAGGGTTGTGGGCCTTCCGTCGGTCCGGCCTCTTCTTGCACCGGCACACCAGATTCCGCAGGCTCGGAAACGGCATCGGTTTCCCACTCGTCAGCGACTGATGCTTCTTCCACCTGAACGGACTTTTTGACCACCTTTTTTCTCCTCCTGATCACTGTGCCCCGAACGCGACGCTCTACCACTACTTCCGCCTTGTTACCAAACAAGGCCTCCTTCAGGAGGGGAACAACGGTTTCCTCAATCCCACTCATGTGACTCTTCACAGGAATATTCATTTCTCTTAGCTTTTCCAAGAGAACCTGATTGGTCGTATTGAGCTGTCTAGCAAGCTCATATACCCGGATTTTAGCCATTCATCCCCCTATACTCGATTTACACATCCTCTGAAGATGCGTTTGGCTGGTTCTCAATCTCTGTTTCTGTCGGAAGTTCTTCTTCTTTTTTACTTTTATCTTCCGCTTCACTTTCATTTTCCGCTGGTTCCGATGTAACAGGTTCTTCATCACTATCGGACGCCGCGTCACGCGCAACGATCGCCTCTTGAACCGCTTCAAGCAAGGACTCTGCTTTCGTCTCCCCGATGCCGTTTATTTGCATGA
>Ga0180436_10006475_pt1 | contig 10179 bp, 10 predicted proteins | sample SS_ome_2_FD_132434 | JGI IMG/M metagenome (GOLD analysis project Ga0180436, IMG submission 132434) | Hypersaline lake sediment archaeal communities from the Salton Sea, California, USA - SS_3_S_2 metaG | ecosystem: Environmental > Aquatic > Non-marine Saline and Alkaline > Hypersaline >...
AGAACCGGTAAAAACGAAAAAATATCAAATCTGTTTGTAGTCCGCGGAAAGAAGCAGGAAAATGCAGCAGTCATAACGGCAGGTGATATCGGAGCTGTTGCAAAGCTCAGTGATTCAAATACAAATGATACTTTGTCTGACCCTGCAAATCCTGTTGTCATAAGTGAAATTGAATTCCCGAAGCCGTCCATTTCCCTTGCTGTTGTTCCGGTATCAAAAGGTGATGAAGAAAAAATCGGTTCCGGTCTTTCAAAACTCAAGGATGAGGACCCAACATTCAGCGTTGAAGTAAATTCAGAAACGCATCAGACATTGATTTCAGGACTTGGTGAACAGCATCTTGACGTTATTGTCAGCAAACTGAAAGGTAAGTTTGGTGTAACTGTAGAATTGCATGACCCGATAATTCCATACAGGGAGACCATAAAGAAACCTCTCAGGGTTGAAGGAAAACATAAGAAACAATCCGGTGGACACGGTCAGTACGGGCATGTACATATTGAATTTGAACCCGGTACAGAAGAAGGACTTGTGTTTGAAGAAAAGATATTCGGAGGATCAGTGCCCAAACAGTATATTCCTGCAGTAGAAAAAGGACTCAAGGATTGCATATCCCAGGGTGTTCTTGCCGGATATCCGATGGTCAAGCTAAAAGCAACCCTGGTAGACGGTTCATACCACTCTGTTGACTCAAGCGAAATGGCTTTCAAGATGGCGGCAAGCATAGCTTATAAAAAGCTTACGGATGCACAGCCTGTTCTTCTTGAACCCATAGTAAACTGCAAGGTTACAATACCTGATGAATATATGGGGGATATAATTGGTGACATGAACAAAAGAAGGGGAAGAATCCTCGGAATGTCACCGGCAGGAACCGGCTTGCAGCTAGTGGAAGCCGATGTTCCCTTGGCTGAGATGTTCAAATACGCTACAGACCTCAGGTCAATGACACAGGGCAGGGGAAATTTTGAGATGGAAGTTGTGAGGTACGAGGAAGTGCCTGCAATGCTGAGCCCGAAGATTGTTGAGGAAGCACTCCGAAAGGCTGAGGAAAATTAATTATTCAAGCGGTGCATCTGCACCGCTTTTTTTATTGGTAAAAAGGGAACTGAAGTCATGGTTTCTTCGTTCAATATGTATAAATCAGTTCAAACGGAGCGAAAGGCGGGGAAAGAAATGAAAAAAATAGGTTTAATCATACTGGCAGTAGTACTAACGGCAGTTTTACTTGCCGGATGCGGTGCATCCACATCGGAAGAGGCTATGGATTTCGGATATCAAAGCAAGTCATCCGATGTAGAATATACAGTGGCAGGAATGGAAGAAGGTGCTCCTGTGCCGGAACCCATGGTCAATACAGCAGATATGATTGCGGATGATGGGTCGGGATATTATGAAGAGGGACGTAAAGCAATAAAGACAGCAGAGGCTCAGGTTGAAGTTCTTGATTTCCAGGCCGCATTCGATGCAATAAAATCCATGCTGGGAACCAGTGGTTATATAGAAGAAAGCAACATTTGGAAAACACCTTCATATTACAACGGTGAGCAGATTATGCTTACAAACGGCAATATAAGACTAAGGATAAAGCAGGAAAACTTTACAAGCTTTACGGATGGTCTTTCAACAATCGGAACAGTTCTTTCGTCAAGGACATATGAAGATGACATTTCCGATATGTACTACGATACGGATGCAAGATTAGGTCTTTTGAGGGATGAAAAGGAAAGACTTGAACAGTATGCAGATCAAGTTGAGGATCCGGAAACATTTTTTGAAGTTCAGAGCAGGATTACACAGGTAATTTATGAAATGGAAAGCCTGCAGGGGACCCTGAGAAAATGGGATAGCAAAGTTGAATATTCGACTGTTTATATTACAATTAACGAAAAACATCCTGAGGAAGAATCCGCCGTCGCCAAACCAAGGAATTTCTTCGAAAAGATATGGGACAACATGAAAGACAGCGTAGGTTTCATGGGTGATGTAGTCATATTCCTCTTCGGAATACTTCCGGTCCTTATTGTAATAGCGGTAGTTGTAATAGTTTTGGTCATTATAGTAAAGAAAACAGCAGGCAAAAAGAAACCTCCCGAAAACAAAGAATAACTGATTTTACAAGGCACGGTATGCACCGTGCCTTTTTTCTGGAAATATAAAGTGGTATATACCAATTCAATACCACTTTTTTCATAATTATCAATAATGATTTGAATCAGCCCTGAATATGCGAATTTCACAATAAAAATTACCTAATTCTCCACTATTCGCAAAAATACGCTCTATTACGCAACAATCCGCTTTCTGATTACAAAATTTTGATAGAATCCGCCCGGGGCGAAATCATTTCGCCCCGGGCGGATTCTATCAAAACAGCGGCAAAATTGATGTTGAAATGCGGCGGGTGGGTATATATAATATAAATAGTCAAAGAAGGTCAAAAAGAAAGGGACGAGTTAGAATGGCCAGGTTAACGGATGTCATTGAAAGCTTTATAAAGGAAATAATCAATGAAACAGGTGGAGAGGCTGAAATACAACGTAATGCCCTTGCTTCTCATTTCAATTGTGTTCCTTCTCAGATCAACTATGTCATAGGCACTAGGTTTACAACTGAACACGGATATTTTGTAGAGAGCAGAAGGGGGGGCGGAGGTCATATAAAGATAAAAAGGATTTCAGTCAACAAACCCTATAACCGTTTCATGCATTTGATTCTATCGATAGGTGACAGTATAACAGAACACGCAGCTTCAGCTCATATAAATAATTTTGTTGATTATAAACTTATAACTCCCAGGGAAGGCATAATAATGAAGGCTGCAATCGGAAGCAAGGCCCTGCAGGATTCGGAAATTGGAAATACTGATGCCATAAGAGCAGGTATTCTGAAAAATATGCTTATGAGACTTATTGTATAAAGGAACATCATGGCAAAGAGCAAAACCAAATATATATGTGAGAATTGTGGATATGAATCAAGTGGTTGGATGGGCAAATGTCCTTCATGCTCTGAATGGAATACTTTCGCAGAGCAAATTGATTCCCCTAAAACAACACAGGCAGCCAAGTCAATGACTCTGAAGAGACTCAATGAAATTGATATTGAATCCGCTGAAAGAATGAATACGGGGATAACTGAACTAAACAGGGTTCTCGGCGGCGGTCTTGTAAAAGGGTCCATAGTTCTTGTAGGAGGGGATCCCGGGATAGGAAAATCCACCATATTGCTTCAGTTGTGCAGGGAATCTGAAAACAAGAACATTGTTTATGTTTCCGGTGAAGAGAGCCTTGGCCAGATAAGCATTCGTGCAAAGCGCCTTGGTGTTACCGGCAAAGAGCTGCGACTTGCTTCTGAAACTGACCTGGATGCAATAATTGAGTGTCTGACAGAAGAAAAACCTGCCATAGCAGTCATTGACTCAATTCAGACTGTATATAGTTCATCTCTCCAGTCAGTACCCGGCAGCGTATCACAGATAAGGAATTCAACCCTGGCTTTCATGGAAATTGCAAAGAAGTACAATGTTGCGATTTTCCTGGTAGGTCATGTAACCAAGGAGGGAAGTCTGGCAGGTCCAAGGGTGCTTGAACACATGGTTGACACTGTCTTGTATTTTGAAGGTGACAGAAGCAGTGACTTCAGAATTCTCAGGTCGGTGAAGAACAGATTCGGGTCCACCAACGAAATAGGTGTTTTCAGGATGAAGAATACAGGTCTTGAAGAAGTCCTTAATCCCTCTGAGATGCTTCTATCCGGCAGAAACAGTGATGCGGCAGGTTCCTGTATCATACCTGCGATAGAGGGATCGAGGCCGGTTCTGGTTGAAATTCAGGCACTTGTCAGACATACTCCGATGCCGGTTCCTAGAAGAATGGCAACCGGAATAGACCAGAGAAGATCAACGATGATAGCAGGAGTATTGGAAAAAGTCATTGGATATAAACTTGACAATTGTGATATATATATGAATGCAGCGGGAGGAATCAAGGTTTCCGAACCTGCCTGTGACCTGGCACTTGCCTGTGCAATAGCATCCAGCTACAAAGCCAGAGCTGTAAACTCCTCAACTGTAGTAATGGGAGAAATCGGTCTTACAGGTGAAGTAAGGGGAGTGTCAGGGATAGAAAAAAGAATTATGGAAGCAGAGAAAATGGGCTTTGAGTTTGCAGTAGTTCCTGCTGAGAATGCCAAGGCAGCCGCAAAAGCTGCTGGGGATTTGGAAGTTCTTGCAGTGAAAGATGCGGCAGGAGCCCTTAAAATGGTATTAAAGTGATTGAAAGGGGATTAAAATGAAAAAGTATAGGATTACAGCAGTAATCATGACCGCAATTCTGATTGTATTTGCTGCAGCAGGTTGCGGCGGTAATGTTGGGGAAGACCTGGCCATGGATCTGGGTGAAAACCTTGCAGAGGATTTAACCGGAAGTGAGATTTCAACGGACAACAAATGGCCTGAGGAAATGCCTGATAAGGTTCCGGAAATGAAAAAAGGCAGAATACTAAACTCCACTGCCATTACCGTAGGCGGAAAAACCAATGTAACAATATCATTTGAGAATGTTTCTGAAAAGGATTTTGAAGACTATTCGGCTGATGTGGAATCTGCGGGATTCAACGTAGTCATCAGTTCCCAGTCCGGAGGAATAGATTCCAAGACATACAGCATGGGCGAGAATGCACTATCAGTGCAGTATGCATCCAAATCAAAGGAATTGATAATTACATATACCGGAGAATGACATGAAGAAGGACCGCCGGTCGGCGGTCCTTTTAAATATATGTATTCTGTTTATGCTGCTTCATTCTTTTCAATATATGAATCAGCCCGGAAGATATTGACTATTTTCCCTATGATTCCAAGTGCTGTGCCGACAATCCCGACAATGAGGAAAAGATCAATCGAGTAGTTGAAGAACTCTGCCAGCGGAGTAAGGGCTTCGGCAACTTCAGGTTTGGAGTAAGACAGCAAAAGCTGCATATTTATTAGTTCAGGACCCTTGATCATTATTCCAAGCACTGCGATATGAAGAAGTGAAATTACAATGTCAGCCAGCCTCAATGACAATGTCCATCTCAACTTAACTATGAGGAAGATTTGGAAAACAAAGGATATTCCCCAAATAACATTCCAAAACGGCAGGAAGGTCCTAAGGGCAGTTTCCGAGAAAATGGGAACGAACTCCCAACCTGATCCCCAGGTTGAAGTATAATAGATTCCAAGTTTATCAGGAAAGAAATTAAACAATACAACACCGATTATTATAAAGCACATGGTGATTATAGGTTCAGCCAGGGATACTTTCTGCTTTCCCTTTGGAACAGACGGAAGGTCGGATGGATTCCAGTTGCTTTTTTCAGCTGCTTCCTTTCTCTGTTTCTCCAGTTGAGGCTTTATTTTATAGCCGGGTACATTATGTTCAATAAGTGCAAATATAATTGTTGTAATTCCCACTACTGTTGCTACGGCAAATAGAATATTCGGAATGAGACCTAAGAATCCAAGAAGAAATCTCCCCAGCGTCATATCCGGAAGAAACACACTTACAATAAAACTTACCGTGAGCCCAAGAGCAACTGCGCCGCTTATTATTGCCGTCAGCGGGAAATATATCTGAAGAAGTTCCGGTCCTATCAGGCGGTCACTCATCCAGGAATAACCTATTGCGATTTTCCAAGGGGAACCCAGATCCTTCAGTACAGTACTGACTTCCTCCTCGGTATACTCATCCTTCTTTCCAAACCTGGCTTCAAGGTTATCGTAAATTGATGACTCGAGTTCACGACCAATGTCATTTCTCTTTTTCTTAGGCAGCCATTTGACAACGGCATATACGTATCTTTTTATCAAATCCATTTTATATTCCTTTCTCCTTAATCCAGCATCCCGGTAACTATTTCTGAAATCTTTTTCCATTCAAGTGTAAGCTTGTTGAAAAGGCTTCTGCCATCCTCACTGATGGAATAGTATTTCCTGGGTCTGCTCCCTTCCACGGACCAGTCACTGACAAGAATTTCCTGATCCTCCAGCCTTCTGAGCAGCGGGTAAAGGGTGTTTTGGTCTATGTCCATACCCAGTGACGACAGTATCTGGACCAGTTCATATCCGTAATGAGGTTTGTCCAATTGACTGAGTACACACAGAAGCAAAGTTCCCCTTCTTATTTCAAGCACTGCGTTTTCAAATTTTTTCTCCATTTCATTCATGAGCAGGATCCTTTCTGATTGCATTATACTGTATATCATACACTAATGTCAATATAAATTAATAAAGAATTTAAAATATTTGTTTTTCGGTTTTTATGGCTGTTCAGATGTGCCCGAAACAGCTGTCAACTTTGACATAACAGTGTTGCTGGGTTATAATTAATCTAATGGAAACGGAGGTACCCATGTACAAAATAGGTGATAAGGTCGTGTATCCAATGCATGGTGCCGGTGAAATCATTGGTCTTGAAGAAAAAGAAGTTTTTGGAAAAGTTAACAGTTATTATATCCTCGATATGCCCATAGGCGGCATGAAGGTTTCCCTGCCTATTGACTCGGTTGAGGAAATTGGAGTAAGAAGGATAATATCAGACCGTGAAGCCAACGAACTTCTCGATGAATTTTCCAACTATGAAGTTGAAGAAACAACCAATTGGAACAAGCGTTACAGGGAAAACATGGAAAAGATAAAGAGTGGTTCAATCATTAGTGTAGCGCATGTAGTAAAAACATTGATGTTGAGAGACCAGGACAAAGGACTGTCCACCGGTGAAAGAAAAATGCTATCCAGTGCCAAACAGATACTGCTCAGTGAATTGGTACTGGTCAAGGAAATAAGTGTAGACAAAGCTGAAACCCTGATAAATGAAAGGGTACATAACTGAGGAGATAGAACTTGCTTGGGAAAGTACTTCGAATAGTTTTTGGTGCCATAGGTGTTTTAACCGGTTTTACCATAGCCAATACGCTTGTAGTACCTTTGATTTCGGAAGACATGAGCCTGATCAGGATTATGACTTATGTTGTTCTGTGTCTTTTGTTGGGTGTATTGCTGTACTACCTGACAGGAAAACTTTTTAATTTCTTCATTGGATTCTTCGGAAAGGCTGAATCATCTGTTTCCGATATTTCATTTTATGAAATAGTAGTAGGGACCGTAGGCTTCATCATTGGTTTGATAATCGCAAACCTGGTTTCCATACCCTTCAGAAATATTGAGGTAATAGGAAATACCATAGCAATTCTCCTGAACATCACCTTGGGTATCGGAGGAATGTATTTTGCTGTCAGCAAGAAAGATGAAATTTCCTTTGATGCCTTTCGAAAGAGGAAGGTGGGTGAAGGTACCAAAGTAATCGATTCATGTGTTCTGATAGACGGCAGGATAACTCAGATAATTCAAAGTGGATTCATAGACGGTAGGGTAGTCATTCCTCAGTTTATAGTCAAGGAACTACAGACCATGGCGGATAGCAGGGATGAGACAAAGAGGACAAAAGGGCGCAGGGGACTTGATGTTCTTGAAACCCTTGTAAAAGATTATGAATATGCAGAGGTAGTTGAGACAGAATTTGATGAAACAGAGCAGGAAACGGATGTAAAGCTACTTAAATACAGCGATAAGAAAAAGTGCAGGATAATAACTACGGACTATAATCTCAATAAGGTAGCTGCAGTCACCGGCATAGGGGTGATGAATCTCAATGAACTCGCCATGGCTGTCAAGAAGATGGCATACCCGGGTGAAAAATTTCGTCTTCTCATAAGTAAGGAAGGTAAGGAGAACGGACAGGGAGTCGGCTATCTGGAAGACGGCGCTATGGTAATAGTTGAGAACGGCAGGGAGTTCATAGGGAAGGAAAAGGAAGTTACGGTCACCAGCGTTACCCAGACATCAGCAGGCCGTCTTATTTTCTCAAGGATAGAATAATGTTCGTAACATCAGTCATAGCAGCAGGCGGCAGATCCGAAAGGATGGGCGGCAGGAATAAATTGCTCAGTAAAATAAATGGAAAACCTGTTTTTGTAATGACCGTGGAAAAGTTCCTGTCGGCACCAAGGGTAAATGAGGTTGTTCTGGTTGTTTCAGATGAATCTGCCGATGAATATGCTGAAGTACTAAAAGAATATGGAATATTTGATTTCGTGAAGCTGGCCAAAGGCGGCAAAACCAGGATGGAGTCTGTTGCAAACGGACTGCACGCCTGTGAAGGAGAAGCAGATATAGTTTTGATTCATGATGCTGCCAGACCTTTGGTAAAACATAAACTTATAGATGATTGCATAGAAGCAGCATTGGAATACGGAGCTGCATGTGCGGCAGTCCCACTGAATGATACCCTTAAGAAATCCGACAGAAAAGGAATGGTAAAAAGAACCATTCCGAGGGAAGGCCTTTACTGCGTGCAGACTCCCCAGTCGTTCATGTATCGTGATATACTGAGGCTTCATGACAAGGCTGCATACAGAGGATTGAAGGTAACTGATGATGCATCCATTGCTGAATACTTCGGATTTGAGGTATTCCTGGTTGAATCAGACTATTCGAATATAAAGATAACAACAAAAGAAGACCTAACCATTGCTGAGGTTTTTGCTCTCAACGGTGATGATGCAGGTACACAGGATTCCCTTGCCCCGACCGAATAATGTAAGGTCTTCACCTGAATGCGCTGTCAATCCGACACTTCCTATATCTATTGCAAGCAAATCCGCAATAGATTTTCTTATATCGTGGATATAATTTGCAAGCTTTGGCTGCAGACATTCAACTGAAAATGAAACATGCTTAATCTTATGTCCGGTCAAGTATTTCAATGCTTCTTTTACATAAGCACTGCTGTCGGTTATATTGTGATTCATACACATTTCATCAGCAATTGCTCCAAGTATGTTTACACCAGTGATACCTGATATTGCATTTGTCAATGCATGCAGTATAACGTCAGCGTCACTGTTTCCCTTAAGGGGTTGGCCGTTCATAATCCTTACACCGCCGAGTATAAGAGGTTTGCCTAGTTTTTGATAAAAAGCATGGCTGTCCTGCCCTATTGCACATTTCATTGAATCACCCCGTTATTTTTATATTTCCATTTTATAATCAATCACAAATTTTTACAAACGGAATGAGTGTCTTTTCAAGAGGATGTGATATAATATTCAACTGAAATGACTGGAGAAAATTATGATTCATGTATATAGGCAAAACGGTTTCAACATATGCCTTGATGTAAACAGCGGAGCAATACATGCACCCGATGACCTGGCTTTTGATATTATTTCAAAATGCAGTTCCATTGATGAGTATAGGGAACATCGTAAAGTACATTATAAAGGTGCGGCTGCAGATACACGGGCAGCATATGAAGAAATTGATTCGTTGATTGATGATGGATTGTTGTATTCAGAACTTTACTTGCCTGAATCAAATAATGAAATAAAAGAAGTTGAACTCAAGGCTCTTTGCCTTCATATGGCTCATACATGCAACCTTCGCTGCTCCTATTGTTTTGCCGGAGACGGTGAATATTCCGGTGGTACGAAGCTTATGCCGTTTGATGTAGCAAAAAAATCAATTGACCTGCTTCTTTCAAGATCCGGGAAAAAGAAAAATGTGGAAATAGACTTTTTCGGTGGTGAACCCATGCTGAATTTCGATGTTGTGAAAAAGAGTGTGGAATATGCCAGGAGGGAGCAAGCCGGATATGGCAAGGAGGTTCACTTCACAATAACCACAAACGGTACGATTCTTGATGAAGAATCACTTGCATTCCTGAATGATAATATGGACAATATTGTTCTGAGCATCGACGGAAGGAAGGAAGTGAACGACAGGCTCAGGGTTTATCCTGACGGCAAGGGGTCATATGACAAAATTCTCCCCAATATAAAAAAGATAGTAAAAGGCAGAAACGGCAAATCATATTTTGTAAGGGGAACCTACACCGGTAATAACCTTGATTTTCATAAGGATATAGAGCATCTGGCATCACTTGGGTTCACTGATATATCAATTGAACCTGTGACAGGGGGAGCGTATGAGCTGACAGACGATCAGGTTGCCAAAGCTGAAAAGGAATATGAATTCTTTTCGAAAAGATATGCCCTGCAGAGTAAATATACTTTCTACCACTTCAATATAGATCTTTACAACAGCCCGTGTATATTCAAAAGGCTCAATGCCTGCGGTGC
>Ga0180436_10006478_pt1 | contig 10174 bp, 4 predicted proteins | sample SS_ome_2_FD_132434 | JGI IMG/M metagenome (GOLD analysis project Ga0180436, IMG submission 132434) | Hypersaline lake sediment archaeal communities from the Salton Sea, California, USA - SS_3_S_2 metaG | ecosystem: Environmental > Aquatic > Non-marine Saline and Alkaline > Hypersaline > Sediment...
TCGGCGGCCGGGGCCTCGGCGGCCGCGGCCTCCTCGGGAGCGTCATCCTCCGGCGCCGGCGTCTCGATCTCGTCCGTCACCTCGGGAGTCTCGGCTGCCTCTTCCGCGGCCTCCTCGGCCGCCTTGGCCTCGGCTTCCGCCTCGGCGCGAGAAGCCTCCACGTCGGCCTTCTTGATGATGCGGGCCCCGCGCGGGGACGCCGTGGCCGCGCTCTCGACGGGCGTCTCGACGGCCTCGGTCTCGGCGGCGGCCTTCTTCTTGGTGACGGTCTTCTTCTTCGCCACCTTCTTCTTGGTGACGGTCTTCTTCTTGGCCGTCTTCTTCTTGGCGGCCTTCTTCTTGGTGACGGTCTTCTTCTTGGTCGCCTTCTTCTTGGCCGGCTTCTTCTTGGCCGCCTTCTTCTTGGCCGGCTTCTTCTCCTTCTCCGGCTCTTCCGGCGGCTCCGGCAGGTCCAGGGGCTTGAAGCTGGCGACGTGCTTCAGCTTCTCCGGATCCATGTTGTGGGCCTTGGCGTAGTTGATGCGCATCAACTCGCGCTTGTGCTGGAAGGTGGCATGTATGCGCACGATGATGTCGTCCTCGACCACGCTCATGTGGCTCTTGGCCTCGGCGTGCATGTCGCGCATCATCTTGAGTATGGCCGGGCTGTCCACGCCGTAATGCTTGGCGAGTTCGTAGACCCTGAGCTTCCTGACCAAGGCGATCAACCTCCATCCGCGTCAAGCGCGCACTGAATAGTCCGATACGAGACCTCGAACCGCCGGCCGGTCATGCACCGTCCGGCGTCCGTCGGCGCGGGTCCCGCTTTTCGCGGTCGCGCCTGCAATTCCTGCCGCACCCCAGACCCTCGAGAAAGTGAGGATCGTCCAGGGCTGCGACGACCAGTTCCTTGCGCCCCAGGGCCGCGGCCATCTCGTCGCGGGTCAGGCGGTCGGTCCAGAACGCCCGCACGGGTCCCATGCGCAGGATCTTCTCGCGCTGGCCGGGACTCGCGTCCACGGCCACGATCACCAGCGGACGCCGACCCCTCGCCACCCGCTGGGCCACGGCGTCGAAGCCGCACGAGACGCGCCCCGCCCGTCGCGCCAGCCCCAGCAGACGCAGCAGGGTCCCCTTGTCGACGACATCCTCGCCGCACATCTTCTCGACGCTCCCGTCCGGCGCGGTGCCGCCCGCGTGCGGGTCAGTCCTCCGGCTTTCCGTCCGCCGCCGGCTCGTCGGCGGCCTCGGCCGCCACTTCCCCGGAATCGGCATCCCCGTCCGTCTCGGCCGCCTCTTCCGTCTCCATCGCGTCCAGGCGGCTGTCGAAATCCCGGAAGACGTCCTCGGCCGGCGTCTCGTCCGCGTCCTCCTCGGCCGCCTCGGCCGCAGCCTCGCCCTCCGCGTCGTCGTCCGACAGCAGGGTCTCGTCGAAGAGGGGCTTCTCCTCGGCCTCGGCCTGCGCCACCTCCTCGGCGACGGTGGTCTCGATGATGCGGTCGAGCTCCTCCATGGTCACGATGGCGGTGGCCTGGAGTGATTCCGCCGTCTTGGGCCCGATGCCCGGGATCTCCAGCAGGGAGTCCATCGGGGCGAGAGCGAGGTCGCGGATGGAGTGGATGCCGGCTTCGCGCAGCAGGCCCGAGAGCCGCTCCGTCACGCCGTTCATCTCCTCGAGCTCCATGGAGACCTCGGACTTGATCCGCTGGCGGATGTGGTATTCCCGCGAGGAGACCAGGTCGATCTTCCACTCGGTGAGCTTGGCGGCCAGCCGGACGTTCTTGCCCTCCTTGCCGATCGCCTTGGAGAGCTGGTCCTCGTTGACCACGACCGTGGCTTCGCGCGTCTCCTCGTTGAGCATGATGTTGCTGACCTCGGCCGGGCTCAGGGCGCGGCTGATCAGCAGGGAGGTCTCGGCGCTCCAGGGCACGATGTCGATGCGCTCCCCGGCCAGTTCCCGGGTGACGGCCTGCACGCGGCTGCCCTTCATGCCCACGCACGAGCCGACGGCGTCCACGCGGTCGTCGTTGGAGACCACGGCGATCTTCGAGCGCGACCCCGGCTCCCGCGCCACCGCCTTGATCTCGACGATGCGCTCCTGGATCTCCGGCACTTCCTGCTCGAAGAGCAGCTTCAGGAACCCGGGGTGGCTGCGCGAGAGGATGATCTGCGGGCCCTTGGCGTTGTCGAGGGCCTCGATGACCAGGCAGCGGATCGACGCGCCCTGCCGGTGCTTCTCGCCGCGGATCTGCTCGCGCCAGGGCAGCAGGGCCTCCACGCGCCCGAGGTTGACCAGGACATTGCCGCGATCCACCTGCTGCACGGTGCCGGTGATGATCTCGCCCACGCGGTCCTTATAGGTGTCGAAGATCTGGGAGCGTTCGGCCTCCCGCACCTTCTGGACCAGGATCTGCTTGGCGACCAGGATCGCGTTGCGCCCGAACTCCTCCAGAGGCAGGTCCCAGCGCAGTTCGTCACCGATCTGCACCTTGTCGCCGAACTCGGCGCGGGCCTCCTCGATCGTCATCTCGGCGTCCTCGTCCTCGATATCCTCGACGACGGTCTTGACCAGTTCGACGGTCATGGCGCCGGTGGTCTCGTCCACGCGTGCATCGATGATCGATTCGGCGCCCAGCTTCTTGCGGGCGGCGGACTGCAGGCCCGCCACGAGGGACTCGATGACGATGGAGCGGTCCACGTTCTTTTCCCTCGTGATCATGGCGAGGGCGTCGAGGACGTTGTAGTCCATGGCTTCAATCTCCCTGGACGCCGGGCCTAGCCCTTGCCGGGGCGGCGTCTCTGCTCACGGCGCGTCTCACGCGCCTGTTTCTTGTGCTGCTTGCGGCGGCGTCGATCGGCGTTGATCAGCGCCTGCACGTCGAATTCCGGATCGAGGTTCGCCTCGCGCACCTCGTCCAGCCCCACGCGCAGGGGCGCCTCGTCCGCTTCGCCGCCGGGGGCCAGGACGAGCGTCTCGCCGTCGACCTCGAGCAGACGGCCCTTGAGAGAGCGCGTACCCTTTTCCCGGGCGACCTTCAGGATGACGTCCTGTCCGACGACGGCCCGGAAGTGGGCGGGCATCCGCAGGGGGCGCCTCACGCCTGGCGACGTCACCTCGATCACGTAGGCGTCCTCCAGCAGGTCCGTCTCCTCCAGGAGCATGCCCACCGTGCGTGAGGCGGCGGCGCAATCATCGACCGAGACGCCGCCGTCGCGGTCCAGGTAGATGCGCAGCGTGAGCCGCCCGCCCCCCTGGAAGACGCGCACGTCGAGAAGTTCCAGACCGAGCTCCTCGAGCGGTGCCTCGAGCAGGCCGAAGACCCGCCCGGACAACTCGTAGCGATTCACGACCGGGTCACCCTTCCCCGCGTCGACGGACCCCGGCCTCGGGATCCGCCGTGCCGAAGCCTGCGGATCGCCGCAACCCGGCACATACGAAAAGAAGTGGACTTGCGCCCACTCCAAAAACCACGCCCCGCGGCGCACTCCTGAAGCGGCACAATAGTAACCGTTCGGGACGGGTGGTCGCAAGTGAAAAAACGGCTCCAGCGACTCGCCGGTAAGTTCCGGTACGCCGGTACGGAGCGGCCGGACGCGTCAGCGATCCAGGGGGCGGAACGCGACGTCCGCCAGCAACCTCCCCACCTGCTCAAGGCTGGCGGGCGAACAGACGTCGGGAACGTCGCCCACCGTGTGCCACTCCGGGAAATCGAAGTCGATGAGATTGACGGCCCTCAGCCCCTGGGCGATGAAGGGAACGTGATCGTCGTAGACGACCCGGCCGGGCTCCGGCCGGAACGCCGGCAGGTCCAGGCTCAGCGCCCGCATGAACAGGGCCTCCAGCCAGTCCCCGGCATGACGCAGCGACATCCCCTCGTAGGGGATGTCGAGCCCCTTCTCCCCCACCATGTCGATCACGATGAGGCCCTCGGGGGCCGGTCCGGCCAGAGGCGAGCCGAAGTCGTTCCAGCGCTCGGCCAGGTGTTGCGATCCCAGGCAGAAGGTCGTCGCCTCGCCGGCCAGGCCCGAATCCTCCCCGTCGAAGAAGATCAGGGCCACCGTCCGCGGCGGCGGCGTCTCGGCCAGCAGTTCCGCCAGGTGGAGCAGGACGGCCACGCCGCTGGCGCCGTCGTTGGCGCCGACCAGGGGCCGGGCCGCCAGTTCCGGATCCGATTCCCTGTCGCAGCGGGGACGCGTGTCGTAGTGTGCGCCCAGCCAGAGGGGGGGGGCCTCCTCCCCGGCGCAGATGATCACCAGGTTGCACAGGCGCAGGGACGCCCCGGTCGCGGGATCCGCCCCGTCGAAGCAGAGGCTGTGGAACGCGAGGCCCAGCGAGTCCGCATGGGACTCGATCGCCTTCACGAGCGTCCGGTGCCCCGGCGAGCCCGGCATGCGGGAGCCCATGTCGCACTGCATCTCGAGCAGGTCCATGGCCCGCTCGCCGGAGAAGTCGGGCACCGCCCCGCAGCTCTGGGACGCCACCGACACGGCGGCCATGATCAGCGCCGTCAGGGTCGCCCGGCTCGCGTTGGTCTTCCTAGAATACAAAGGTCGCCTCCATCCCGAGACCGAAGTTGGTCGTCACGGTGTCGGTCTCGTTGATCTTGTTGCGGCTGTAGGATAGCCGCAACGCGCCCGAGAGATTGCGCGTCATCTGGTAGCTGAACCGGGGATTGACGCTGATGCGGGAGTTTCCGGTCTCCGTGTCGGCGTCGCCCCCGTAGTCCGATGTGGGATTCCACCGCCTCGTGGTGTCCTTGCTGTAGGAGATGTCCACGTCCATGTTCACGGTCGGCTGCGCGCCAGGCCGGTAGAGTCCCAGACTGGCCAGCAGACCCTCGGCTCGGAAGCTGTGGCGGATCTGGAGGCTGGTGTTGAGGCGGTCGGTCACCGACAGGGCGCCGGCGGTCTTGTTGCGGTCCGAGTTCAGGGAGGTGTTGAGGGACATGGTCAGCCCGCTCTGGAAGGTCACGCTCAGCCGCGGTGCGATGACCCGTGTCTGGCGCGGGTTGTAGGTGACGGCGGTGTAGGAAGGCACGCTCTGCACGTGCTTGTAGTTGAACTGCAGGCCGGCCGACCGCAGGAGGCCGTCCCCCCTGCCCAGGAATCCCAGCTTCTCGAGACCGGTGACGGACAGGTTCGCGTCCGGCCAGCTCTGCTCGTAGGTCCAGGTCTGCGTACTGAGGGTGGTGGCCTCGGCGCGCGTCTTGCTGAACTTGAGATCCACCGACATCATCCGCGACAACCTGGCCATGGTCGACATGGACAGGTTGTACGAGCTGCGGACGTTGCGCATCACGTAGGACGAATCCGGCGCGTCGATGGTCTGGCTGAAGCCGAGCTTGTACCAGAACGGCGCCGTGTCCCGGAAGCGTCCGAAGCCGCTACCCCGCTTCTTCGCATAGCTGATCTGCACGGGATCGATGTCCCGCAGCACGGCCAGCAGGGGGGTCAGGGGGTTGGGAATCGAGAAACCGCCCCCCTCGCTCGAGACTGTGTCCTGGACGGCCTCGCCCTCGCCGCGCTCCTGCCGGCGCTGCGCCGCCTCCGCGTCCAACCGCATCGACTCCTCGACGAGGTAGTCCTGGAACCGCTCGTCGATCTGCTCGGGGGTCAGCGTGGGGTCCTGGAGCGTCCGGGCGAAGGCCTCGCGGTCGAGGACCTCCCCCTCGCCGGCCGTCCCCCGCCTCTGCTGCTGCAACATCCGGTTCGCGTGCTCGCGCTCCTCGCGCTCCGAGAGGCCGGTCTTCGCGGGAAAGAGGCTCTTGAAGGCGTCGCCGACGGGCAGCGAGGCCCGGAAGGACCAGTCGCCGCTGCTCGAGAGGTTCCGGGTTCCGGGCGGGTCGTCGTCCTGCATGACGTTCAGCGAGTGGTCGTCCGTGAAGGCGTTCTGGTAATCCAGCGAGGGCCGCACCTTCTTGAGGTACTTCAGGGCCGTCAGGACGGGTCGGAAGAGCCAGATCTTGGGCAGGCCCATGGTGGTCGGCGAACCGAAGCGGATCTGCAGCTGGTGGCTGTAGACCGTCTCGGTGCCCACGTTGAAGCCGAACACCTCCTGCGGCCGGAACATGTCGCGGTCCGAGCGGACGCTCAGGTTGACGTCGGCGATGGGCATGGGCTTGTAGGTCAGCGATCCGGTGAAGTTGCCGTTCTTCGTCTGGCTCGTGGGCCGCGCCACGTAGTCCTCCTCCAGGGCGCTGTAGTTGGCGACGTTCTGGGTCGCGCCCGAGAAGTTGCCGCCGAAGGACACCTTCGAGGGCAGCAGCGAGACGGTGTTGAGGACCGGCACGTAGTCGAGCCACGAGATGTCGCCCAGCTTGTGCTGGCTCCTGATGTTCAGATCGTACGAGATCGCTCCCTGCCAGCTCTCCCCGTCCTGGCGGGTCAACGGCGTCAGGCTCTCGTTGCGCGAGCCGCTCAGGGAGACGGACCACGGGTCCAGCAGGTAGCGCAACGGCGCGAAGCCCGAGTTCTGGTGCACGAGCCGTACCGAGAAGTTCTCCCGCTCGTCCGTGGAGGACTGACGGATGCGCAGGTCCTCGTCGATGATCTCGATGTCGCTGTTGGTCAGGTATTTCGGGCGCTTGACGCCGCTCTGCTTGCCCAGGCTCACCGGCATGCGGAATCCGAGCATGGGTATGAAGTCGTCGACCTTGAAGCTGGTGCTCAGGTTCCAGTCCTCGTTCGTGAACCCCTGTCCGGTGGACGTGTTCAGGCCGTGGAATTCGGCGTCCCGCCTCGCCCAGTTGAAGTCGACCTTGATCACCTCGCCCATGTTCACGCTCACGGCGACGCGCTCGGCGTGGCCGATGTCCCGCTTCACGGCGCGCAGGCGCACGTCGTTGAAATAGAAATAGCCGCTCGCGGGCGTGGTCCGGTCGGTGTTGCGGACGCCGAGGTACAGGCGCTTGACGCGCCGCAGGTCCGGCGCCCCCACCACGCGCACCTTGTAGGAGCGGTCCGCCAAGGCGTCCGGCACCTGCGTCTCGATCCAGCCGCTGACCGTATCGCGCGGGGCCAGCTTGGCGTTGCTGAGCTCGGCCAGATCCAGGGAGATCTCGCGCCAGCCGGTCCGGCCGCCGGCGCTGTCGTCGAAGCGGTAGTTGACCTCGTAGAAGTTCAGCGTGTCCGCACCCACGCGGTAGAAGAGTTCCATGTCCGACTGTTCGAAGCTCGGGTTGTAGACGTAGAAGACCAGCCGCTCGTACTGGGTGAAATCCTCGCCCTTGGTAGACACAACGCGGCTGGCGCGCACCAGGTGCTGGTGATCGAGGTTCTGGTAGTCGACGACCAGCGAGGTCTCCTTCTCGGGTATCTTGTTCTCGACATACAGCGAGAAGGGCGGCGTGTAGTCCGGGTTCTCCTTGTTGTTGACCTCGCCGATGAAGAAGACGTCGCCGGCGGGCAGATCCGCCGCCGTGAGCAGCAGTTCCTCCGGCGCCTCGGGGACCGGCACCTTGCGGATCCCCTCTCGCTCCCAGCGCGTGCCCAGGAACTTGATCTCCGAGAACTGGAGGTTGCGCGTCGTCTGGCCCGGCGCGGGGTCGTCGTCCTCGAACCAGATGCGCATGTGCGTGACCGAGCCGAGATAGGGCGTCGTGCCCCCCGGCGGCACGACGTTCAGGGCGTCGTTCAGCCGGATCCGGTATTTCCGCCAGGCCAGATCCTGGGAGATGTTGTCGTCCACCTCGCTGGCCGGGAAGTCGCGCAGCACGTCCACCAGCGCCGAGTCGGCCAGGTCCACACTGATCGAGAAGAAGCCGTTCTGCCGGTCGAAGGTCGTGTTGCCGTTGAGGTCCTCCGAGTCCTCCCGGTTGTTGAGGCGGGTGCCGTTGATGTTGGGGAAGGGATCCGAGGCGCTGCCGTACTCGGCGTTGTACACGTCCGCGACCGCGCTGTTGCCGAGCCCCACGTCCTCGTCGATGGTCCAGAGACCGTTGGGCGTGCCGTCGAGGATGCCGTCCTCCCGCTGGAAGGTGCCGACCTCGAGCTCGGTCCCCTCGACGGGCCAGTAGAAATCCTCGCTGATGTAGCCGAAGTCGAAGTGCAGCGTGCCCGAGCGCTCGCTGCCCAGAACCTCGTGCCGGTAGTCGTTGACCCAGAACTCGAGGAACTGGGTCTTGGTCAGGTCCACGCCGGCGCTGCCGAGACCCCGCATCACGCCGCCCCAGTGGTCCCCGGTCCACGTCTCGTCCTCGCTGGACATGAAGATCTGCAGGACCTGCTGCGCCTCGCGGGCCTCGGCCTCCTTGAGTTCCGGATTGAGGTGGCGCCGCAGTGTGTTCTCCTTGGGCAGGAACCAGCGGGTCTCGAGGCGGGTCTCGGGCGCGTAGTCGTGGATCAGGAGATGGGCGTTGTCCTCGTAACCGGGATCCCCGGGGCCGATCTGCAGGCCGTCGTCGTGCACGGGCGCGCTGGCCGCCGACCAGGAGAGTCGGCTGATGGGCATCAGGTCCGAGGAGTCGATCCCCTCGTAGTCCTCGACGTAGACCTCGTCGAAGGTGTTGGGATTGGGGATGCTGACGGCGAACTCGCCGTTGACGCGGACGGTGCTCTCCCGGTCGCTGTCGTGCCGGCTGAGCAGGTTGGCGAAGCTCGTCAGGAAGCGCGGCTTGACCGTGAACTGGCCGTTGGCGTTGCCCACGAGGGTCCGGCTGGGCTCCTCGCCGAGCTTGGCCTTGTGCCCCACCACCTGGTTGCTCTCGTAGAGCCAGGTCGTCGACATGCGGCTGTTCTGTCCCAGGGCGTAGCTGAGGTTGAAGCCGAGCAGGCTGCTGTTGCCGCCGCCCAGGAAGGGCGCATACTGGTAGTTGACGCCGATACTCGAGTCCGGCGAGATGTTGGCCGCCGCGTCGCCCTTGAGCGTGACCTCGCCGAAGGTGTAGTCGATCTCGTAGTCCGTGCCGCGGGTCAGGGTCCGGCCGTCCAGGGTGACCGTCTCCGATCCCTCCTCGATGTTCGAGACGCCGAGGTTGAAGGAGCTCGACGCGGCCGCGTGGCTGGCCACCAGGCGAAACTGGGTGTAGTCGGAGAGATTGTTCGGAACAGTCCTATAGTCGTAGATCTCAGGGATCAGGTTGTCCGAAAGCTGCGAGGCGTCGAAGTCGAAGGCCGAGGTATCGGCGAAGGCCTCGTAGATCTCCGGGGCGGCGTTGAAGGGCTCGGGGAAGTCCAGGGGGAACTTGAGCAGACCCCGCACATAGTCGAAGATGACCGTCCGGTGCTTGTCCACGATGAAGTCGTGCCCCTCGTTCGACTGCTGGTCCTCGGTGTCCAGCCCGAAGATGCGGAACCAGTCGAGGCCGCTGCCGACGCCGTCCTGCGTCAGGTCCTGGTGCGGGAAATCGCTGAAGGTGTTCAGCTCGATGCGCAGATCGAAGGTCGAGGCGTCGATGTTCGACCCGCCCAGCGGGTAGATGTTGCGCAGCACGTACTGCCACGTGAAGCGATCCGCCAGAACCGGTTTGAGCAGCTTCATCTTGTAGAAGAGCTCGCCGTCGATCTCCACCTGCTGGCTCTCGTCCTCGCCCGGCTTGTCGCCCACCCGCCAGCGCGAGCCGTCAGATCGCACCACGTCGTAAGTGACGGCCAGCAGGGAGCGGTCGTCCTGCTCGTACAGCAGGTCGACGGCCACCAGGTTCTCGTCCTGGTCGATGAGGATCTCGAAGGGCACCGGCCGCCAGAGCTCGCCGCGCTCCAGCCCGTCCAGGTTCGTTGCCAGCATGTCCTGGATGTTCGCCGCGTCCCAGCGGCCCGTCGTGTCGGGCAGGGCGATGATGTTGCGGATGTCGCCGGTCTGCTGCAGGCCCGCACCGACGAACTTGTAGACCTGGACCGAATTCCGGTCGATGTTCTCGCTGACGCGGTCCCGCCCGGGCGTGTCCGGGTAGGTATGCAGGATCAGGTCGTTGCGAGGCAGGTCGAGCCGGAAGAAGCGGTTGTTCAGGTAGCGGTAGGCCTCGATGACGTGCTCGCCGACGGTGCCGCCCTGGGAGTTGAAGGATTTCGACGCCGACTCGGCCTTCTGCTTGCTGGCCACCACCGTGAAGTCGATGGGGCCGTACTGCCCCTCGGTCTTGATCCCGAAGAGACCCGATTTGTTGGAGCTGTAGCCCAGCAGCTGGCTGCCGGGCAGGGTCAGGCCCACGTCGCCGGTCTCGATGGACTGGATGACGTCGTCCTCGTTGCCCTCGAA
>Ga0180436_10006479_pt1 | contig 10173 bp, 6 predicted proteins | sample SS_ome_2_FD_132434 | JGI IMG/M metagenome (GOLD analysis project Ga0180436, IMG submission 132434) | Hypersaline lake sediment archaeal communities from the Salton Sea, California, USA - SS_3_S_2 metaG | ecosystem: Environmental > Aquatic > Non-marine Saline and Alkaline > Hypersaline > Sediment...
AAGGACGCGGTGGCCGGTGAGGCGGCCCGGCTGATGCGCGCCGGCCACCCGGTTCTCACCGTCGATCTGCGTGGCACCGGCGCCACCTTCCCGCTCCCGCAGACCAAGTTCGGCGAGGCGATCGGCAACGACTGGCAGGATTACTTCCGTGCCTACGTGCTCGGCCGTTCTTACGTCGGCATGCGCGCCGAGGACATCCTCGTCTGTGCCCGCTGGCTCGCCCGGCATTGTGGAAGCGAGGCGGTCGCCGTCCGCGCCACCGGACACGCCGGCGTCCCGGCGCTGCACGCCGCGGCCCTCGAACCGGACCTCGTCCGCGAACTCCACCTCGATGACACCCTCGCCTCGTGGCGCGAGGTCGTCAGCCGGGGCCCCACCCACAACCAGCTCATCACCACCGTGCACGGCGCCCTGCGCGTCTACGACCTCCCCGACCTCGCCGCCCTGCTCGGCAAGCGCCTCACCACCGACAGCGACCCGACCCAATCGACCAACCCACCCCCGCTCCCGCCCGATCCTTGAGCCGGCCCTCCGGCGGCCCGCTCGCGGCCAACCGGGAAACCCATTCCCTGCCCGTATGGCTCTCAGGGGATCAGCTTCCGATCGGGGCTTCGATACGGAATGGCCTCCGGCAGGTGGCTCGATGAGTCGATTTGGAAAGCCATTTGCCAGCCTCAACGAACCTTGTCCGAATGACCTTGATCGGAGCCGCCGATCTGGCAGAGCTTGCAGAGATGGACTTGAGCCAAATACCCGGAGCCGACATGCCGGCCAAGCTTGGCAACCGACTCTGTGGATTCCATGAGGATTCCATGAAATCGAACAGGTCCCCGTGCCCTTCGGTGGGGCGCCGGAATCTTCCAATCACCTGCCAATGCCCATGAATTCAGACCAAACGCAACCGGACGGGGGAGTCCCTCCCGCTCCGCCACCGTTCTCCCTCCGGTCCATGGACCTTTCCGCCGCCATCGCACACTGCCTCGCGAAACCCGGTGCCGGGGAGACCACCCCCTTCGGCCCTGAGGTCCTCGTCTACAAGGTGGCAGGCAAGATGTTCGCCCTTGCCGACCCCGATGACGTCCCCCCGCGCATGAATCTGAAGTGCGACCCCGGCCGCGCCCTCGAACTGCGCGAGCAATACGAGGGGATCATCCCCGGATACCACATGAACAAGCGCCACTGGAACACCGTCCTCCTCGACGGCTCCATCCCAGGCGATCTCATCCGCGACCTCATCGACCACTCCTACCACCTCGTCGTCGCCTCCCTCCCGAAATCAAAACGCCCCCCGCGCGAACCGGCCCCCTGATCACCGGGCCGTCGATCAAGGTGGAGACGCTGACGGCTGCCTGCGCCGCCATTTGGTCAGAAGAGCCACGGTCCACTGGAACTTGCGGGCCGTCTCCCGGATGAGGAACGGCTCGTCGCGCTGCTCGACAAGATCAAACGACGACCCGAGCTTCTCGCGCAGCCAATCGAGGGTCGTTCCCGCCGGCCAGTTGCCGGGAGGGGTGAAGTCCTCGAGCCACGTGCAGGGCGTGGCCAGGATGAGTTCCCCGTCGGGCCGCACCAGTGACGGAAGGCGGGCAAGAAGGCGCTGCGGCTCCGATAGCCGGCAGAGCAGGTTGGCCGCGAGAACGCGATCGAATTCCCCGAGATCGCCGCGGAGATTCATCGCGTCCCCCACCTCGAACCGCACCCGATCCGGGTGAACCCCGTCCGGCAGATGCAGCGTGACGCGATCCTTCCGGTTGCCCTCTTCGAGGCGGTCCGCCGCGATGCGTCCCGCCTCCTTCAAATGGTTCGCTGCCGCAATGAATGCCGCGGAATAATCGACCCCCACCACCGCCCGGGCCGCTCGGGACAACTCGAACGAGGAGCGCCCGACGGCGCACCCGAGATCAAGCGCCCGCGCGACTGCGCCATCCGAGAACCGCCCCACGATGCGCGCCGGAAATCCCAAGGCCTCCCGGGGACCCTGCGGCCATGGAAGGACATCCTCTGCTTCGCCGAAGTGAAATACAAGATACTCCGAAACGAGCCGGCCGGTCTCGTAGATGTTCATGCCGTCCGGCCCGCCGCCAGAGCCTCTCGCACGTAGCGGCCGGGGCGAAAGTTCTCGATCAGGATCTCGGTCTGATCGCCCCGTTTCATGCGTACCTCCTTCACGTTGAAGTTCGGCGTCTTGTGAGGGGCGAAGAGGATGTCGTCATGGGTGCTGTTCTCGTGGACCTTGAAGAGGTCGGGGGTGATGTCGCCCCCCAGATGGTCGTCGCGGCCGGTCGCGAGGTGGCAGGTCCCAAGGACTTTCTCGTCCTGGATATCCTGGTAAGAGACCGGCAGCACCTGCGTCCCGAATCCCAATTCTCCCAGCGTTCCCGTCATCGGGTCGTCCGCCAGACGCGCGTTGTGCCGGTCGATGGTCTCCTGGTCGCCGGCGATGAGGGTGGCTTTCCTGACGTCCCGGTCCACGACCTCGAGCACCCCCAGCGTGCCGTCCTCGTATTTCATCGGAAACTGGCCGCGCGCATCGCGCGGCACGAAATAGACCTCCCCCGCCGGCAAATTGGCCACGTCGGGAGTCCGGCCCTTGCAAAGTCCGTGCGATTTCTGCGCCTCCTGCCCGTCCAGACCGAGCCACGCCGTCAGAACCCGGCCATCCTCCAGCTCAAAGTCGATCTCTATCTCGTCGGCATGATTCATGGCGAGACGCATCCGCTCCGCATCCGCCGACACCTCGTCGTAATCGACCGCCAGCCCCGACTTCAGAATCACGTCGTTCATTCCGTGCATCGTGGCGCCGCGAAATCCAAACTCCTTGCACTTCGCGGTGAGTGGCGCTGTGGCCGAAAATGTCGAGATGCACAAAATAATGTCGTAGTTCGGATAAATGTCCCGATCCAGCGAGAGTTCCCTCCCCTCGACATCCCATACCTGATCGGATAGGTCCAGATTCGACCCATGGGTGGACCGGTATGCGAACATCTCCCCCCCGCTCAGCCCCAGCTCCGCCATCACCCCGCCGTGCAGGTTCGCATGGAAGTGGCGATGCGCATTCTTCTGCACCTCGAAACCGTCGCGATCCAAAAAGGCAAATCCCTTCATCAATGCGGCCGGATCGTCGAAATCGGTCAGAATGCAGATTCGGCACCCCGAGGTCGGCTCAAAAACGGTGTTTAACAAGCGGCCAACATCAAAGGCCGGAAAGGACCTCCGCTCCGGATGGAGCATGATGTCTTCGGAGAGATAGTCGGGCAGGGCCTCGTTCGTCGCGGATTTCATGGCGCGTTCGAGCTTAACTGCGTCTCCCGCCAGCGCAAGGATGCCCTTTTCTCCCGGATCAGTCGCCCGGGGCGGTTGTCTGGTTAATTGATTTCCGGGGGCGGCGTTTTCAGGAGGCGCAGGGCGCTGAACCAGTCGCGCAGGCAGTCGATGGCGGTGCGCAAGAGGAGGTCGAGGAGGTGGCGGCGCTTGCGGAAGATGCCGCGCAAGGGGCGGGGAAATAGCAGGGGTCAGTCCAGAAATAGCAGGGGGCAGTCCAAATCTTTTGACAATCGGCCTCCCAACAGATCGTCACCCCGTATCTGTCCTCGCATCCGTTGCCTGCATCCGTACACGGCCGCCCCCCCTTCAAGGAAGAAAAGATGACATGGGGCTAGAGTCCTTGAAATCCAGAAGTCGTCACAAATGAGTCAAGGTTTCCGGCAGCAAGGTTGCCCTGCCTGATGCAGGGTGCAAGATTCAGGATGCCGCCCCGTGTTCCCTGCATCCTGCATCTTGAATCCTGCATCTTGGTCCGAGGCTTGCCTCGCCAGTCAACGTTTTCCGCTTCCTGTCCGGGTTCGGTCTCGATCAAGGGGTCTTCCGCAGCATCTGCGGGACCATTCGAGCTCTTGCAGATGCCTGCACCGGCCATTTTCCGGCATCGGAGGAAGCGCCAAGGGCCCGCCAACCGCCAACCGCCAACCGCACCCCGCATCCTGGTTTGGGGCTGCGCCTTGATGGTTGCTCGAAACTCCTCGCGAGGATCTCCGTATAGGCTTTGTGACTCTTCTGGCATCCATGAAATTCCATCTCGCGAGCCTTTCGTTTCTCGTCGTTCCATATTTGGCAACCGCCGAATGGGAATGGAAACGCGACGGGCATCGGTCCGTTGAACTCCTTGGCGAGGAGGGCGCGCTCGTCCGCTTCCTGGTTGATCCCGCGCCAAGAGATCCGCACTTCGACCTCCTTGCCACCCCGGACGGCCGGAACCTCGTCTGGGTCGCCCCCTCCGACCACCGCTGGCACTACGGCCTCTGGTTTTCATGGAAACTCATCAACGGGGTCAACTTCTGGGAGACCGGCCGGTCCGGCGCCTCCCGGGGCCGGACGGAGGTTCTTGATTCCGTCATCGTGGCGGACAAGAACATCGCAGCGGTCCGCTACCGCCGCCTTTATCGTCTTCCGGAGGCCGATGATCCGGTCATGGAGGACAAGGTGGTCCTCCACCTGCGCCCCCCGCGCGACGGGGGTGGACCGCAAGTCGACTGGTCGATCACCACGAGGGCCTTCGTGGATGTCGAACTGGGCCGCACCCCCCTCCCCGGCGAACCCGGAGGCAAAGCCCATGGCGGATACGGGGGGTTCTCATGGCGGGGAGCCAGGGACCTCGCGAAGGTGCGGTTCCTCGACAGCGAGGGACGCGTGGACATGAAAGGGCATCGCAAGCACGCCCGCTGGATGAACGCCACCGGGAACCTCGATGGCAAGCCCGCCGGCATCGCGCTCTTTGACCATCCCGACAATCCCGGCCACCCGACGAGCTGGTACCTCGTCCACCGAACACTGAAGCACGGCCCGTTCTGGTACATGAACCCCGCCCTCTTGCAGCCCAAGCCGCTGCGCCTCAAGAAGGGCGGCTCCTTCACCCACCGCTATCGCGCCCTCGTTCACGACGGCGCCCTCGATCCCGCAGCTCTCGACGCCAAAGCCAAGGCCTTCGCACGGGAGGCGGACAAGAACGAATGAGGAACCCGGCCAGGCGCGAGGGCGGCACGGGGTGCTCCCATCCTTGCGGCATTCCTGATCGAATCCTTCGCGCGGATTGACCGCCGGGTGCGACTGGTGTTGTGTCTCGACGCACATGGCCGAGATCACCCGTGACCGCCTCGCCGAGGTTCTCGATGAAGTTGCGCTCCTCCTTGAACTGAAGGGCGAGAATCCCTTCAAGGTGCGGGCCTATCGCCATGGGGCCGAGGTGGTGCGAAGCTTTGAAGGAGACATCGTGCAACGCGCCGTGGAGGGGAACCTCGGCGACATCAAGGGACTGGGCGAGGCGCTGCGCAAGAAGCTCGGCGAATTGGCCGCCACCGGCCGCCTCGGTTACCATGATGATCTCCGCGCCTCCTTTCCGGAGAGTCTCTTCGGGTTGCTCGATCTCCAAGGCCTCGGGCCCCGCAAGGTCAAGATCCTCTTTGAATCGCTCGGGGTGGACTCGGTCGAGGCCCTCCGCGCCGCCTGCGAGTCCGGCCGGGTCGCTTCCCTCCCCGGATTCGGGGTCAAGAGCAGCGACAGGATCCTCGCCGCCATCGCCTCGCGCGAGCAGTTTGCGGGACGTTTCCTGCTGGTGGAATGCGCGCCGGTCGCGGAGCATGTCCTCGCCCATCTGCGCCGGCACCCGGATACCGTCCGGGCCGAGGTGGCGGGTTCCTGCCGCCGCGCCAGGGAGACCGTCCACGACCTCGACTTTCTGGTCGCGACCCGCGAACCCGCCTCGCTCACGGCCCATTTCACGGCTCTCCCGGAAGTGGCGGAGATCATGGCCCACGGCGACACCAAGGCTTCGGTCCGGCTCGAGAACGGGCTGCAGTGCGACCTGCGCGCCGTCTCGAACACCCAGTGGCCCTTCGCGCTGATGTATTTCACGGGCAGCAAGGAACACAACGTGCAGCTCCGGCAACGGGCCGGAAAGGCGGGCCTCACCCTGAACGAATACCAACTCGCACCGGCCGCGAAGGCCGGCCCATCGGCGCCGCTCCCCGAGATCACCGGCGAGGACGACATCTACCGCGCGCTCGGTCTCGATTTCGTCGTTCCCGAGCTGCGCGAGGGCCGCGGCGAACTCGACGCCGCCGAGGAAGGCGCCCTCCCGCGGCTCGTCGAACAGGACAACCTGCGCGGAACCTTCCACTGCCACACCACCGCGTCCGACGGGCGCTCGTCACTGGAAGAAATGGCCGCCGCGGCCCACGACCTCGGCCTCGGCTATCTCGGCATTGCGGACCATTCAAAGTCGTCCTTCCAGGCGCGGGGACTCGACGAGGAGCGCCTCGCAGCCCAAATCGCGGAGATCCGCGCCCTCGACACGGCCTACGACGACTTGCGGCTGTTCGCCGGCAGCGAAGTCGACATCCTCAAGGACGGATCGCTCGACTTCGACGACGCCGTGCTGGCCGGCCTCGACTACTGCGTGGCCTCGATCCATGCCTCCTTCAACCTCCGGGAACGGGAAATGACCCGTCGCGTGGTCCGTGCCATGGAGAACCCACACGTCACGATGCTCGGTCACCTCACCGGACGCCTTCTGCTTCGCCGCGACCCGTATCCGGTCGACCACGAAGTGGTGATCGACTGCGCCGCGGAGACCGGCACCGTCATCGAACTCAACTGTTCCGCGATGCGGATGGACATGGATTGGCGGTGGTGGCGCCGCGCGCGCGACCGGGGCGTGCGATGCGCCATCAACCCCGACGCCCATCATGTGCGGCAGCTGCAACTTCTCCACTTCGGAGTCCGCATGGCCCGCAAGGGCTGGCTGCGGAGGGAAGATATCGTCAACTGCCTCCCGCTCCCCGAGATGGAGGCCTGGCTCCGCGCCCCCAAACCCCGGCGAAACGCGCCCTGAGATCCCCCTTTTCGGGCTTTTCCCGGGGCCGCGCCTGTCCTATGGTGCCCGCCGCATGACGTTCGGGTGCTCATCCCCCGCCGGCTTCCTTGCCGTCTTGAGCCTCGTCTTGCTTGGATCTCCGGGCGCCGCCCGGGACGCCTCGCTGGGCCAGTTCGATCCTTCCGACATGTATTTCCAGGCCTGGCTGACGCTGCGGGACGCCAAAGAGGCTGCCGAACGGGAGCAGTTTCTCGAAGCCTTCGAGAAGTATGACCGGGCCAAACAGCTCTTCGACAACGTGGCCCTCTATCACCCCGGCTGGAAACCGGACCTGGTCCGGGTCCGGCAGGAATCCACCCTCGCGGCGATGGAGAAGATCCGCGCCAAGGCCTTCGCCGAGCGGCGCCGGGAGGAGGCCAAGGTCGAGGATCTCGTGAACGTCCCCGAACAGGCCGCTCGTCCCGCCAAGCCCCTCGAAGTCCCGCGCATCGCTCCCGAACAACGGGCCGAGGTGGCCGAACTCCAGAAACGCATCCAGGAATACCGCACCCAGCTCGAACGCGCCCGCAACCACCGCGACCTCAACGCCGCCCGCCTGAAACGCGCCCTCGAGGAACTCGAGCAGCGTCGCAACGAGATGGCGCGCGCCCCCGTCGCAAACCGCATGCAGGAACTGGAAACCCGCATCGAAAAACTCGAACGCGAGCGCGACGCCATGGCCGTCGCCCTGCGCGAGAGCCGCGCCGAACATCAACGCGCCCTCGCCGACCTCGAAAAACTCCAGTCCGACACCGAAGCCGCCAAACAACGCGCCCGGGAACTCCAGAAACTACTGGATGTCCAGCAGAAATCGGCCAACCAGGTGGTGGCCGGCCTGCGGCGCCAGATCCGCGAACTCCGCGAGTCCCACAAGGAAAAGGACAAACTCCTCGCCGCCGCCAACGTCCGCGCCGAACAACTCACCCGCCAGCTCGAAGAAGCCCGGGAACAGATCACCGACCTGCGGGAGGACCGCGACTCGCTGCTCAAGGAACGCGACCAGATGGCGGCCCTCCTCCGGATCAACGAGTCCGAACGCGTGCAGCGCCTCATCGAGCAGAACATGCAGCTCGGCCGCGCCCTGAAACACGCCCGGGACCGCGTGCAGCAGATCTTCTCCGACAACAGCCACACCAAGGACGAACTGAACGTCGCCAAGCGCGATCTCGCCGTCGCCAAGGCCCGCATCATCGAACTCCGCCGCGAGAACGAGTCACAGAAACAGCGGCTCGCCGGCCTCGAAGAGCAACTCCGCGACGCCAGCCGCGAGATCCGCGAAAACCTTGCGAATGAAGGCCTCTCCCCGCCGGCCCGGCGGGAAATGGAAATGCTGCGCGACCTGATCGGCCGTCAACTCCGGGTCCAGGAGCGGCGCCGCCAGGCACGGGACATCCTGGTGGACGAAGTCCGGCGGCTCGGCATCAGGGACGAGGCCTTCGACGAGGCCTTTCAGCTCTTCGCGCAGCACGAACTCAAGCTCACCCCCGAGGAAGGCGAGCTGATCAAGGACTTCAAGGTGGATGACGAGTTCATCTTCAGCGACCGCCCCAGCCCCGAGGAGCTGGCCCGCTCGGAGCAGATTCTACAGCGCAACGTCGGCGTGAAGCAGGAACTGGCGCGCCGCGCGTATTCGAACCGGCGCTACCTCGCCTGCCGCGAGGTCTACACCTCGATCCTCGACGAACATCCGGGTCATGTTCCGACACTCCTCAACCTCGGAATCGTGCATCTCCGCCTCGACGAACCGGAGCGCGCGATCGGCTTCTTCAAGGACGCGCTCCTGATCCGCGGCCCCCTGCCCTACGCGCATTTCATGCTGGGCGTCTCACACTACCGGCTCGAAGACTACAACGAAGCTCGGAGCAACCTTCTCCGCGCCGTCGATCTCGACCCCCGCAACGCCAGCGCGCACGTCTTCCTCGGCAACGTCTGCGCCCGCAATGACCAGCCCGGGCAGGCCGAGCGTCACTGGCGCGAGGCGATCCGCATCGACTCCACCCTCACCGAGCCGTTTTTCAACCTCGCCCTCCTCGAGGCCAACCGCAAGAACAACTCCGAGGCGTGGAAACTCTACCGCACCGCCCGGCGCAACGGGGCCGAACCGGATCTCGGGTTCGAACAACGCATCGCGCCGTAGCCCGGCCGCCTCACGAGCCAAGGCTGGCGGCCGCCTTGGCGGCGGCGGTCCGCGCCTCCCCGGCCGTCCCTTCGGCGCCGGTGAGCCGCATGCCGACCAGCTTCGACACCCCGAATTCCTCCATCGTCACGCCGTAGAGGACGTCGGCGCGATTCATGGTGCGCTTGTTGTGGGTGACGATGATGAACTGGCTTTGCTCGATGAAGCGGTCAAGGACCCGCAGGAAGCGTCCGATGTTCGCTTCGTCGAGCGGGGCGTCGAGTTCGTCAAGGATGCAGAAGGGGCTCGGCTTCACCATGTAGATCGAGAAAAGCAGCGCCACCGCGGTCATCGAACGCTCCCCGCCGGAGAGCAGCGAAATCGATTGCAGCTTCTTGCCCGGCGGCTTCGCGATGACCTCGATCCCGCTTTCGAGGGGATCCTCGTCGTCGAGCAGAATGAGGTCCGCCTTGCCCTCCTTGCCGTTCGACGTGAAGAGTTCCCTGAACATCTCGCGGAAATTGGTCCGCACCTGTTCGAAGGTCTCCGCGAAGAGCTTGGTGGTTTCCTCGTTGATGCGCGCGATGACGCCGAGGAGTTCCTCCTTGGAACTCACCAGATCGTCGTGTTGGCCCCGCACGAAGCGGTGCCGCTCTTCGAGTTCCTCGTATTCCTCGATCGAGTCGACATTCACCGGCCCCATGGAGTCGATCTTTCGCCGCAGTTCCGTCACGGCGTTCTCAATGAACTCCCAGTCCGGCCCGTCCTCGAGTTCCATGTCTTCCAGTTCCCGCCCGGCGGTGGCGGTCGCCGCGGGCGGCGCCGCATCGTCTTCTCCCGCGCCGGCCGGTTCCCCGTCTTCCTCCTCCGCCGCCCTTGCTGCGAGCGTGGCGCGCCGCCTCTCGATCGCCCGCATCGTCTTGCGCTGCTCGTTCATGGTCGCCAGCAGGACGTGGGTGTCGGGTTCGAAGGCGCCAAGGTCGGTTTGATAGCGCTCCATGGCGGTTTCGACGAGCTTCTCGGTCCGCATCTCGACCTTGGCGAGGGCGACTTCCTCCCGTCCCCGTTGTTCGCCGAGTTCATCGATGCGGTGGCGGATGCCGGTCAGGGCGTCCTCCGCGGCGGCGATGGCTTGTCGAAGCTCGCCCCG
>Ga0180436_10006480_pt1 | contig 10172 bp, 7 predicted proteins | sample SS_ome_2_FD_132434 | JGI IMG/M metagenome (GOLD analysis project Ga0180436, IMG submission 132434) | Hypersaline lake sediment archaeal communities from the Salton Sea, California, USA - SS_3_S_2 metaG | ecosystem: Environmental > Aquatic > Non-marine Saline and Alkaline > Hypersaline > Sediment...
GACATCGCCGGGATCGCACGCGATACGATTCGTGAAGTCGGCTACACGCGTGCGAAATATGGCTTCGATGCAGATACCTGTGGCGTCCTGGTATCCATCAAGGAGCAGAGTGCGGACATCGCGCTCGGTGTGGACTGCGCCCTCGAAGCAAAGAAGGGGGAGATGACTGATGAAGAGGTCGAGGCAATCGGCGCCGGCGATCAGGGGATGATGATCGGCTTCGCTTGCAACGAGACAGAAGAACTGATGCCGCTGTCTATCGTGCTCGCACACAATCTGTGCCGCCGGTTGGCCAAGGTTCGCAAAGATGGGCTGCTCCCATATCTGCGCCCCGATGGCAAGAGCCAGGTCACGATCGAGTATGCATACGGAGTGCCCAAGCGCGTCGACACAGTCCTGGTCTCAACACAGCACGCGCCCGATGTCTCGCAGGACCAAGTCAGAGCCGACGTTCTTGAACACGTGATTCGAGCGGAAATCTCTGCGGATCTGATGGACGACCAGACCAAGATTTACGTTAACCCCACAGGGAGGTTTGTGATCGGCGGGCCGGCCGGTGACTCGGGTGTAACCGGGCGTAAGATCATCGTCGACACTTATGGTGGCGTAGCACGACACGGTGGTGGGGCATTCTCCGGCAAAGATCCGACGAAAGTTGATCGCTCCGCAGCCTACATGGCTCGTTACGTCTCGAAGAACATCGTCGCAGCCGGATTGGCGGATCGAGTTGAGCTCCAGGTCAGTTATGCCATCGGCGTGGCACGCCCGCTGTCACTGATGGTCGAGACCTTTGGCACAGCCAAAATACCCGACGAACGTATTGTTGAGCTTGTTGCTGAACACTTCGATATGCGTCCTGCCGCGATCATCCGCGAGCTAGACCTGCGCCGTCCGATCTATAAAGCAACGGCGTCATATGGACATTTCGGGCGGACGGACATCGACGCTCCCTGGGAAAAAACGGACAAAGCCGCGGCGCTGCGCAAGGCTGCTGGATTGGACTGATTCTCTGGAACCAGTGGGCAACCCGCACAACACAGCCCCGTGCTTACGAACCGTTTCGGTCACGTAAGCACGGGGTTCTTTTTGGGCACTTCTCCCACGAACTATGCCTCAGCGGAAAACTGCTTCGCCCTCCGTCTCCTCAACGAAGTCACCGGTGATGAGCCAACCGTCATTGCGCGCATCTCATTTCCTGGTGCGTAAGATCGCTTTGCCGCCCTTCGGTCATCTCGCGATGACAAGCGCCCCAAACAACAGAGCCCCCTTCCTACTCCTGTGTTGGACACCGGAAAGGGTCGAGAGTATAATGCAGGTGTGTATTGTATGCTCGCACGTGCAGGTACAGACGATATTGGCAACAAGAATCAGCATACCAGGAGGTGATGCGAGCCAATCAACGTGAGTGAGTCAACCACACCCGTTTCCCAAGATCGCATGCAACAAGGTGCCATGTATTGGATTGAGAACCATAGTCGATAAGGAGGCAAACTGAATGGCGCAGGCTAGTTTTGCTCCACTCGTACTGGGATTAACAGCCATGCCGAGATCGCTTGTCCCCGTGACCGCTTTCCAGCAGCAGGATAATGCAAGTTCGTGGATATGGGCCATCATTCTTATCATCTTCTTCGCCCTAATGGTCCTGCTCTGGTTATGGTTGGACAAGACCTTCGAGAGAGGAAGCGAGCCCGTAGCACAAGCAGTCCGGGCAACCGCTCCATCTCAACGACCCAGCCGACCAGCTCCTGATGATCTCAAGCTGATCGAGGGAATCGGCCCCAAGATTTCGGGGCTCCTGAAAGAAAACGGGGTCACAACATTCGCCGAGCTTGCACAGACGGACGTTGCACGGCTCAACGGTATTTTGAGAGAGGCAAACCTCAGAATCGCCAATCCAGAATCATGGCCGGAACAAGCGCATCTTGCGGCTAGCGGCGCCTGGGATGAGCTTCAGACACTCCAGGACGAGCTAAAGGGTGGGGTGCAGGTAGAGTAGTAGTCGGAACTCGATCACACACAGGAGACCAATAAACCTATGTTCAAGGAATTCAAACAGTTCGTTTTGCGGGGCAATGTGCTGGATCTGGCGGTAGGCGTCATACTGGGCTCGGCCTTCGGAGCCATCGTGACGTCTCTGGTAAACGATATTGTTATGCCACCGATCGGGCTGCTTCTCGGCGGGGTTGACTTCAGCAACATCTACGCGCTGCTCAAAGCCGGCTCACCGGCTCCGCCGTACCCGTCCCTGGCTGATGCACAGGCAGCGGGAGCCGTGACGATGAATTTCGGGCTCTTCATCAACTTGATCATCACTTTCCTCATTATTGCCTTCGTCATTTTCCTGCTGCTTCGCGGAGTCAACCGCCTGCAGAAAGAACCGGAGACCACGCCGACGACCAAGACCTGCCCGCATTGTATGTCTACGATCCACGTCGACGCACAGCGCTGCCCCTTCTGCACTTCTGATCTTGCAGGGGGTTAGACAAGTACGGCGTCGCCACAAACTGATATGTGAGCTACCATCACGAGGCAGCTACAAGTAATGTGGCTGCCTCCTGGTGTGATGCACGTCCAACCCGGGGACCACAACAAACAACTTGCACGCGCGTACTACGAGTTGGTCACACAGTGCGTTTCAGGGAGCGCACACCAGGCAGTCCGCAAATCCTTGGCAGCTATACCGTAGTATGAAGGAGAGAACTTTGGCGAACGTGCTGGAAATCCACGACCTCCACGCCAGCGCTGACGGTGAGGAAGTATTGAGTGGGGTATCGCTCGACATCCCTGATGGCGAGGTGCATGCGCTGTTGGGGCCCAATGGCAGCGGTAAGACCTCACTCATCATGACCATCATGGGCTATCCAGCCTACAAAATCACTTCCGGCCAGATCATATTCGCGGGTCATGATATCACGGCCATGGGCCTTACAGAACGTGCGCGGCTGGGTCTCGGCATCTCGCATCAGCGCCCACCAACCGTCGCCGGTGTGAAGCTGCGGCAGGTACTGGATTATGCCTTGGGAGAGAATCCCGAGCTTACCGGGGAATTTGAGCAGTTGGTCAAACAGGCAAAGATGCAGGAGTTCCTGGATCGCGATGTCAACGCCGGGCTCTCTGGTGGGGAGATCAAGCGTTCCGAGATACTGCAGCTGCTGATAACGCGTCCGCGTCTGGTGATGCTGGATGAACCGGACTCAGGCGTTGACATTGAGGCCCTCGATGTAGTGGGCGCCATGCTGAACACGCTGTTCGCCAGGGATCCCGATCATCCAGTCAAGAGACGCTCCGGGCTCGTTATCACCCATACGGGCCACATCCTCCAGTATGTGGATACGGACAAAGCGCACATTCTCATGAACGGAAAGATCGGTTGCTCAGGAAACTCACGCCTTGTCTTCCAGACTGTGTGCAACTCTGGCTACGAGGAATGTGTGCGCTGTATCCTCAGACAGGAGGAGGAAGCATAGGACCAATGCCCATCGCCAATCGTTCAGCTAACCAATCCACCCGGCCAGAGGGTCAGTCTGCCCTGGCAATCGACCCAATAGACACACAATCACTCCAGGAGGTCGGGATATTCGTCAATGGCAACCACCGATCCGGAACGTTCCTCCTGCGCGACAATGAGGCCGTCTGCGCCACAACCGGGCAGGAGGAGCTGGAGATGCTGCCCATAGCAGAAGCCCTCGCCCGCTACAGATGGCTGCGTGAGAAATACTGGTGGCGTGCTGTCACACCAGATACCGACGACGTGACAGCACGCATCGCGGCTGATCAAGAACCTCGAGGGCTCTTTGTCCGTGTGAAGCAGGGCGCCCGGGTCTCCCTGCCCTGCCAGGCCGCGATGTACGTGGCCTCCAACGACACCATCCAGATCGCACACAACGTGATGATCATCGAGGATGACGCAGAACTCACCATGATCACGGGCTGTGCAACGCGACACGGGCTGACCGCCGGACGTCACTGGGCGGTGACCGAATCATACATCGGCCGGAACGCCGTACTGACAAGCACGATGGTGCACAGCTGGGGAAAGGACGTCATCGTGCGCCCTCGCGCCGGAACTGTGGTCGAGGCCGGGGGGCGCTACATCAGCAACTACGTCTCACTCCATCCTGGCGCCAGCATCGAGAGCAATCCCAAGACCTGGCTGAACGGCGTGGGTGCTTCAGCCAGCTACGTCAGTGTCATCCTGGGCAGCCCGGGGTCTATCACGGATATTGGCGGTGAGATCACCTTGAACGCGGATGACACCAGCGCGGAGATCTCGCAGCGCGGCGTCTCCACAGGCGGGAAGATCTACCAGCGCGGTTTCCTGGTGGGAAACGCCAGAGGTCGCGCACACGTCAACTGCGCCGGCATGCTGCTGGACTCCAGCAAAGAGGGATTGATCACGTCTACTCCGGGCCTGAAAGCCGTATCGCCCGACGCCACGCTCAGCCATGAGGCCAGCATCGGGCGGATCGCCGCCGATCAGGTCGCCTACCTCCAGGCCCGTGGGCTGACCGAGGAGGATGCTATTTCCATGATCATCCGGGGGTTCCTGAGCGCCAACATCGTAGGGCTCGGCCCAGAACTCGATGCCCGGATAGACGAGATCGCGGCGCTGGCGAGCGCGGCCGCGCACACCTGACGCACCGTCCGGGATCTGTTGCGAAATGCGCGGCGGGGCGACGAATAATCTCGTATTTCAGACCGATGAGATTCTTCGGCAGTCCCTGAACGCATTGAAAGGTTGACGTGAGACGTGGGAGGACTGCCTCAGAATGACAATCGTCACGCATCGACGACTTCTCCGGTCAGGCCAATCTCAGCCGCAATACCCTGCATAGCCGCCAACACAACGCCGACATGGTCCCAGAGATCGACCTCAAGATCCGCAGCCGCAGCCTCAATCTCCTGACGATTGACAGCCGCGGCAAATGCCTTGTCCTTCCATTTCTTCTTGACCGATTTGATCTTCACCTCGCGGATGTCTCTTGAGGGTCGAACCAGTGTGACCGCAACCAGGAACCCGGTCAGCTCATCGACGGCGAACAGAGCCCTGGCCATCAACGTGTTGCGGGGAACGCCGGTCTCGCCGTGACTGAGCACCGCGTTGACGATCTCATCGGAGTAGCCCTTCTCACGCAGGATTCGCCCGCCGGCGTATGGGTGTTCATCGGGGAAGCGGTCGTACTCGAAGTCGTGGGCCAGGCCGACATTCCCCCACAGCTCCTCATCCGCTCCGAAGCGCCGGGCATACGCACGCATGGCTGCTTCCACGGCGAGCATATGGCGAATATGGTTCTCGCTGCAGTTATACTCCTCAATTAACGCCAGGGCTTCAGCCCGCGTGATCGTGTCCTGCATGTCGCTATCCTCCAGCCACTCAGATGACAAGGGACAATCTGCCCAATATGCAATGAGACCGGTATCAGTCCGTACCGGTCTCACTTTTACCAGTGGAGATGGCGGGAATCGAACCCGCGTCCGAAGAATTCGAACAAGAACATCTACAAGCTTAGTTGGCTGTTATCTCTCGCCCGGGGAGTCGCCGCCAACCACGCTACATCCAGGCCAAGTCGATGGGAGCCGAAACTCCCGCTTGAGCACCCTTATCGACGTCAGGACACCGCACGCCAACTATTTGACGCTCGGCCCTCAGTCCGCTGGCGAGAAACTGAGGCGAGCGCGATCGCGTCTGCGATCAGGATGTCCCTAGACTATACTACGCAGCCAAAGGAGCGGCTGAGAGTGCGGCCTGTGGGACTGGAATCCAAGTGTTTTTTTCGGCACTTAGAAAGTGTGCTCCGTTGTTACGAGGTCAGAGCGCCCCGGCTTGCAGTCCGAGCCCAGCCTTCCCCGTCGAAGCCCTTCATCCCCTTGGTGACACTATTATAGCACGTCTGTCGCATGACGGCAAGATGCCACAGCCATTGTCAAGTTCTCAACCAGCCGAACCCTCCTCAGCCAACTGAAGGATGTGAGACTCCACGGGGCAGTCCGCCATGCTCCATCAAGCCCGCAACCAGCAACGAGCGATATCACTCGTCAGCCACTGTCTGCATCTTGCATCTAGTGATCTATAGCTCTCCTTGCCTGGCGCCCAAGCGCTGGGCATCCTGCAGTTCGGCCGCGATTCCTGGATGAGCTACACCAGCAGCCCTATCTGGTGCAAGGGCCGTGCCCCTGTACGCGCTTTCGCTGCCCGAACCAGCGCTTCACAATGATGACAGTATACGGTGACGCCGGGATGGGCCATCGCAGACAATCGCTGCCGCCCAAAGACAAGACCATGCATACTGACAGACGCTTCCGGATGCCCCAAGCGAACGGCATCATCCAGCCAAAAACCGCGTCGGGCCCTGGCATACACTCAAGCCTGACGTGAAGACCATCGCAGGGCTCTCTTCTCTATTCTGCCAATACAGCCGGCAGTGACGTGTTTGGTCACCCTACCTCAAACTTGCGCCGTCTGCCCACCATCTACGGCCAGTATTGTGCCTGTGACAAAGGATGCCTCCTCGGATGCTAGGAATAGGACCGCCCGAGCGATTTCCTCAGGCCGGCCGAGGCGCTGCATTGGAAACGTCGTCGAGAAGCGCTCGATCTCCAAAGGCGTCATGGCATGCCTCAGCATTGGTGTGTCGGTAGGTCCGGGCGCGATCGCGTTCACACGCACGTTGTCAGCCGCGTGGTCAATTGCCATCGCCTTTGTCAGCAGTGCCACGCCACCTTTGGATGCCACATAGGCAGCGCTGTTGCCCGCAGCATCGTGCGCACCGGTCGACGACGTTACATTGATGATTGCACCGCCCCCGCGACCGACCATATACGGTATCACTGCCCTGCTGCAGAGGAAGGTGCTGGTCAGATTCGTGGAAATTATCCGGATCCAGTCATCCTCGGTGGTATCGAGAACCGTACCGAAGAATAGGGCACCAGCGTTGTTGAACAAGACGTCGATGCCTCCGTAGGTGTCCAGTGCTACCTGCGCCAAGTGTTCGACCTGCGCCGAGTTCGAAACATCTGCACCAACGAAGACAGCCTCACCGCCACTTTCCTCAATTCCCCGCGCAGTGTCTTCCCCTGTCTTAGCATCGTAGTCGACCACCACAACCTTGGCATCCCTGCACGCGAACAACTTGGCCGTGGCCTGCCCGATGCCGGAGCCAGCTCCCGTCACGATCACTATCTTGCCTTCCAGATTCATCAGTCCTACCTCCTTTGGAGCTCCAGGAGCGATTTCTCGATCAGCTCTCTGAGCGAAATCAGGCATCAGGCTTCTTGAGCGCCATCCAGCATTCGACAGTCGGCCGTCGGTGTCAGGTTCATCATCGGATGCAGCGCGATGGTATCGTCGCCCACAACCTGGGTCAGCCCCACCACGGTGAACTTAGAGGTTGTGTAATGGCCCGGTAGACGCATTGCTGCGTGTGGTAGCCAAGCTTCCGGTGTTAATGATCCTGCCCCATAGCCTCAACAATCGGCGCTACTGATCTGGGCTAGCAGCGGAAATCTGTCCTTCAGCGACTCGTATACCTCTCGGTACAGGCCGAACATCTGCCGATACCGCTCATGATAGGCCCTATCCGGCTCGGAGACGCCCGTGATTTTGATGTAGCGCTCGATTTCCGCCCAATCGTCGAAGACGCCGACCCCCATGCCAGCCACAAACGCCGCGCCCAGGGAAGAGCCGGGATGATGCGCAATTTGCTCAAGGGGCAGGCCCAAGACGTGGGCAGCAATCTGTCGCCACAGGTCCGAGCGGGCGCCTCCATTCGTCACCCGCGCCCGGCGAGCAATCAGGCCGCGCTCGGCCAGCACCTCCAGATGATGGTAGAAGCCGTAGGCAATCCCCTCCAGGATAGCACGATAGACGTGGGCCCGAGTGTGACTCAGCGTGAGACCAAAGACAAGCCCTCGAGCCAACGGGTCGAAGATGGGGGTCTTTTCCCCTAAGAAGTACGGCAGTACGATCAGCCCTCCGGCCCCAGGAGCCACAGTTGCTGCCTCTGCATCCAGTTCGCGATAACTAAGATCAGGAGCAAACTCATTCCGGAACCAACGGATTATGCTACCACTGGTCGCCATGCAGCCATTGATCAGATACTTGCCGGGGATAACATGATAGTCTAGGAACAGCCTCGAGTCTAACTCTAAGCGATCCAAAGAATAGAGGATGTCGCCAGAGCCACCCAACTTGATCAGAAGGTCGCCCTGCTCCTTGAGTCCGGCAGAAAAAGCAGATGCAACATGATCTGCACTGCCGGCCACCACTGGCGTTCCCTCGGCTAAGCCCGTGACAGAGGCTGCTTTTTTGGTTACACCGCCCACAACCGCGGCCGGCCAATGTATCTCTCCCAACCAGCTTCGATCTATCGCGCTCATAGCCAGTAGCTCGTCATCCCAGTCCTCCCGATGCAAGTCGAAGAGACCGCTTTCAAGAGCCCAGTTCCGCTCGACTGAGAAACCTCCCGTGAGGCGGTGGACGATGAAATCGTAGGAGCCCATAACCCGGATGGCACGTGCAAGCGTCTCCGGTTCGTGACGACGCAACCAGAGAAGCTTGGGGCCAATGCTCTGCTGAGTAATCGGGCTCCCAGTCCGGCGTAGGACGTCTCCCTCATTTAGCTGAGCTTTGAAGTGTTGAATCTCGAGGTGCGATCGGGCGTCGTTCTGCTGGATCGATGGCCTCAACGGATGTCCCTGGTCATCCACAAGCACGATGGTGGGCACCATGCCGCTGACGCCCACGCCTGCGACAGCTGTCGACGGAAAACTCACTTGCCCCAGGCACTCGCGGCTCACTACTCCCACGTTGGCCAGCCACTCGTCAGCGTCCTCCTCCGCCCAGCCAGGTTGAAGCGAACGCAGGGTGGTCGGTGCCTGAGACTCAGCAACGATACTACCACGTGCATCGCACAGGATAGCCTTGGTGGCGGTGGTACCAATGTCAATCCCAAGCACGTAGTCGGTCAAGGCTCTTGCACCCGTCGTGACTCGCGCGAATCGCGGATATCGGCCTTGAGGGCCCCCACCCGGTCAGCATTCACTCAGTTCCACATTTGTCCATCCACTCATAGCCTGAACTCGCGGTCACTCCGTCAGCCTCGGACAGTAGACTGCCGGAGTTCTCACCCACGCGCCGGGGTAGAGAATCGCTGAGATCTGATCGATGACGCCAATCTGTATCTCGCGCAGCAGCGAGAGGTTGAGTTCCGCGTTGGTCGGTTCGCTTGTCGCAAGAAGAAGTCTCCAGGCTGTGCCCAGAGCGATCAGGTAGTCAGATCGAAGGAGACACCTCCGTTGCTATACCCGGAAGTGCTGAAACTGGGGCAGGTAGGCACGATTCTCCTCCAGCATCTCGTTCACCATCTCTTTTATCTCCGCCAGCGACAGCACTGCCGCCGTCAGTGGATCATATGCAGCCGACTGGAGCACCAGCTCAGGATCTCCTGTCAACGCCGCCTCGACCGCTATCTCCTCAGACATCAAACATATATGAGTTAGTGCCACACACTGCGGCGGAAGCGCACCCACGTGCACGGGATGCAGCCCCCCCTTGTCCACGTACACCGGCACCTCGACACATGCTCCCCGAGGCAAGTTAGTGATCAAGTCGGTATTGGGCACGTTGCCGTTGAAGTGAAAGATCTCGCCGCCCTGTAGAGCATTGATGATATAGGCCGCGTACTCACGACCACGTGCCAGATCAATCGGATTGTCATCGGCCAGCCATTCTGCTGCCTGCTCCCGCCAATGATCGCGTCTATAGGTCCAAGACTCGATGCTGCGGCCATAGACGCCCGGATTTGAACCCGTCCCGTGAGTGCAATACTTCTCGATGAGGTCAGGGCGCTTCCGAAACCACCAATTGTACTCCGAATTGTGCCCGCTCGATTCAGTCACGTAGTACCCCAGGTACCGGAACATCTCATTCCGCACGATCTCCTCGTTGTAGATCTCGGGCCTCTCCACTGCCTCCCGAATCAACGGGTACGCATCCTGACCGTTCCACTCATACTTCAAGTACCATGCTTGGTGGTTGATGCCTGCACAGACATATGTAGTCTCATCCTCTGGCGCACCAATCCAACGTGCCAGCATCCTGGCTGATCCCTGCACACTATGGCACAGTCCTGTTACTTGAACGAACGAGCTACGCTGCATCGTACGACACAGCA
>Ga0180436_10006482_pt1 | contig 10169 bp, 8 predicted proteins | sample SS_ome_2_FD_132434 | JGI IMG/M metagenome (GOLD analysis project Ga0180436, IMG submission 132434) | Hypersaline lake sediment archaeal communities from the Salton Sea, California, USA - SS_3_S_2 metaG | ecosystem: Environmental > Aquatic > Non-marine Saline and Alkaline > Hypersaline > Sediment...
AGGCGGGTGATCGTGGCGGGCAGCTCGAGCCCGGCGTAGTCGATCGTCACGACGCCCGCGTTCTCGAGCAGCGGCGCGTCCTCGGGGGGGACGGTGAACGACGCGACCTTGGGGCCGCTGCCCAGCAGGCGTGCCACCGGGCTACCGGCGCCGACGAACTCGCCGACCTCCGTGAAGAGCTCGGCCACGTCCCCGGCGAACGGGGCAACCACCACCGTCTCGGCCAGCGCGTCGCGCGCCTGGCGCAGCTGGATCTCGGCCTGCTGCACCTGCAGTTCGAGCAACGCCAGGTCCTCGGTGTCGGCGCGGCCCGCGCGCTCGACGGCCTCGCGGGCCTGCAGCACGGCCGACTGCGCCTGCGACGCCTGCGCCCGCAGGGCGTCGACGTCGGTGGGCGCGACCGCGCCGAGCTCGAGCAGGGACTCGGCCTCGGCGAGTTGGCGGCGGACCAGCGCCAGGTTCTGCTCCGCGGTGGTGGCGGCGGCGGCGGCCTGCAGGGCGGCGTCCGTCGAGCTCCGCCGGGCGCGCTCGAGCTGGATGCGTGCCTGCGCCAACGCCAGCTCGGCGCCGTCGACCGCGACCCGGGCCTGGCCGTCATCGAGCTGGACGAGCGGATCGCCCTCGGCCACGGTCGCACCCTCGCGCGCGAGGATGGCGTCCACGCGACCGTTGGCGCCGGACGCCACCCGGCTCTCCTGCGCCGGTTGCAGCGTGACCGAGGCGCTGCGGGTGGCGACGAGGGGCCCCACGGAGATCGCCGATGCGCGCACGGCCCGCGTCGCCTCGCTGGACGACGTGGCGGCGGCGCCGGCGTCCCCGCCGGGCTGCGGGTCGTCGTCCGAGCCGTTGCCGCAGGCCACCAGCGTGGCGCCGAGGACGAGCGCCAGGGCCAACGCGGCCACCAGCGCGCGTCCGCCGCGCAGGATCGACCCGCGGTGGGCGGGCCGCCCATCGTCGGGCCCCTCATGCCCGCGTGACCCGCCGGGCCGGGTGACGCGCGAGGCGTTCACCGTGGTGGGCAGGTCCTCAGCGGCCATCCCATCCCTCCAGCGGCACCAGGGTGCCTCCCTGCAGGTCGAGCAGCGCGAGCATGAGGCCGTGCTCGGCCTGCACCGCCTGCAGTTCGGCCTGGCGGGTCGTCAACCGGGTTTGCTCCAGGGCGATCTCGGCGATCAGGCCCGCCTCGAATCGGCGTGCCTCGATCGCCTCGCGCTCGCGAGCCTGGGTCAGCGCGTCGCGGGCGATCCGGTCGGTCTCGCGGGCCGTGACGACCGCGTTGAGGAGCGCGCGCGTCCGCAGCGCGAGGCCGCGGCGCGCCTCGGCGGCGCCGGCCTCGGCCTGCGCGAGCTGCGTCTCGGCCTGCTCGATCTGCGCGCGTGAGGCGAAGCTCGGGTCGAGCAGCTCGACGCCGATCCCGGCCAGCTCGACCCCGTGGGCGATCTGCAGCAGGCTCGGCAGGCCCTCGAGCGCGGCCTCGAACACCTCGTCGCCCGGCAACGCCCGTTCGAGGCGCTCGCGCTCGAGCGGCTGCAGGGCTACGGGTCCCCGGTGGCCCGTCAGGCCGGCGAGGTCGGCACGCGCGAGCGCCAGGCCGTCGCGGGCCGCCGCGAGGTTCTTGTCGGCGTCCTCGAGGCTGGTGGCTGCCTCCTCGACGTCGAGCTGCGTGGCGCTGCCGCGTTCGGCACGCAGGCGCGCGATGTCGAGGGCGCGGGCGGAGAGGTCGCGGGCGGCGGCCGCCAGCTGCACCTGCAGTTCGGTCTCACGCACGCGGGCCCAGGCGCCGGCGATCTCGGTCAGGGCGTCGAAGCGGGCGGCGCGCGCCTCCGCCTCGGCCAGCGCGACGGCCTGACGGGCGCGGGTCAGGTCGAGCCGCAGCGCCAGCGGGTCGGACTCGGAGCGCACCATCGCCCGCTCGGCCTCGTCGAGGTCGAGTTGGGCCGTGACGACGCCGACGCGGCCGTCGACGGTGGCGAGCAGGTCGTCGAGGCCCGCCTCGCCGGCCGACCGTTCGGACGCGGGCGCGTCCTGTACGGACGCCGGCGCGTCCTGTACGGACGCGGGCGCGTCCTGCGCGAAGGTCGCGGCGACGAGGCTGGCGGCGACGACGCAGGCCGCGATCGGGGCGGCCGCGCGGGGGAGCCGGCGGAGGCCGGCGGCGGGCGCGGTGGGGCGATGGGACGACGTCACGGCAGGACCTCCGAGAGGGGAATGGCGTAGGTCGTGTAGGTGTCGAGGACGGCGGAGAGCTCGTCGATGCGCGCGCGGGCGTGGCCGAGGACGGCCTGGCGCCACTGCAGGTGGGCCTGCAGTCGCTCGAGTTCGCTCGCTCCGCCGGCGGCGTAGCGCGCGTCGACCGCGTCGCGTTCGAGCGTGGCGAGCTCGAGCTCGAAGGCCGTGAGCTCGACGCGTGTGGCGCTCGTCGCCAGGGCGCCCGCGAGCGCCTGCTGGGTGAGGTTGGCGCGGTCGACGGCCGAGGCCAGGCCGGCATCGGCGGCGGCCCGCTGCTGCCGCAAGGCGTCGCTCTCGAGCACGGTCTGGGGCGAGAGGGACCACGACAGGGAGACGCTCAGGACCCCCCGGACGGTCGGCGCCGTTCCCTCGGGGGCCAGGCCCTCCAGGCCGCCGCCCCCGGCGCCCCCGCCGCCGCTGGCATAGCTGATCGCCGGTTGCAGCGTGCGGCTCTCGAGCCCGAGCGTGACGGAGCCACCGTCGTCGAGGAGCCAGGTGTAGCCGGCTTGGAGGGTCGGGAGAAGGGCGCGTTCGCCGTTGCGGGCGCCAACGTCCGCGAGCGCCAGGTCGAGCGTGGCGCGGATCACGTCCGGGGGGGTCCCGAAGACGGGCGTCAGCGCGAAGGGGCCGTCGAGACGGGCGTCACCTGCGAGCGATGCGCTGCGGGCCACGGCCAGTTCTCGCTGCCGTCGCGCGTCGCGCAGGGCGGCGAGGGCCTCGCGGCGGGCGAGCTCGGCGCGCCCGACCTCGAGCGCGCTGGCGCCGCCGACCTCCGCGCGCCGACGGGCACCGGCCTCGGCGAGCTCGGCCAGCGCGAGTCCGTCTTCCGCGAGGCCGACGCCGAGGTCGGCCAGCCACACGCCCAGGGTGGCCTGGACCGCCTGGGCCTCGAGCCCCGCGCGGGCCTCGCGCGCCTGCAGGTCCGCGCGCTCGGCCTCGATCCGGCGCTGGTCGCCGAGGTCGGCGAGGTCGCCGAAGAGGAAGGGCCGGAGAAGGACGCGGACGGAGAAGCTCTCGCTGGCCTCGTCGACCGCGAAGAGGTCCTCGAAGGGGGGTGGAAGGGGGTCGGTGGCGGGCTCGACCCGCAGGCGCTGCAGATCGAACTGTCCCGAGAGGGCGATGGGCGCCCGCACCGCGTCCGCCCGGAGGGCGGCCGCACGCGCGAGCGCGTCGGCGGCCGCGAGCGCGGGGTGGTCGTCGAGGGCGCGCAGGAGGGCGACGACCTGGTCGTCGGCGACGGGCTGGGCCGGGGTCGCGGGCCCCGCGGCTGGTCCCGCGGGACCTGTACCTTGCCCCGCCGCCGTGGAGGCGAGCAGCGCGGCGAGCAATGCGGCCGCGGCCCAGCGGTAGCGTGGCCGGCGCCTGCAGGGGCTCCGCATCGGGTCGGTGCTCCGCATCGGGCCGGCGCATCGCGTATGGCGGGCGCCCGGCTGGGCTCCGCCATGCGGACGAGGCCCGGTCACGGGTGCCCCGTGCGGGTCAGCAGGTCGACGACGCGCGACGTCGCGCGCAGGTCGTCGAGGGGGACGTCGGACAGGCGATCCTCGGCGCTGGCGAGCCACACCTCGCCCGCCCGTTCGAGCGTGGCGAGACCGGCCTCGGTCACCTGCAGGTGGACGCGGCGTCGGTCGCTCGGGTCGACGGCGCGCGTCACGAGATCGCGGTCCTGCAGCTCGCGGAGCACCGCGGACACCGCGCTCTGGACGGTCTCCAGCTGCTCGGCGAGGGCCTTCGGCTGGTCGACGCCGCGCTGGATCATGAGGAGCACGAGCACCTGCGAGGGGCTGAGGCCGAGCGGCTCGAAGGCGCGTTGGGCCAAGTGCTGGAGGGCCCTCAGCGCCGCCATGGCGTGCAACGCGAGTTCGCGCACGAGGGTGGCGCGCTCGGCGGCGTCGCTGGTGGGGGTCACGTCGGGGGGCTGCGGCATCGACCTCACAGCATTCGCTTCACTCGTGTGAAGTACCGTCAGCCAGCCGACAATCGTTCACCCAGGTGAAGCACATCGTGCCCTGGCACACGTTGGGTTAGCCTTGGGTGAAACGAGCCATCCGAGGAGGCCGCATGCCCGTGCACCCCGACGCCGGACGCCCTGCCGGACCCGAACGCCGCGCCCACGTGCCCCGGCTCGTGGCGGACTACTACACCCATGCCCCCGACGTCGCCGACCCGCGACAGCGGGTGGCGTTCGGCACCTCGGGTCACCGGGGTCGCGCCAGCGAGGGCGCGTTCAACGACGCCCACGTCGCCGCCATCGTCGAGGCGATCGTCGAGCACCGCCTCGAGGCCGGCGTCGGCGGGCCCCTGTTCCTCGGCGCCGATACCCACGCGCTCTCCGAACCCGCGTTCCGGACCGCGCTGGAGGTGCTGGCCGGCCATGGTGTCGAGGTGGTCGTCGAGCGCGACCTCGAGCCGCTCCCCACGCCGGTCGTCTCGCACGCGATTCTGCGGCACGCCGCCGTGCGCGGCCAGAGCGCCGACGGCATCATCATCACGCCGTCGCACAACCCGCCGCAGGACGGCGGCATCAAGTACAACCCGCCCCACGGCGGCCCGGCCGGCGCCGAGGTGACCGGCGCGATCGAGCGGCGGGCCAACGCGCTGCTCGCGGACGGCGGCGGCGCGACGCGGCGATCCGCCTGGCGCGTGGCGCTCTCGGCCGCCACCACGCACCGTCGCGACGTGGTCGGGCCCTACGTCGACGACCTGCGCAGCGCGCTCGACCTCGAAGCCGTGCGCGCGGCCGGGGTGCGGTTGGGGGTCGACCCGATGGGCGGCGCCAGCCTCGCCACCTGGGACCGGGTGGCCGACGCGTATGCGCTCGACCTCGTCCTCGTGGACCGCACGATCGATGCCTCGTTCGCCTTCATGCCGCTCGACCACGACGGCAAGGTGCGCATGGATTGCAGCTCGCCCTACGCGATGGCGAACCTGCTGCGCCTGCGCGACCGCTTCGACGTCGCCTTCGGCAACGACCCGGATGCGGACCGCCACGGGATCGTCGTGCCCGGCACCGGCCTGCTCGACCCCAACGCCTACCTGGCCGTGGCGATCGACTACCTTCTGGGTCACCGCGAGGGTTGGTCGCCCGAACTGGCGGTTGGCAAGACGCTGGTGTCGAGCGCGCTGATCGACCGCGTCGTCGCGCGGGCCGGACGCCGGCTCGAGGAGGTGCCGGTCGGCTTCAAGTGGTTCGTCGACGGGCTCCATGAGGGGCGCATTGCCTTCGGCGGCGAGGAGTCGGCGGGCGCCAGCTTCCTGCGGCGTGACGGCAGCGCCTGGACGACCGACAAGGACGGCATCCTGCTGGCGCTGCTGGCGGCCGAGATGACGGCGGTGACCGGAGACGATCCCGGCAAGCGGCACGCGGCGCTGACGGCGGAACTCGGCGCGACCGCCTACCGGCGCGTCGACGCCCCCGCGACGCCCGAGCAGAAGCGCGCCCTCGCGAGCCTGTCGCCGGAGGCGGTCACGGCCACCGAACTGGCCGGCGACCGCGTTACCGCCGTGCTGACGCGCGCGCCGGGCAACGACGCCCCCATCGGCGGCCTCAAGGTCGTCACCGAGCGCGGCTGGTTCGCCGCCCGCCCCTCGGGCACCGAGGACGTGTACAAGATCTACGCCGAGAGCTTCGGCGGCGAGGCGCACCTCGAGCAGTTGATCGCCGAGGCGCGGGAACTGGTCGCAAGTGCGTTCGGTGGGGCCTGAGGGCGCAGCCCCAAGGCCCCACCGAACGCGCTTCCTCAGGTCGCCGGCACGCTGAGGATCGGGATCGGGCTGGAGCGCACCAGCGCGTCACCGCGGGCGCCCATGATCAGGCCCGCCAGGGCGCCGTGGCGCTTCATGCCGACGACGATCGCGTCGGCGCCCAGCTCCGCCGCGAGCTTGGGCAGCGTGTCGATCGGGTTGCCGCCGGCGACGACGATGCGCTCCGCGCGCCTGGCCGACAGCGTCTCGAGGCGCGCCTGGGAGGAGCCGGCCTCGCCCGGTGGGCCCTCCTCGACGTGCGCCAGCACGAGCTTGACGTGGGTGCGCTCGGCGAACCAGTTGGCGAAGGTCCAGGCGCCCAGGGCAGCCTCCTGGAAGTCCGTCGCTACCAGCAGCCGGCCAACCCGGTGCGTCGGGCAGTTCTCGCGGACGGTCAGGACCGGGGTCGTGGTTCGGCGCACCACGCGACCGGCGACGCCGCCGAGGAAGACGTCGTCGAACGGCGTCCGGCCGTGGGCGCCCATGACCACCAAGTCGAAGTCGGGCGCCAGCCGCAGCAGCTCGCGCAGCGGCTCTCCCCAGACGAGCTCGGTGGTCGCGCCGCCGTCGGTGAGGAGAGCGAGTCGGTCCATCAGGCCGCGGGTCTGCGCCCCCCGCTCCTCCTCGCGGCGTCGCTGGAGTCCGGGGTTGATCGCGTCAGCCCCCGCGGGCAGGTAGGCGCGGCCGTGGCCCTCCTGGACGTGCTGCTGCACGTGCACCACGTGAAGCTTCGCCGCGGCGCGGCGGGCGACGTCGACGGCGAGCGTCCTGGCGAGTTCGGCGGTGTGGCTGAAGTCGGTCGCGTGAAGGATACGCATGGGTTCCCTCCAGCTGAGTCGTTCCCCGTCGCTGGCGCCGGACCGGTGCGACGGGCGACGCGACGCCGGCGCTCACCTCATGCTAGCAGGATGCTGGGGGCCCCAAAGGGTCCGGCCACCGTGAGCGGGCTGCCGGGGGTGGTCACGGTGACCGGAGCCGGTCGCGGATCGCTGTCGCGACCCACGAACCCGGTAGCCCTAGTGAACCGCATCACGAGGTGGCGCGGGTCGGTGAAACTCCGACACGCGGGCGCGGGCGCGCCTCCGGGGGGTGCGCGCAGCCCTGGCGCGCCGAGCGGCCACGCGCGCCGAGCGGCCACGCGCGCCGGCGCCCGAGGCCCTAGACTAGACTGAAGGTAGGCAAGCGCGTTCGCGAGATGCCTACGCCGACCCGGTCGAGGGGCTCGTGCGCCGCTTGCGCAGGAGGTACCGCATGTACCGCAAGATCCTCGTACCGACGGACGGCAGCGCGTGCGCCCAGCACGCGGTCCACGAGGCGGTCGAGCTGGCCAAGGCCATCGACGCCGAGATCACGTTCCTCTACGCGCTCGAGAACCCGCTCACCACCGGCACCGCCAGCCCCGAGGCGCTGCCCTACTCTGCGCAGTTGTGGGACGACCTCAAGGCGATGGCCGACGAGGCCCTGCAGGCGGCTACCGCGGTCGCCGAGTCGAGCGGCGTCCACGCCACCGCGGTGCGGGTCGACAACCGCGCGCCGGTGCAGGCGATCCTCGAGGCCGAGGACGAGCACGACCTGGTGATCATGGGCACCCACGGGCGCCGGGGGTTCAACCGCTGGATGTTCGGCTCGGTCGCGGAGGGTGCACTCCGCAGGGCCAAGCGACCCTTCCTCCTCATCCGCAGCGGCGAGGCCGAGGGCTGACCGACCCCGCTCCGGTGAGCGATCCGCCTGCTGCGCGTGCCGAGCCCGCCGGGCGTACGGTGTCGTTGGGGCGGCCGGGTCACCGCAACCTCGAGCTCGAGACGCTGCTCGAGTTGTCGCGGTCCCTGGAGGGCGCCGCGACCGGTTTCGAGGCGGCGGCGCTGGCATTGCAGACCCTGGTCGGCGAGGGCCGCTTCGCCGCGGGCGAGGCGTGGTGGCGCCCCGAGGACGGGCACGGGTGGAGGACGGTCGGTTCCGGCGCCGATGACGACCGGCTCAACCCGGCGATCGCCGCGTCGGCGATGGCCTCGGACGAACCGCAGTGGCACGCGGGGTGGTGGCTGATCCCGGTGGCCGACGAGGGCGTGTTGGGGCTCGGCAGCGGTCCCGACGTATCCGAATCGTTCCTGCTCGGCGTCGCGGAGGTCGTCGCGGCGACGGCCCAGGGCGGTCGCCTGCGACGGAGCCTGGAGGAGAAGGAGGCGCAGCGATCGCGTCTGCTTCAGGCCCTGCTGACCGCGCAGGAGGAGGAGCGCGGCCGCATCGCACGCGACCTGCACGACCAGATCGGGCAATCGCTCACGGCCATGCTGCTGGGGCTCGACCGGCAACTGGAGCGGTTGGACCCCGCGGCCGACGCCGCTCATGGCGAACTGCGGCGGCTGCGGTCGCTGACGAGCGTGACGCTCACCGACGTGCGGCGCATCGCGCTCGACCTGCGCCCGTCGGTGCTCGACGAGTTGGGCCTGGCGGCGGCCCTGCGACGCTTCGGGCGCGAGCTGCACGAACGCTACGGCATCGCGGTCACGGTGTTGGTCGAGATCCCCGAGCGGCTGGCGCAGCAGGTGGAGACGGTGCTCTACCGGGTGGCGCAGGAGGCGCTGACGAACGTGGTGCGGCATGCCCAGGCTGCCGAGGCCTCCATCGTCGTCACCGTGTCCCGCGGTTTCGTCCAGTTGGTGGTGGAAGACGACGGTGTCGGCTTCGACCCGACGGCGCTGACGCCCGCCGAGCGCATCGGCCTGATCGGCATGCGCGAGCGGCTCGAACTGCTCGGCGGCAGCCTGCGCCTCGAGAGCGCGCCCGGGAGCGGCTGCAGCGTGCACGGGAGGCTGCCGCTCCCGTGAGCGGGCCCGCGGACGAGGGCGGACGTGGCGGTCACCACGGCGGACGCGCCGGCCACCAGGGCGTGCCGTGCCCGATCCGTCTCTTCCTGGTCGACGATCACCGGATCGTGCGTGCCGGTGTGCGGGCACTGCTGCGTGCCCATGAGCAGCTGGAGGTGGTGGGGGAGGCCGATAGCGGCGAGGAGGCCATCGCGCGGGTACCGGAGCTGCGGCCGGACGTGGTGCTCATGGATTTGTCGCTCCCGGGGATGAACGGCATCGCCGCCGCGGTTCAGTTGCGACGCCTGGTCCCGGCGCCGAGGCTGGTGGCGCTGTCGATGCACGAGGACCCCGAGTACGTGCAGGGGTTCCTCGAGGCCGGCGGCTCGGGCTACGTACCCAAGTCGGCGGTCGAGACGCAGCTCGTCGACGCGATCATGGCGGTGATGCGCGGCGAGTACTACGCGCCGCCGCAGCTGCTCGCCGAGGTGGCGCGAGCCGCCGGTCGGCCCGATCCGTACAGGCACGTGCGGCTCACCCGTCGCGAACTCGAGGTCGTGCGCCGCATGGCGCAGGGCAGCACCTACCGCGAGATCGCCGAGGCGTTGTCCATCTCGGAGAAGACCGTCGCGACCTACCGCGAGCGCGCTGGAGAGAAGCTCGGCGTGCGCCATCGCGCGGGCCTGGTGCGGTGGGCGCTGGAGCACCACCTGATCGACTGAATGCGTCGTCGGGCTCGCGCCCTCGAGCGGCGGTCGCGCCACGCCGGGGCGGTAGCATGCGCGGGTGCAGGCGAAGGGTTGGGGGCCGCCGAACCGCAACTTCCTCCTGGGCGTCTACAACGGCGTCCTGGTCAATGGGGGCGAGGCGTTCTTCCACTCGGGCCTGGTGCTCGCGCCCTTCCTGGCCGCGCTCGGCGCACCGGCCTGGGCGATCGGCCTGATCCCGGCGCTGCGCGTGGGCGGGTGGTTCTTGCCGCAGCTGTTCGTGGCGACCCGGCTCGCGCACGTGCCGTTCAAGCTGCCGCTCTACCGCCGTACCTCGACGCTCCGGGTGATCGCGTTCGGTTGCCTCACGTTGGCGGTGTTCCTGGTCGGGGATCGACCCGCGATCCTGGTGCCGCTGACGTTGGCGATGGTGCTGGTCAACTCGGTCGCCGGCGGCATCGGCGGCGTGCCCTTCGCCGACGTCACTGCCAAGGTCGTTCCCCACTACCGGCTCGGTACCTTCTGGGCGTTGCGCAACGGTATCGGCGGCCTGCTCGCGCTGCTGTCGGGCCTCGTCCTGCGGCGGGTGCTCGACGGCGCCCTTGCCTTCCCGACCGACTTCGCGCTGGTCTTCCTGCTGGGGACGCTGCTCACCGCCGGCGCCTACCTCGCCTTCGCCCTG
>Ga0180436_10006484_pt1 | contig 10169 bp, 10 predicted proteins | sample SS_ome_2_FD_132434 | JGI IMG/M metagenome (GOLD analysis project Ga0180436, IMG submission 132434) | Hypersaline lake sediment archaeal communities from the Salton Sea, California, USA - SS_3_S_2 metaG | ecosystem: Environmental > Aquatic > Non-marine Saline and Alkaline > Hypersaline >...
CCCTTTTTGCTCGCGATCCTGCCGCAGGTCATCCTCTTTGTCAGCGCGGTTGTCCTCTTCTGGCTAAGTCAGAAGGATATGGCGGGCACCATCGGTTACTGGGAATACTTCATCCCGGTTATCGCTGTGATCTCGTTAATCTCCGGTTGGAGCCAGTCTTATCTCTCCAATGAGGTCTGGGCCTGGTACTTGATCCGTCAGCTGGTCCACTGGGGTGGACTCTTTGCCCTCTTGTACGCGGCCAATCATCTCGGCTTGCGTGAGGCGGTGGACGATCAGCAATACACCATCCTGGTCATCTACCTGACCGCCTTTACCTCCTTGCTAGCGGCGATTCACGTTGACTTCAAGCTGTTCTTCTTCAGCTTGTTCCTGGTCTTCTGCGCCTATTTGCTGGCGGCTCCAGCTGACAATGCGATGCTGCTCTATATCGGCGATACCTTTGGCATCGATGGTGCCCAGAGCAAGGCGCTCTCGATTAGCATTGGTGTTGCCATGGCCGGTTTTGTTGCGAGCACCTTCGTGTTGCTCTCGATGCGTGGGGCCTTGATCACCAAACGCATTGGCGCCAAGCGTAAAGAGGCTTAACCACCTTGGCATGCGCGGCGCCCCGGCAGGCCGGCGCCGCGCTCACGAGAGCCTGCATTGGCGGTATACTGGTCGTCTGACAGCCACCAACAGATGGCGCATCGACCAAGAACACGCGAATGAACCCTTTATATCCTCGGCGCCATCCCGCGCTGGCTCGGGGCGCTGCCCTCGCTGCCATCTTGGGTCTTCTCTCACCGCTGATCCTCGGCACTGGACTCGCCGCCGAAACCCCTTGGTCTCAAGTGCGGACCGTCGCTGAGGGCCGTACCGAATCCATTGGTGGCCCGTCCAATGGTTGTCTTCGGGGGGCCTTGAGGCTGGCACCCAGCGGCGAGGGTTTCGTCAGCATTCGTCGCCATCGCAACCGCTACTATGGTCACCCAAGGACCATTGCCCTAGTCGAGGACCTAGGCGCGGCAGTGGCCGAACGCAGCGGTGGCCGATTGATCATGGTTGGCGATCTGGCGCAGCCGCGGGGTGGGCGGATGTCGTCCTCGCATGTTAGTCATCAAAATGGCCTCGACGTCGATATCTGGCTCACGCTGGCCGATTCAGCCTCAGAGGCTTGGCAAGAGACCCCCGAGGCGCGCGATCCACCGAGCCTGCTTGGTCAGCAGGGCCTGCGGCCGAATGCAGGCTGGGGTGCGGATCAGCGATTCCTGATTAAGCGCGCCGCCGAACATCCAGATGTCGACCGTATCCTGGTCAATCCAGGTATCAAGCGCGCCCTTTGCCGAAGCGAGGGCGATGCGCCCTGGCTGCGTAAGTTGAGGCCCTGGTGGGGCCATGATGCGCACATGCACGTGCGCCTCAAATGCCCATCGGATAGCCCGAGCTGTCGCCAGCAATCGCCCATTCCGATGGGCAGCGGCTGTGGCTCCGAGCTGGCCTGGTGGTTCAGTCCGGAAGCACGCTCGCCAAATCCTGGCTCATCGGCGAAGCCTAAGCCCCGCCCCAAGCCGCCAGCGGCCTGTGCCGCGCTGCTCGATGCCGGTTAAACCGATAAATCGCTAGATAAGGCTGCCGCACCGCTTAGGCGCCGGCAGCGAGCGCGCGCCGCAGACAGGTTTCCATCTCGGCTTCGCTGACCGGTAGCGGCAGGGTGGCAAAGAGCGGGAAGCGCGCCAGCAGCAGTTCGAGCTTATGGCGATGATCAGGCTGGTAGATCGTGATCACTCGCACCTCTGGGTGCCGCTGCAGCCGCGCCATCAGGGTCTCGAGGTTGCTGGTGCGATCGCGAAAATCCGACTGGAAATTGTACTCGGCAACAATCACGTCAGGGATCTGCCGTTTTAGCGCCGCCTGTGCCTTACGCTGTGAGCTGACCAGCTCAGCATCGAATCCAAGCCGACGATAGAGCGGGCTGAAGTTTGGATAGCCGCCAAGCTCGATGATGGCGAGCAGGCGGGGCGCTTGGGCTGCTGTCAGGGTCGACATCTTCAGGCAAAGACGACCCAGGTGGTGGCGATGTACTTGAGTCCGTCGCGAAGCTCGGCCGCACGATGCTCATGCGTCCAGAAGGGTGGGAACAGCACCAGCTTGCCTCGCTCGGGCCGCACACTGACCTTTTGGAACAGGAAGTCGGTCTCGCCACCAGGACCTGGTACATCGTTGAGATACCAGAGCGCAACCAACTGCCGCTGGCTCAGCTCATGGCTGCCGCCATCGATGTGCCAGTGATAATACTCGCCAGGCCGATAGCGCTGAACCTGATAGCCAATGTCCTTAAATGGCCCCTTGAAGTAGGGGAAGGCCTCCCGCAGCTCGAGCATCGCCGCGCCGAGTGAGCGAAAAAACATTCGATCGACGTCCTTCCAATTGTCCTTGTTGCTGACGACCAGATCAGTGGTCTTCTTGACCGAGGCGTTCTGCTCGCGTAGTTGACCGATCCGACCGGCATATTGCTGTGCTGGATTGGCCTCGAAGCGGGCGATGACCTCGTCGCAGAAGGCCGGTGGCAGCGCGGCCTTGCGCTCAAAGATAAAGCTGTCTGGCTTCAGCTCGCGGACTGTTCGTAGCCCGGCGGCGCCAACCGCCGAGGTCAAGGGTGCTTGCCCGTCAGTCGCCGTGCTCATGGGCGATCATCCAGGATCTTGCCCTCTTTTTCGGGCGGCAGCAGATCGGTACGGCTGACGCCGAGCCAAACCGCGGCGGCAGTGGCGATGTAGATGGTCGAGTAGGTACCAACCAAGACACCGATGATCAGCGCCAAGGAGAAGCCGGCGATCGCTTCGCCGCCAAGAAAGTAGAGCGCCAGCAGCACCAGCAGGGTGGTGCCGGAGGTGATGATGGTGCGCGACAGGGTTTGGTTGACCGAGCGGTTACTGATCTCAATCACCGCACCCTTGCGCATCTTGCGGAAGTTCTCGCGGATACGGTCGAAGATGACGATGGTGTCATTGAGTGAGTAGCCGATGACCGCCAACACGGCGGCTAGTACCGTCAGGTCGAATGGGATATAGAAGATAGAGAACATGCCGAGGGTGAACAGCACATCATGCATCAAGGCTGCCACGGCACCGACCGCGAAGCGCCACTCGAACCGCAGCGCCACGTAGATCAGGATGCCGATCAGGGCAAATAGCACCGCCAAGCCACCTTGCTCGCGCAGTTCCTCGCCCACCTGCGGGCCGACGAACTCGACCCGGCGCAGCTCGATGGCAGTCTCCGCATCGGCACTGAGCAGTTGGAAGACGCGGTCGCTGAGCTTGGCGCTAGCCTCTTCGCCTTCCTGCGGCGCGATTCGGATCAGGATGTCGCGATTGGAGCCGAAGTATTGAACGGTTGCATCAATGATGCCCTCGTTGGCTAGCGTGGCGGTGATCCCGGTCACCTCAACGGGCTGTTCGTAGCCAAGCTCGATGACGGTACCGCCCGTGAAATCGAGGCCGAAATTAAAGCCACGGAACAGGATCGACAGTAAACAGATAACCATCAGCCCCCCCGATACCATGGCCGCGATGCGGCGCTGACCGAGGAAGTCGATATTGGATGCTTTTAGGATCTGGGCGTGCGCCATGCAGGGTGCTCCGGATAGATCGCCAGTAAGATCGCCAGTTAGATCGCGAGCCGCTTCACGCGGCGGCCACCGTAGATCAGATTGATTAACGCCCGCGACCCGAGGATGGCGGTGAACATCGAGGTCAGGATGCCGATGAACAGGGTGACCGCGAAGCCCTTGACTGGACCGGTACCGAAGCTAAACAGCACGATCGCCGCGATCAGGGTGGTGACGTTGGCATCAACGATGGTTGAGAGCGCCTTGTCGTAACCCGCATGAATGCTGGCCTGTGGCGTGCTGCCATTGCGGATCTCCTCGCGGATACGCTCAAAGATCAACACATTGGCATCCACCGCCATGCCCACGGTAAGCACGATGCCGGCAATTCCAGGCATGGTCAGGGTGGCTTGCAGCAGTGATAGCACAGCGACAATGAGCACCAGGTTCACGACCAGTACCAGATCGGCCACCAGCCCGAAGACCCGGTAGTACAGGGCCATGAAGACCACCACCAAGGCGAGACCAATGAGTACCGAGCGGAAGCCCTGATCGATATTATCTTGCCCCAGGCTGGGGCCGATGGTGCGTTCTTCGACGATCTCGATCGGCGCCGCGAGGGCGCCAGCGCGCAGCAGCAAGGCGAGGGTGTGCGCCTCTTCCGAGCTGTCGAGGCCGGTGGTCTGGAAACGGCGGCCAAAGGGCTCGAGGATATTGGCAACGCTGATCACCTCCTCGCTGCGAACCCGTTCCTTCACCGGCTCGCCATCGACGATGCGCGTCAGGGTGCGAGATTCGATGAAGACCACTGCCATTGGCTTGCCAACGTTTTCGGTGGTGACGCGCCGCATCTGCCGCGCGCCCTGGCCGTCAAGGCTGACACTGACCATCGGCGAGCCGCTTTGTTGGTCGAAGCCAGCCGCGGCACTGGTGATCTGATCGCCGGTGACGATGACCCGACGTTTGAGCAGGATTGGTTGACCGTTGCGCTCATAGTAGAGGGCGGCACCGACCGGTACGCGTCCATCCAGGGCATCTTGGACGCTGTGCTCGGTATCGACCAAGCGGTATTCCAGCGTGGCCGTGGCCCCGAGCAGATCCTTCAGCCGCGCTGGGTCTTGAGCGCCTGGCAGTTGCACGATGATGCGGCGCTCGCCTTGGCGCTGAATGATCGGCTCGGCGACCCCTAAGGCGTTAACGCGATTGCGTAGCGTGGTGATGTTCTGCTGCAGGGCGAAGTCCTTGATCTCTTCCTGCTTGGCCGGCGGCAAGACGGCATAGATATAAAAGTCACCGGCTTGACTGCCAGTCGTGACCTCAAGGTCGCGGAATTCGCGCCGAATCAGCTTGGCGGCCTCATCGCGCAGGGGCTCCTCGCGGAAACGGATCTGGATGCGGCCGTCCTCGTGGCCGACGGTCAGATAGCGGATGCGGTCATTGCGCAGCAAGGTGCGGATATCGCCGGTGTAGCGCTCTAAGGCCTGGGTGACGGCGGCCTCCATGTCGACATCGATCAGCACATGGATACCACCCCGCAGATCCAAACCGAGGAACATCGGCTGCAGCCCCAGCGCCTCGACCCAGCCGGGAAGGTCCGGTGATTGGGTCAGTGCATGCTGAAAACCCTCACCGAGGGTGCGGTCGAGCGTCGCCTGCCCACGCAGTTGATCGCTTGGCCTTGTGAACCGGATCAGGGCCCTGCCGTTTTCGCGCGCTTCGATCGCCTTCACCGGCACGGCGGCGTTTTCCATGGCGGCAGCGATCTCAGCACGGGCTGCGGCGCTGACCTCGCCGGATTCAGCCTTGACCTCGATCGCTGGGTCCTGTGGAAACAGGTTTGGCAGCGCCAAGACCAAGCCAAACAGGATGACAGCCAGGATCAGCAGATTCTTCCAGAGTGGATACTGATTCATGTGGAAGGGTCTTCCAGTGGCGGAATGTTGAAGCGAACAGGACGCGGCGCGGGTAATGTGCGACGACTGTGATTAGCCTTAAGAGCGGCGCCTTGCGGTCTTGCTTAGCTGAGTCGCGGCATCCATGGTGCTGATGAGGTGGTCCGAGGGGCCCTGGGCCCCTCGGCGCGATCCTCAGCGCTTAGAGGTCTTTCAAGGAGCCCTTCGGCAACACTGCCTCGACCGCTTGGCGGCGGACCTTGATGACAACGTTATCGGCCACCTCAACCTGCGCGAAATTGTCGCCGATCTCGGTGATGCGACCAGCGACGCCGCCCATGGTGACGACCTCATCGCCCTTGCCGAGCCCGTCCACCAGGCGCTTGTGCTCCTTTTGGCGCTTGATCTGCGGCCGAATCATCAGAAAATACAAGATGATGATCAGTCCGATTGGGAACAGCAGCCCGAGTAATGGGTCGCCAGCGGGAGCGCCCTCGGCCTGGGCTAGGGCATCAGAGATGAAAAAGCTCATCGGGTTTCCTCATAGGCCGCGCGATGCGCGCGAATCAGCGGTGATCTGGCCGGCTATTATGGCATATCCTCTGCTGCTGAGAACCGCGCTACGAAGGCCTCAAAGCGACCGGCGACGATGGCCTCGCGCAGGGCACGCATCAGGTCTTGATAAAAGGCAAGGTTATGGATGGTATTCAGCCGCGCGCCTAGGATCTCGTTGCAGCGATCTAGGTGGTGTAGATAGGCGCGGCTGTAATGCTGGCAGCAGTAGCAACCGCAGCGCGGGTCGAGCGGGCGATCGTCGCTTTTATAGCGCGCGTTGCGAATTCGCAAAACCCCGCCACGCACGAACAGGTGACCATTGCGGGCGTTGCGGGTTGGCATCACGCAGTCGAAGAGGTCGATCCCGCGTGCCACGGCCTCGACGATATCCATTGGTTTGCCTACACCCATGAGATACCGCGGCTGTTCGACGGGCAACTCTTTGGCGAGATGATCGAGCACGGTCAACCGCTCCGCGCGCGACTCACCGACCGAGAGCCCGCCAACCGCATAGCCATCAAAACCGATCGCGTGGAGTCCCGCCAAAGACGCCGAGCGCAACCGCGGCGACATCCCACCCTGGACGATACCAAAGAGTGCGGCTGGATGATTGGCATGGGCCTGCTTGCAGCGCGCGGCCCAGCGCAGTGACAGCTCCATGGAGCCTCGCACCTCCTCGTCGCTTGCCGGGTAGGGGGTGCATTCATCGAAGATCATCACAATATCCGCGCCCAACGCCTGCTGCACGGCGATCGATTCTTCTGGACCCAGAAATACCGGGCGACCATCAACCGGCGAGCGAAAGTGCACACCCGCCTCGCTGATCTTACGCAGCTCGCCAAGGCTGAAGACCTGAAAACCGCCAGAATCGGTCAGGATTGGGCCATCCCAGTGCATGAATCCATGCAGGCCGCCAAACCGCTCGATGATCTCGGTACCAGGGCGCAGCATCAGATGGAAGGTATTGCCGAGGATGATCTCGGCACCGATGCCGCGGAGTTCCTCGGGGGTCATGCCTTTGACGGTGCCATAGGTGCCCACCGGCATGAAGGCGGGGGTCTCGATGCTCCCGCGCGGCAGGGTCAAGCGACCACGCCGGGCCAGACCTTGATGAGCCAGTCGCTCAAATCTCAGGTTCATTCGGCCAGCTCCGGTCGGTTGTCCGGTAGGTTGAGCCAATGCACGAGTGCGTGCAGATCCGCGACCTCGTAGAAGGGCGGCTCAAGCTCGCTGGGCCAGCTGCGTGCATGGCGGTTGACCCAGACCGCGGCAATCCCAAGCAGGCGCGCGGCCTCGACATCTAGTGCTGGATCATCGCCGATATGCAGGGTTTGCGCTGGTGTCGCCTCAGCCCAATCCATCGCCAGCTCGAAGAGTGCGGGGCTTGGCTTGGCCGCACCCGCCTCCGCTGCCGTCAGACAGCGATCAAAGGCACCGCGCAGCGGCGTGTGCTCTACCTCGGCGTTGCCATTGGTCACCGCCACCAACCGACAGTGTCGGCGCAAACGGGCCAACACTGGGGCGACATCAGCATAAGGTTGCACCTGATTGCGTACCTTGCGAAAGGCGTCTAGGGCACCCTTGGTCAATTCATGCGCCTGTTGCTCAGAGTAGTCAAGCTCCAGTAAAAGCGCCATTAGCGCCGCATTGCGCACGGCGGTCACATCATGGGCAATGTCGGGCCGCGCGTGCATCAAGGCGCGGCGATGGGTGCGCAAGCTGTCGAGGCTATGCCGATCCGCGAGTTGTGGTGCCATGGCAGCCAGCCAAGCATAGTGAGCGGCTTCGGCTGCTTGGATGACTGGCGCACAGGGCCACAGGGTATCGTCGAGATCAATGGTTATCAGGCGAAGGTGCTGCCAAGCGGACATGCGTAGATCAGAGTCTCATCGAGTGACTAGGGCTTTGGTCAGGCTTGGCTTGAGCTAGCCCGCCCAAACCTCGGATAGGGTTATCTAGCGCCCAGTGCGGCGTTTCCCTCTATATACAAAGCATAGCTACCGAGGCTAGCGTTATGTTCATGTTTCGGAAAAAAACCGAGCTTCCAACGCCATCTGAAGCACTCCGCGGCCGTGACACCGCGATGCCGGTGACGAACCGGCACGCGGTTCTAGGCCGACCTATTCAACCACCATTTCCCGAGGCCATGCAGCAGGTGCTGTTCGGTATGGGCTGCTTCTGGGGCGCGGAAAAGGCCTTTTGGGGACTGCCCGGGGTCTACAGCACCGCTGTTGGCTATGCCGCTGGCCTTACCCCTAACCCAACCTATCAAGAAGTCTGCTCTGGCTACACGGGTCACAACGAAGTCGTACTGGTGGTCTATGACCCCGTGCAGATTCGTTTTGAGCAGTTATTGACGACCTTTTGGGAGGGGCATGACCCCACTCAGGGCATGCGCCAAGGCAATGATGTCGGCACCCAGTACCGCTCTGGCATCTATGTCTTTGACGAGGCTCAGCTCGACCGGGCACGCAAGAGTCTAGCCCAGTATCAAGAGGCGTTGAAGCAGGCTGGCCGCCAGGGCCTGATCACCACTGAGATCCTGTCCGCGCCCGTCTTCTACTATGCCGAAGACTACCATCAGCAGTACCTAGAGAAGAACCCAGGAGGTTATTGTGGTCATGGTGGCTGTGGCGTGCGCTATCCAGCCCTAGAGGCTGTCGCCCTGGGATGAGTCGCAAGTCGCGGGCTTGCGCAAGAGGCTCTGAATCTTGACCTATATCTTGATCTGTACCTTGATCTGTAACAGGTTAGAGGGAGCTACAAGCCGACATGTTGCATAAATGCAATCTTAGTCACAGTTCTGTTGCAATTGATCGCTAAACTCAGGCTCAGGTGGTAGCGATGCAGTGATTGGGGTTGACAAGCAGATTAGTATTTAAGAAACTATCGATGCACTGGAGGTTCGCAGTCCTCCGGTGCACTCCTCCATCCTCCTTTGGTGGTAATCTTTAGAGCGCGGCATTTGCCGCGCTTTTTTTTGTTCATCATGTTCGCCGCGTTAAGAACATGGCATCTCCATAGCTGAAAAAGCGATACCTTTGCATGATGGCATGTTGGTATGCAGCCATGATGGGTTGATGACCGGCGAAGGCGGAGACCAGCATCAGCAAGGTAGAGCAGGGCAAGTGGAAGTTGGTGATCATCGCGTCCACCACCCGGAACTCGTATGGCGGCCGGATGAACAGCCGGCTCTCGCCGCGATAGGCTGCTAGAACCGATGCTGTCGGCGTCTGTTTACCCGCGCTTGCGTCTGACCCTGACGCTGACCCTGCTGCTATCACAGCAGCAGTCTCAAGGCTGCGCACCGTCGTTGTTCCAACCGCAATGATCCGGCCACCGGCGGCGCGTGTCGCCTCGATCCGTGCCACTGTCTCTTCGTTGACCTCAAGCCATTCGGCATGCATGGAATGCCGATCCAGATCCTCCTCGCGTACCGGCTGGAAGGTACCGGCACCGACATGCAGGGTCACGCGCGCGGTCGCGAGACCGGCTGTAGCCAACCGCTCGAGCATCGCCGAATCAAAGTGCAAGCCCGCCGTCGGGGCAGCAACGGCGCCCTCGCGCTCGGCGTAGACGGTCTGATAGCGCTCTCGGTCAGCGACCTCATCGGCGCGCCGGATGTACGGCGGGAGCGGCATGTGGCCATGCTGCCGCATGAGTTCTGGCAGGGCCAGATTCTGCGCCCGCAGCCGAAACAGCGCCTCTTCACGCCCGACCAAGAGCAAGCGCTCGCCATCTGGTAAGTGCAGCTCAGTGCCCACTTGCGGGCGCTTGCTGGCGCGGATATGGGCCAAGGCCTCCTGCCTGTCGACCAAGCGTTCGATCAGCACCTCGACCCGGCCACCGGTTGCTTTATGCGCGAAGAGCCGGGCCGGGATGACGCGCGTATCGTTGAAGACCAAAAGATCCCGAGGTCGCAGCAGGCTCGGCAGATCACGAAAACGCAAGTCGTCGACTCGGCCGCTGGGACCATCGAGCGCGAGCAGGCGGCTTGCGCCGCGCTCGGGGAGGGGGTGCTGGGCGATCAGCTCGGCGGGCAGATCAAAATGGAAATCGGAGCGGCGCATGAAATTCGTGCGGGAACCTCGCAAAATGGCTATACCGTTTTGTTACGGTGGAGGCTATAATTA
>Ga0180436_10006485_pt1 | contig 10168 bp, 5 predicted proteins | sample SS_ome_2_FD_132434 | JGI IMG/M metagenome (GOLD analysis project Ga0180436, IMG submission 132434) | Hypersaline lake sediment archaeal communities from the Salton Sea, California, USA - SS_3_S_2 metaG | ecosystem: Environmental > Aquatic > Non-marine Saline and Alkaline > Hypersaline > Sediment...
AATTGCCGACCCCTGAATCCCTGGATCACTTCCACGCGTTCCAACCGAATCCCGACAGCCTGGTCCGCGAACAGATCGAGCCGGACTACGTTGCGGTGACACAAAACCCAAACTATGCCAGCGATCCCCGGTGGGCCGATCCCGAACAGCGTGCCGCGTATCTCAAAGAGACGGAACTGAAGCTGCTCCGCCCTTACCAGATCCGTGCTATCGCCGCCTTGCAGGACGCCGTGCACAAAGGGAACACGCGCTTCCTGTTCGAGATGGCCACGGGCACGGGGAAGACGCTGACAGCGGCGGCGGTTATCAAGCTGTTCATGCGCACCGGGAACGCGAAGCGCGTCCTGTTCCTTGTTGATCGTCTTGAGCTGGAAGACCAAGCAAAGAAGGCGTTCGTGCGCTATCTGAAGAACGACTTCGCCACGGTGATCTACAAGGAGAACCGTGACGATTGGCGCAAGGCGGAAATCGTCGTATCCACGGTGCAGAGCCTCCAGTTCAACAGCAAGTACCGCAGTCTGTTTTCCCCCACGGACTTTGACCTTGTGATTTCCGATGAGGCGCACCGCTCGCTGGGCGGCAACAGCCGTGCCGTCTTTGAGTACTTCATCGGCTACAAGCTTGGCCTGACCGCTACGCCGAGGGACTACCTGAAGAAGATTGACCCGGCGCGGATCAGCCAGCGTGACCCGCGCGAATGGGAACGCCGCCAGTTGCTCGACACATACAAGACGTTCGGTTGCGAGAGCGGGGTCCCGACCTTCCGGTACAGCCTGGTCGATGGCGTCCGGGAGAAGTACCTTCTCAATCCGGTTGTCGTGGACGCGCGCACTGAGATCACCACCGAACTCCTGTCAGACGAGGGGTTCGCCGTCATGCAGGAGAATGACGACGGCGAACTTGAGGAGCAGACTTTCTTCGGGAAGGACTTCGAGAAGAAGTTCTTCTCGGACAAGACCAATCGGATCTTCTGCGAGACGTTCCTGAAGAACGCGTTGTGCGACCCCCTGAGCGGCGAAATCGGCAAGTCGATCGTCTTCTGCGTGAGACAAGACCATGCGACACGCATCACGCAGGAGCTGAACGTACTGGCGGATGCCATGTTCCCCGGCAAGTACAACTCGGACTTTGCCTTACAGGTGACCTCCGTCATCCCGGATGCGCAGCAAATGGCCGTGAGTTTCGCGAACAACAACCTGAACGGCCACACACGCTTTCTTGAGGGATACATCAGCTCCCGAACACGCATTTGCGTGACGGTCGGCATGATGACCACCGGCTACGACTGCGAGGACCTGCTGAACATCGTACTGCTGCGGCCCATCTTCTCCCCAACCGATTTCATCCAGGTGAAGGGACGCGGCACGCGGAAGTTCACGTTTCGCTACGTTGAGAAGGAAGGCGGCGAACTCCAGGAGCACAGTGTCGACAAGGACAGGTTCAAGCTGTTCGATTTCTTCGCCGTCTGCGAGTACTTCGAAGAGAAGTTCAACTACGACGAGATCATCGACCTCCCGCCCATCAAGGGAACCGGGGGCGGTGGCGGCGGTGGCGGCGGCGCGACGAGCCCGGAGTACACCAACGTGGACCCCGACCCCCTGAAGGGCTACGTCGAGAAACCGGTACCGGCCTACGGCATGAAGATCGACCGGAAGTTCTTCGAGAAGTTTGAAGATACGGTCAAGGCAGCGCCCGAGGTCCGGGAACGGTACGAGCAGGGAGATATCAAGGGCGCGGAAGAGGTCGTCATCGCCACGATCTTCAACAAGCCGGAAGACTACTTCGACCTGGCAAGGCTCCGCAGAGCCCTGAGTCTGGACCGCCGCTTGACGCTGCGGGAGGTCCTCGCAAAGGCGTTTGGGGATATCGACGGATTCAAGAGCAAGGATGAACTGCTGGAAGAGGAGCTGGCGAAATTCGTTTCGATCCACAAGCCGGATGCGGATCACATCCGCGTCATACGCCAGTTCTTCAAGGCATACGTCACGGACGGCGGCGTCCGCGCGATCGTTGACTCCCGGGAATTCGGCCGGCTGGCCGACAACGCCAAGGTATCGCTTGGGGATCTCCAGGCCCTTGACGAGTGGCGGGACGTGATACCGGAGTACGTGAAGGACTACGTGTCACTGAATCAATTTGCGGCATAGGAACAGACCATGTTGGACGCAGATACAAAGGCGAAGATTGATTCCGCGCGCGATATTCTTGTCGGCAAGGTGCCCGATCCGAAATCGCAGGTGGAGCAAATCACCATCGCCCTGATCTACAAGTTCATGGATGACATGGACCGCCAATCAGAAGAACTCGGCGGCAAAGCAACATTCTTCACAGGCGAATTCAAGAAGTACCGCTGGGGGCATCTTCTCGACAAGCGTATGGGCGGCCATGAACGCCTTTTGCTCTATGCCGAAGGCATCGAGAAGATGAACGAGAATGCGGCCATTCCCCAGCTCTTCCGGGACATCTTCAAGGGTGTGTTCCTGCCGTATCGTGACCCGGAAACGCTGAACTGGTTCCTGAAAGAGATCAACGGTTTCACGTACGATCACAGCGAGCGTCTCGGAGACGCGTTTGAGTACCTGCTCTCCGTTCTCGGCACCCAGGGCAATGCCGGGCAGTTCCGCACCCCCCGGCACATCATCGATTTCATTGTCGCGATTGTCGCCCCGACGAAGAACGAGACCGTGCTCGACCCCGCGTGCGGGACTGCCGGGTTCCTGATTTCTGCCTACAAACATATCGTGGGGGCCGACAAAGACCTCAGCCCGGACGAACGCGAGCGGCTCATGACGAACTTCGCCGGATACGACATTGCGCCGGACATGTGTCGTTTGTCCCGCGTGAACATGTATCTCCACGGGTTCCCGAATCCCACGATTCACGAGTACGACGCCCTTACGAGCGAAGAACGGTGGGATGAGCGATATGACATCGTGATGGCGAATCCTCCCTTCATGTCACCGAAGGGAGGAATCCGGCCACACAACCGCTTTGCCATCAAAGCGAAGCGTAGCGAGGTGCTGTTCGTTGATTACATCGCAGAGCATCTCAATCCCGGTGGCCGGGCGGGCGTAATCGTGCCGGAAGGCATCATCTTCCAGGCGCAGAACGCCTACAAGAATCTGCGCCGCATGCTCGTCGAGAACTACCTGTGGGCTGTCGTGAGTCTTCCCGCGGGAGTGTTCAATCCCTATTCCGGCGTCAAGACAAGCATCCTGTTCCTCGACCGTAACCTTGCCAAGCGAACCGACGACATCCTGTTCGTGAAGGTCACGAACGATGGGTTTGACCTGGGTGCCCAGAGGCGGGCGATCGAAGGAAATGAATTGCCCGCAGCTCTGGCGACTGTCATCGCCCATAGAGATGGGAAGGAGATCAAGAGCCCCGGGAGAATGCTCACTGTGAGCCGCAACCGGGTGCTGGAGCGGGCCGATCATAGCCTCTTGGGTGACCGCTACCGGGAAGCGGTTGTCCGTGATAGCCGTTGGCCGGTCTGCCCGATAGGGGATGTCTGCAAGCTGACGAACGGACGGGCATTCAAACCGACCGACTGGGAAAGAGCCGATTCCGGTGGTCGCCCAATTATCCGCATTCAGAATCTCAACGATCCGACCGCCTCCTACAACTACTTCTCTGGAGACGTTCCAAAGAAGCTCGTCGTGCGGCATGGCGATCTTCTCTTTTCCTGGTCTGGATCCATGGGCACCTCCTTTGGGCCACATATCTGGAAGGGCCCCGAAGGCATCCTCAACCAACACATCTTCAGAGTCGCTCATGAGACCTCTGTCAGTCGGAGCTATCTCTTTTGGGTTCTGAAGCAGGCAGTTGCCGAAGTTGAGGAGAATCTTCACGGTGGTGTTGGACTCGTCCATATCACCAAGGGCAATCTGGAGAAGATCAAGATCCCTATGCCACCTCGCGATGAGCAAGATCACATCGCTGCAGAGCTGGACAAATACCAAGCCGTAATTGACGGCGCGCGACAAGTTGTGGAGAACTACAAGCCGACCATTCGGATTGACCCGTCATGGCCAGTCACCTCGTTGGGGGAGCTTATTACGGCCCAACCTAAGAATGGTTACTCGGGTAAGCCCGTCGACTACAAGACCTCGACGAAGGTACTCTCCCTAAGTGCCACGACAAGCGGCGAACTCGACCAGTCACAGTTCAAGTACCTTGACGAGGAAATCCCGGCAGATTCACCTGTTCGGTGTCGGAAGGGAGACATCCTGATTCAGCGCGGGAACACCATCGAGCTTGTTGGAACGGCAGCGTTGTTCGACATTGAGGAGAACGGGTACATCTATCCAGACCTGATGATTCGTGTGCGCGCGAACGAGTCGGTCGTTCTCAGTGAGTACTTGGTCCGCGCCCTCCAGTCGCCGGCCGCAAGATTCTTCATCATGAACAATGCGGCAGGCTCCGCGGGGAGTATGCCGAAGATCAACCAACAGATCGTGAAAGAAATCCCGATCCCGGTACCCCCTCTTGAAACCCAGCGAAGAATTGTCGAGGTTGTGAGAAGTGAGTTGGCAATCGTGCAGTCAAACCAATGTCTGGCGGACGTGTTTCGCGGGAAGATAGCAGCCAGACTATCGGACCTCTGGGGCGAACACACACCGTCAGGAGATCGCAATGCCTAGAAAGCGCACCGAAGATACCCCGCTCGCCGTCAAAGGCCCGACTCTCCCGACATGGCATTCGCTCAGGGCGGAGACGGACGACAATGCTAAGAAGGCGGAAGCGAAGATCGCGCAGGACAACCTGAAAGAGGCATTGCTGGCATCCCTCCAAATGCAGCATGTCGTGGTACTGGCGGGATCGGGGACTTCGCTCGGGCCTGTCGGGGGGCCGTCCATGCAGGATCTCTGGAATGCAGCAACCACGGGAACCCAGAAGCAGGCGGCAAAGGATGCGGCGAAGACCACGGGCCATGACCTGAACGACGAGAACATCGAGGAATTCTTGTCCAGGTGCGAAGCGTATTTACAGGTGGCGGAGGATAGCGGCGTCAGCGATTTCGTCAGCTCGTGCAAGGGAATCATCCTCGACCAGTGTTCGGATTTCCTCGATCCCGACAAGTTGGATGCCCACAAGGTGTTCATCCATCGCCTGTCACGCCGTCGTGTGCGCGACCCCCGGCTTAAGGTTTTCACAACTAACTACGATCTCTGTTTCGAGCGCGCTGCGGCCGCAGTGGGCGGAGTCGTGATTGACGGCTTCTCGTTCATGGCCCCCCGCTACTACGATCCCCGCTACTTTTCGTACGACATCATTCGCCGCCCCCACAAGACCGAGGATCAGGGCAGCTATCTCGAAGGCGTCTTCCTACTCTACAAGCTCCACGGCTCGGTCAACTGGGCTCGTGTTCCCAGAGACCTCGTTCTGGAGAAGAGCAAACCATCGCCAGACGAAGCTTGCCTCATCTATCCCGCTCGCGGGAAGTACCAGCAGAGCTTCCTGCAACCGCACTTGGAGTCCATGTCGCAGTACCTTACAGCCTTGCGAGAACCAAACACCTGCCTTGTCGTGATGGGGTTCGGTTTCAACGACGATCACCTCGCAGAGCCAATCCTTGGCGCTGTGCGTTCTAATCCACATCTCCGCCTGATCGTCGCTGACCCATGCATCACCAAGCGCGACGAAGACAAGCCCGGATCAAACCGCTACTGGCAGGAACTGTTTGCCCGTGCGGGCGACGGTGAAGACATCTGGTTCGTAAACGCTTCGTTCCACGAATTCGCGAAGCTGATTCCGGATTTGAAGTCCCTCACGCCCGCCGACAAGCTGATGAATGCAATCCAGAGCGTAGCAAAGAAACCATGACGAGTTCGATCGACAGTCTCTTCCCAAGAGGGCTGCTCCGTCCTGAGTTGTTTCTCGGAGTGGCTTCGTCGATTACGGCGCGTGCGGTCGGCGTGAACCTGACCGAGGCGGGGCGCCCAAGCGGGTCACATTTCTCTGGCGGGCGCTATGGCCGCGGCGAGGTGGGCGAGTTTGTCCTGATCGAGGCACAGCAGAACCTTCTTCTCGGTCGCATTACCGAAGTCCGGTTGCCCGATGCCGAACGCCGTTCCATCAGGCCAGACTATGCCGGCAACACGTCATTGGACGCCATCGGCCAGGTGCAACTGCTCGGTTCCGTCGCAATGGATGACCTGCGAGTCATTGCCGGGGTGGAATCCTATCCGCGGCTGGGCGACCGGGTATACGCGGCTCCACACAAGTTCATCGCGATGCTCCCTCGCTTGATGGAGCGCGAGGAAGATACGGGCGACTTGGTTCTACTTGATCTGGGTGTCGTAGATGTGGCGCAAGAAAGCACCATCGAGATCAAGCCGGAACGCCTCTTTGGACGGCATTGCGCCATCCTCGGGGCGACGGGCGGCGGCAAGAGTTGGACCACGGCACGTATCATCGAGAAGTGCCTTGAGCACAAGGCGAAACTCATTCTTCTGGATGCGACAGGCGAGTACCGCGACTTCTCGGCCGTGAGCGTTGAGCATTGCCATCTGGGCGAGCCAGTCGACAAGGCCAAGGATTCCACCGCGTGCTCTCTCCCTCCGACGGGGTTCACAGAATCAGATTTCGTGGCTCTCTTTGAACCTGCCGGCAAGGTCCAGGGCCCAAAGCTGCGTGCGGCAATCAGAAGCCTTCGTCTCGCCAAGCTGAAACCAGAACTCGCAACTAACGGCTTCATCGAGAAGATCAACAAGCAGAAGGGGCCGGTGGAAGCAGCTGAGAACGACCCCGCGATCTCCAGCAAGCTGGACATCCCTTCTCAGCCCTTTGACGCGACAAAACTCGTGGCGCAGATTGAGCAAGAATGCGTCTGGCCAACGGGCTACAATGACAACAGCAAATGGGGCAAGGAGGATGGCAACTTCTCCCACTGCCTGTCGCTCGTTGCGCGAATCAACGGTGTTCTCACGTCGCCAGCGTTCCGTTGCGTATTCGCCTCCACGGAGCCGGATCTGAGTCAGAAGATAGATGATTTCGTGGCGGGCGAGAAGAAGCTCTTGCGCATCTGCCTGAGTGGAATCGCGTATGAGTTCAATGCCAGGGAGATCATTGCGAATGTGATCGGCAGGCATCTCCTCAACAAGGCTCGGAACAGGGAGTTCGTCGAGAATCCGACGGTGGTACTTGTGGACGAAGCCCACAATTTCCTGGGAAGACATATCGGCAGTGAAGATAGTGCGGCGAAGCTTGATGCCTTCGAACTGATTGCGAAGGAGGGCCGCAAGTACGGGCTGAATATCTGCCTGGCGACGCAGCGGCCCCGGGACATCACGGAAGGCGTTCTGAGCCAGATTGGGACTCTGGTCGTCCACCGCCTGACGAATGATCGGGACAGGGAGGTCGTGGAGCGTGCATGCGGCGAGATAGACCGCTCTGCATCCGCCTTTCTCCCAAATCTGAAGCCTGGAGAGGCCGCGATCATCGGGGCCGACTTCCCGATTCCGCTCACGATCCAGATTGGGCAGCCAGCAACGAAGCCAAGGTCAGAAGGCCCGGATTACCAGCGGCGCTGGGCAACGGAGCCCGTGATCGAGGAAGAAGGCGCTGAGCAATGAAGACCACACTTGACGCCCGCAAGATGATGGAGCGCGCCATTGAGGTCATGCGCCGATCTGTGCCTGAGCCCCGCAGTGACGGCAAGGTCGACCCGAAGGTGGGCGCGGTTCTGTGCAAGCCGGACGGCACGGTTATTGGGACAGCTTGCCGAGGTGAACTCCGGCATGGCGACCATGCGGAGTTCACGCTTCTTGAACGCAAGAACCGCGGCAAGAAGCTGGACGGCTCGATCTTGTTCGCGACGCTTGAGCCGTGCGCGAAAGGAGCACGAAAGCATCCGAAACTGTCTTGTGCTGAGCGCATCTTCCTCGCCCGTATCAAGGAGGTCTATGTCGGCATCCAAGACCCCGACCCTACCGTTGCCCGCAAGGGGATCGGGTACCTGCTCCGCCAAGGGGTGACGGTGCATATGTTCGACCGTGATCTTCAGGAGGTCATCGAGAAGGAGAACAAAGAGTTCTTGGAGCAGGCAACGGAACGGGCCACCGAGGTGAAGCAGAGACCGGCCAAGACCATGCTCTCGCCGCTCGAAGATAGACTGCCGGAAGCAGAACTTGCCGACCTTTCCGCGGATGCCCTGGAACTCTACCGCCGAAAGGCCGGTATCGCCGATTCCGTTGGGTCAGACGACTTCAACAGACGGCTGCTTCGCCAGGGGATTCTGAAGCGAGAGAAGGGCATACTTGCCCCCACTGGCTTCGGGTTCCTGCTGTTCGGGAAGGAGCCGCGGTCGGCGATGCGGCAAGCCGGTCTGCTTGGCCTTATCCAGTATCCCGACGGGAAGCCCGAGCGTCGCGAGTTCGACGAGCCTGCAGTGCTCATCCCCGACCTGGTTGAGCAATGGCTGAAGGACAAGCTGCCCAACGTGTTTGACCGGGACCAGGCGCATCGACAGGAGCGCCCCGCCTTGCCGTTCGAGATGATCCGGGAGGCCGTGGCGAACGCCCTCATCCATCGGGACTACGATATTGACGGAGCCAAGTGCCAGATCGTGGTCACGGGCGACACCGTGACGGTTCAGAGCCCCGGTGGACCTCCGCCGCCCATCACCTTGAAACAGCTCCAGGATTTCAGTGCGCCCATGCTGAGCCGGAACCCCGAACTCCATTTCGTGTTTGCGCGTATGGGCATGGCGGAAGAGCAGGGCCTCGGGCTTGCTTCGCTTCGTGACCGGGCAGAGGAACACGGTCTGCCCCGGCCACGGTACGCCTGGGAGGAGCCATATCTCGTTCTCACGCTGTACCGGTCGGCAGAGGGTGTGACGCGGGCTCTTGGCGAGGAGACGCTGAAGGCACTGAGCAAGTCGGAGCGCAAGGGCTGGCAATGGCTTGCCGCGCGGGGCAAGGCGAAGTCTGGCGAATACGCGGGAGCCATGGGCGTCGAGCCCAGGACTGCGCGGCGACACTTGGGCCATTTCGAGGAGCTTGGGCTGGTGACAAAGACGGGTTCCGGCCCTTCCCAGCGGTACGAGGTGACATGATGCATAGGCGGACATGGTCCCGGACAAGATGTCCGGGTAGGAGCCGCCGAGGCGGAGCGGAGCGGCTATGCGGACATTTATCCGGACAGAATGTCCGGGTAGAAGGACCCGACGCCGGGAGAGCAGTAGCCGGTGACACCGACCATTACCCGGCTCTGGCGTCCCGGGAAAGGCCATTGGGATAGCATGAAGACAATCAAGGACATGCCACCGCACAGCCGTCCACGCGAGAAACTCAAAGAGAGGGGGCCGTCCGCCCTGACAGATGAGGAACTCGTGGCCGCTATCCTGGGTATGGGGACAACCGGAGTCGATGTGCGCACGATTTCCAAGCAGGTCGCCGGTCTGATCCGCGAACACAAGGACGAACTGAGTCTCGACCACCTGCTTGTCGTGCCCGGCATAGGCTTAGCCAAAGCCGGACAGATTCTCTCGGCCTTTGAACTGGCACGCCGGCATCTGCTCAAGGAAACCGTCCGCATTGCTACTGCTGAAGACGTGCTGCCGCTTGTCGCGGACATAGCAGGCAAGCCGCAGGAGCACTTCGTTTGCCTGTCGCTCAACGGGGCAAACGAGCTCATCGAGAAACGAATCATTACCATCGGTTTGCTCGACAATAGTCCTGTGCATCCGCGTGAGGTCTTCGCGGACGCCATTGGTGACCGCGCGGCGTCCGTCATCTTCGCCCACAACCATCCGGCAGGGGATCCCAATCCGAGTGATGCGGATCTCCGGATGCACGACCAGTTGACCGAAGCCGCGAAGATTCTTGGCCTTCGCGTCCTGGATCACGTGATTGTGACTCGGAGCGGGCACTTCAGTTTCCAGACGGCCGGACTCATCAAGGCGTGACCTGGAACTGCCGCCGGCCTCCCGGCCGGAATTGTGGAGCCCCCTTCTCAGTGTTTCTTGCGCGCGTGGAGAAGAAGCCGCCTGTGGGCGGCGTTCCGCCGTCGCGGAGCGAAGCTCCAGCTATGGCGGACACGGTGAGGTGGCCGCAGGCCACACGATGTGACCCGCCGGAGGCGGGATGGACGGCCCGACCGTCTTCGCGGCGCTTCGCCGCGTCACGGAGGGCCGCTGTCCGTGACTGTGGATGCAGCGGAAGAG
>Ga0180436_10006486_pt1 | contig 10167 bp, 7 predicted proteins | sample SS_ome_2_FD_132434 | JGI IMG/M metagenome (GOLD analysis project Ga0180436, IMG submission 132434) | Hypersaline lake sediment archaeal communities from the Salton Sea, California, USA - SS_3_S_2 metaG | ecosystem: Environmental > Aquatic > Non-marine Saline and Alkaline > Hypersaline > Sediment...
ACGAAGGTGATTGATGATCCGCGCGTGACCATCACCCTGGATGCGCACAGCGGTGGCTGGGACCCGTCGGGTATCTCTCCCATGTCCCATCCCGCGTACCTTTTCCTGGAGCTGGTCATTCGGCAGGTGTTCGCCAATGTGGATATCGCGCCTTATCGTATGCTGGCGGCCACCGATTCACGCTACTACCAGCCCATTTGCAAGAATATTTATAAATTCTCGCCCATCCTGATCGGTCCGGATGACCGCAGCGGCATCCACGGCATCGATGAGCGAATCAGTATTGAAGGATTAGGGCGCATGGTCGCATTCTTCCGGCGCCTCGTGAAGGTCTGGGGCGAAGCGGAATTTTAGGACCGGGTTAGCTTCCCGATTGCCTGGAGTACGAAACTGTCCTCCGCGCCAAAGCGGTATTTGTATTCTTCGTCGCCTCGCATGAAATCGAAATATCGCTTTCCGTCCGCGATCGCTTTCTGGATCAGGTAGCCAAGCAGCACCCAGCCGGGTGAATAGTAGCGGAAACCGGGCGCGTAGCCAGAGTTATAGACCCAGATACGGTCGCCGTAATCCAGGCATAAATATCCGGCGGCTTTTTTCCCGTTGACGGTCAGGAAAGACAGCTGCAGATAACCAGAGTTTGCCGCCCAGTCCATGATCTCCCGCATTTGGTCGCGCATGGGCGCTTCCAGGAATTTGGCTTTGGCCTCGTCGTTATCCATCAGGCCGAGGAAGGCGTCACCATCAGCCGGGTAAGAGGATTCTAAATCCGTGATATACCAGCCGACCTGGTCTTCTTCGGCGCCCTCCGCGCGGCGGATCTTGCGGCGAATTTCGTGCCGCTGTTTCTTATCAATACCGGCCAGATAAGTATCCCAGTCTTCAGTCAATGGTATTTTTGGGGTGTGATAGGCGTTGGAGATTTGGATATCCCAGCCGTCCTGTCTCCTGACCGCTTTCAGGATCTCCCCGCTGGGGGAGGCATCCGGTAAATTGACGAGGCGGAGGTCAGGCGGGAACATGTCTTGATTATCAGCGATGAGATCAAGAACGCCGAAAATGAACGCTTTTGCGTTCTCTGGCTGGACGATGAAATCAAGGTAATCCGAAATCTCAATGCTGCCGATGAATAGCATTTCTTTCTTCCCGTCTTTTTCGCCCACAAACAGGGGGGCGATACCTGTCAGTGTTCCATCCTGGCGTGCGGTGATGACGCGCAGTTCTGCCCGCGGCCATTCCCCACCGCCCTTATAACCCCACCAGGCACGCTGGTAGCCATAGCGCAGAAATGGGGAATCAAAAGAGCTGTTTGAGAGAAGCCCGTCCCACTCTGTTTCTTGTATTTGATCAAAGTCTGTGATTATTTCAAATTGCATCCTTTGCATTATACCGAAGGAGGCCAGGAATATATCTCTAAACGCTATTAGAACCATTGAGCTTCAGCAATGAGTTTTTTTATGCATGGCTGTGCTAAAATCATTCTTTGATGAAACGGCAAAAGTACTGGCTGGCGTCAAATTCCCCGCGCAGAAAAGAAATGCTCTCCTGGCTTGGGTGGGATTTTACAGCGGCGCCTGCTGATATTGATGAATCTCGACGCCCCGGCGAAGCGGCACGCGATTATGTCACCCGCCTGGCGGCGGAAAAAGCGGAACGCCCGGTAATGGACGCGCGGGGAGAGGACATCATCATCGCTGCCGATACGATCGTTGTATTAGACGAGGAGCTTATTGGAAAACCGGAAGATGAAAATGACGCCCGGCAAATCCTTTATCAACTTCGCGGAAGAGACCATTTTGTCATGACCGGGATCGCCGTTCGCAGGAAATCGGATAATCAACTGACGCAGGATATATGCGTTTCATGCGTGCATATGCGGGACTATGCAGAAAAAGAGATCGAAGAGTATATTGCCAGCGGCGATCCGATGGATAAGGCGGGCGCTTACGCGATCCAAAATCCCGATTTCGCGCCGGCCGAGGATTTTTCCGGCTGCTACGCCAGTGTGATGGGCCTGCCGATGTGCCATATGATGCGGACTCTGACGGCCTTGACCGGCGAGGCGTTTCCAGGTGCCGCGGAAATCTGTAAAAATCACTTAAAATACAACTGCCCGATCACAAAGAAAGTCATGGCCGGGGAACAGGTCGGCTGAGAAAGCCGATGGAGAAATTTGGGATGAAAAAATACAGGATATTTTCCATAATTCTGATCAGCGGGCTGCTGCTGGTTTCGTGCGGCAGGAATACCCCGGTAGAAAATCTGCCCACGCCCCAGGTCAAAATGACAGCCGCGCCTGACGTTGAAGCGACGGTGAATACCTATCTGACCGCGTGGGAAAGCGAAGATTATGGCGCTATGTACGCGCTTCTTTCAGCGGAATCACAGGCCGGTATTACTGAAGAAGAATTCATCCAGTTTTTCGAAGATACCGCATTCAGCATGACCTTAAAATCGCTGAATACAAACCTGTTGACCACAATGAAGAACCCCGCGTCCGCCCAGGCCAAATATGCTGTCACGTATGACACAGCCATGTTCGGCGAATTCGGGCGTGAGGTTAGCATGGATCTGGCGATTGAAAACGGCGATTGGCGCGTACGGTGGGATAACGGGTTGATCCTCCCTGAACTGGCGGGCGGAAACAGACTCCAGCTGGAAACAGAATACGCGGAACGCGGCGAAATCTACGCGCGGGACGGCCAGCCGATCGTGGAAGAAGCCCGTGCATACGCGCTCGCGATCATTCCCAACCAGATCAATCCGGAAACAGAAGGTCAACTTTTGCGCTACCTGGAAGACCTGACCGGCAGAACATCTGAATCCATTCAGGACTCCTATGAGGATATCCGCAATACCAACTGGTATGTTCCAGTTGGGGAAGTGTCCGCGGACGAGATCGGCGATGTATTTGATGTAGTAGTCAATCTGGGCGGCCTGCAGGTGGCTGAATTCCAATCACGCTATTATTACAACGGCGGCATCGCCTCCCAGGCGATCGGATATCTTCTCCCGATAACGCCGGAACAGGTGGAGGAATTTCAGGCAAAAGGCTATCGCGGCGATGAGACCATCGGACAGGCCGGCCTGGAGAAATACGCGGAAGAAGCGCTGGCGGGAAAGCCCGCGGCCTCTCTGTATGTAGTCAGTCCGGAGAACCAGATCATCGCCTATCTGAATCAGGCGGATGCCCGTCTGCCGCAGGACATCACCACAACATTTGATAAGAACCTGCAGATCGAAACCCAGAAAGCGCTGCTCGGTTTTCGCGGCGCGGCGGTTGTAATGGAAGTGGATACCGGGCGCGTTCTCGCGATGGCATCCTCTCCCAATTTTGACCCCAATCTGTTCACCGCGGAGAATCTCAACTCGGCGGAGCAGCTGGATGATATGCTCAACGACGGCCAGCAGCGATTGCTCAACCGTGTGACCCAGGCCGCATACCCGCCCGGTTCCGTGTTCAAGATCATCGGCATGGCGGCCGCGCTTGAGAGTGACCTGTACACGCCGGAAACAACATATTTCTGCGGTTCCTATTTTGAGGAGCTGCCAGGTGAGCGCTTCAAGGACTGGACGGTGGACAAAGAACTGCCGCCAAGCGGGACGCTGACGCTCATTGGCGGTCTGATGCGCTCGTGCAATCCATGGTTCTATCATATCGGACTGGATCTTTTCCGCCAAAAAGGCGCGGATTTTCTATCCGGCTACGCCCGCGGATTTGGTCTGGGCGAGGCAACCGGCATCGACCAGGTAGCGGAAGTCGAGGGCCAGGTGATCGACCCGACCACGGACGGCGGCGCCGTTCAGCAGGGCATCGGTCAGGGTGATATGCTCGTCACACCGCTGCAGGTTGTGCGCTTCACCGCAGCGCTGGCAAACGGCGGCACGCTCTACCGCCCGCAGATCATCGAAAGAATTACAGCCGCGAACGGCACGGATGTGTATACGTTTGCGCCCGAATCAGCCGGCACCCTGCCGGTATCTGAGGAAAACCTGGATGCCATCGAGACCGCGATGCGCGCTGTTGTCAGCGCGGAGAACGGCACAGCCAATGATGAATTGGGTAATCTTGCCATCCGTGTGTACGGCAAGACCGGAACAGCGGAAAACCCGCTGGGAGATTCCCACGCCTGGTTCACGGGCTATTCAGGCATGGGCAGGGAAGACCTCCCTGACATCGCCGTAACGGTCATTGTTGAAAATGGCGGCGAAGGGTCCGAGATAGCCGCGCCTGTATTCAGGCGAATCATCGAAACTTACTTCTACGGTGAACCGCTCACGCTGTATCCCTGGGAATCCGGGTTCAACCTGACGCGCACGCCCACGCTTGAATTTACGGAAACCCCGCTGCCGGGGTCTGAGTCGTCTTCACCCTCATCTTCGGGCGGATCGCGGCCGCCGCAGCAGGTGATCACGCCAACACCGCAGGGCGGAGGTTAGGCATCGCGGTAGAAGGGCTGGTTGTCCGGCTTCAGGCAGGTTTCTATTTTGTCTATTATCAGGGGGAGGAGATTTCCTGCCGCCTGCGCGGGCGGCACAAACAGGAGCGTATCAATGAAGACCTGGTGGCTGTTGGTGACCGTGTCGAAATTGAGCTGTTGGATGACGGCACCGGCATTATCGAAGAGGTGCTTCCACGCGAAAAAGAATTCTTCCGCATGGCGCCCGCGGCCCGCGGTATATATAAACAAATCCTGCTCGCCAATCCTGATCAAGTTTTTCTGATATTCACGGTCGCGGAGCCGGAACCCAGTTTGCGCATGCTTGACCGCTTTCTGGTCATCACGGAAAAGCAGGAAATTCCGGTTGTTATCATCGCCAATAAAGTGGATCTGACCGGAATGGCAGAAGCGAAGAAAATTTACGGGGTTTATGAAGATCTGGGATACCCCGTGCTGTACACATCGGCAAAAAACGGCCGCGGGGTTGATGAGCTGGCCGGTTTGCTCAAAAATAAGATCACGGCATTTTCCGGCCCTTCCGGCGTGGGAAAATCGAGTTTACTTAACCAGGTCCAGCCCGATTTGGGGCTGCGCGTGGGCGGGCTAAAAGATTCATCGCAGAAAGGCAGGCATACAACTGTTGTACGCCAGCTTTTCCCCCTGGAAGAGGGAGGGTTCGTCGCTGATATGCCCGGCCTGCGTTCGCTGTCCTTGTGGGATACGGAACCAGAGGAGCTGGACGGCTACTTTCCCGAGCTAAAGGCATTGGTGGCAGACTGTCAGTTCAATGACTGCACGCATATAAACGAACCGGGCTGCGCGGTCAAAGCTGCTGTTGACTCCGGCTCTGTTGACGCCGGACGGTATGATTCCTATGCGCGCCTCCGTCTGGGTGTGGAGGAATAAATTCCCGTATAATACGCGGTTGGTAAAAAACTTATGATCAAAAAACACTCCCTTATCATTTTTATTATTCTGGCATTGGCTTTAAGTGGATGTAATTTCTTCAGTCTGGTCAATCCTCCGGAACCGACGCCCATTCCGCCAACGCCGACTGCGCTTCCCCCCATTGAAATGACGATTTGTGTGGGCAGTGAACTTGGCACCTTGTTTCCCTTCAAGGCGGTCTCGCGGGTTCAGAATGAGATCCTTTCGGCAGTGTATGACGGACCGATTGACATGATGATTAATGGAGAAAAGCAGGCAGCCATCCTGACGCAGGTGCCGACGACCGAAAACGGCGCGGTACAGCTCTCCAGTGTTTCCGTTACACAGGGAGATGTGGTCGCGGACAGTTACGGCGATCTGGTTTCCCTGCAGGCAGGCACAACGGTTTTCCCTGCAGGTTGTACGACTCCCGATTGCGTCATTACCTGGGACGGCGCCAGCGAACTGCAGCTGGACCAGATGACAATCACCTATGAACTCATAGACGGACTGACCTGGTCGGATGGCCAGCCGCTGAAGGCGTCTGATTCTTTGTATGGGTTTTCGCTGGCCGCAGACCCAGCTACACCGGTGGTCAAACGTGATGTGGACCTGACCATCAGCTACACGGCGGAGGATGAGCGCACTCTGCAGTGGGTGGGGGTTCCGGGATTGATTACAGGCGAAGTTGAACGTTTCTTCTGGCAGCCGATGCCGGAACACCTTTGGGGTGGATTTTCTGTTGAAGATTTGCTGACGGAAGAGATTTCCGCCCGAACACCGGTGGGATGGGGGCCGTTCGTAATAGACGCGTGGAATACAGGTAAGTCTATACGAATGGTCAAAAACCCGAACTATTTCCGGGCGGATGAAGGCCTTCCTGCAGCGGATATCCTTACCTTTAAATTCCTGGGAGATTTAGATACAGAAGCCGTGTCAGCGGTATCTGCCGCCGGGTGTGATCTTGTCGCGCCTTCCGCAATTGGAATGCAGTCCGCGCAGGCATTTGCTGAAAATACGGCCGGTTATACCGTTCAAAATTTGCTGTCACGAGAGGTGGAACTGCTGGCAATAGGAATCACCCCGTCCAGCTATGATGATAATTACTACCCGTTCGGCGTGGACCGTCCTGATATTTTCGGGGACGCGCGCACAAGGCAGGCCATCGCAAAATGCATTGACCGGACTGCGATCGTGAACGATCTGCTTGCGGGCGCTGGAGAAGCGGCTGTATCGCTGTTGGATCCTGCCCATCCCCTGCTGCAGAACCTATCTCTGTCAGACCCCGGCTACGATACCGCCGGCGCTCTTGAACTGTTGAAACAGGCGGGCTGGCAGGACCATGACCTCAACCCGGCTACTCCATTAATGGCCATCAGCGTCGCCAATGTGCCCGCGGGAACCTTTTTTGAAGTAGAGCTGCTCACATCAGAAGCTCCATTGCGGGGACAGATTGCCCAGTGGATCGCGGACGGATTGGCAGGCTGCGGCATTCAGACCGTGATATCGACGGCTCCAGTGAATACGCTGTACCAGCCCGGACCGGACGGCCCGCTGTTCGGCCGCGATTTTGACCTGGCATTGCTCTCCTGGCAGACTGAAGGGCGTTTTGATTGCCAGTATTTCCTGTCAAGCGAAATCCCCTCAGAGGCCAATTTCTGGTTGGGCGAGAAAACGGGCGGCGCTAACTTTTATGGATACAGAAGTGAGGCCTATGACGCTGCCTGCCGGCGCAGTCTACAATCCTCTGGAAATTTTCAGGCCGCTCAACAGGCGCGCGGGGAAGCGGTTGCAATTCTGCAAGAAGAATTGCCCCTGATCCCTCTTTATCACCATCGAGAGATGGTCCTATTAAGTGATGGGGTTGCGACAGGTCCAAACCCAATTCATTTATGGAAAAACCCCTTCACTGATATCGAACAATTCAGACCGGAATAGTGACAATTTTTTAAAAACGGAGTATGATATCTCCCCGCAATAAGCACATCTCCATTTAATATTGGGATGGGTTATAATTTCGGAATTAATCCGCAAATCGGATCGTTTTCGCCGGAAATCAGCAAGATCCGCATTTAGAAGGAGAGACTCTTTTGGGCAAATATGTAATTAATCGAATTTTGGTTGCCATTTTCACCATTTTCCTGATAGCAACCGTAACCTTTTTCATGATGCGCGCCATCCCTGGCGGACCGTTTACCCGGGAAAAGCCGGTGCCTGATGAGATCCTGCGTATCCTCGAAGCGAAATACAAGCTTGATGACCCCCTTTGGAAACAGTATGTTGATTATATGATCGGCCTGTTCACCTTTGATATGGGTCCGTCATTTTCCAAGATCGGTGTTCAGGTCAATGAATTGATCCTGGGCGGCATACCGGCCTCCGCCAAGATCGGTTTCTTCGCGACCATCATCATCATCGTCCTTGGCATCCCGATCGGGATCACATCGGCGCTTAAGCAGAATCGCCCGATTGACTACATTGTCATGTTCGGAGCGACGCTGGGTGTTACAGTTCCCAGTTTTGTTATCGCTACCCTGATCATTTTTTTCTTCGCCGGTAAACTGGGCTGGATTCCAACCTTCGGCATCAAAGAGCCGCTCGGTTACGTCGGCCCGACCATTGCCCTCTCGGGATATTCACTCTCGTTTGTTTCCCGCCTGACGCGCTCATCCATGCTGGAGGTGCTGCGGCAGGATTATATCCGTACAGCCCGCGCGAACGGGATTCCGGAATGGCGGGTTATCGCCAAGCACGCGGTCAAAAACGCCCTCATCCCGGTGGTTACATATATCGGCCCGATGATCGCCGGCATCATGACCGGATCATTCGTGATCGAAAGGATCTTTGCTATCCCAGGAATCGGTTCTTATTTTGTGGAAAGCATCACTAACCGCGATTACACGACCATAATGGCTGTAACCGCCTTCTATGCTTCCTTCTATATCATCATGGTTCTGCTGGTGGATGTGGCCTATGCCTTCATTGATCCGCGGATACGCTTCACAAAGGGGACCCGATAATATGACAGCCGAGAAAATGAATATTTCCAAAGATAAATTCACGTTTGTTTCCGAAGAAGAAAAGATCCGTGAAGATACCCGCCCGAGTTTGACCTACTGGGCGGATGCCTGGCGGCGCTTGAAGAAAAATCGCCTGGCCATGATCGGCCTTGCCGGTGTTATTCTCATCATCCTCTTCGGTGTGGTTGGCCCGCTGCTTTACACACAGACCTATTCAGACCAGCGCAATGACCTGAGGAACCTCCCGCCGCAGTTGGAGATCTATGAGATTGACGACGGTTTGTTTGCTACGGTTTCGCGTGATTATAACTTCTTCATTATCGATGAGGATGGTGGTAATTTGCAAAATTTGGAACGGATCAAAGCCGAAGAGGTCATGCAGGGTCGTGTGAACATTGGTGAAATTCAATCTCCTTCTCAGATCCGTGAGCAACGCGAAGCGCAGGAAACAAAGAATGTAAACTATTATCAGTTTGGTGAAGAAGAAATCACCCTGGACTACTCGTACAAACTGGATGAGGAAACAGAGTACGATTACGATTTCACTATTACATACAAGGATAATACAGTTGCCTATCCGGCAAAAACCGTCCGCAATAAGGATTACCTGTTCGGAACCGATAACCTTGGGCGCGACCTGTTCATCAGAGTCATGTATGGTGCCAGGATTTCTCTCCTGGTTGCTTTTGTGGCTACGCTGGTCAATTTTCTAATCGGTGTTACTTACGGCGCCATCGCGGGATATGAGGGCGGGCAGACGGATAATATCATGATGCGCATTGTTGATATCATCAACTCTGTACCCCTGACGCTCTATATCATCCTGCTGATGGTCATGATCGACAGCCAGGGCGGCCTGGGAACGATCATCATCACTCTCGGTACGGTCTACTGGGTTGGCATGGCGCGGCTCGTCCGCGGCCAGATCCTGGCGCTCAAGGAGCAGGAATTCATCCTCGCCGCGAGGTCACTGGGTGTTCCGACCATCAATATCATCTTCAAACACCTGATCCCGAACGCGATGGGCCCCATCATAGTATCTATGACAATGATGATTCCGGCAGCGATCTTTACAGAATCCTTCCTCAGTTTCATCGGGCTGGGCGTATCAGCCCCGCAGGCGTCCTGGGGGACCCTGGCCAACAATGCCCTCTCAGGCATTCTGACATATCCATATCAACTGTTCTTCCCGGCCATGGCAATCGCGTTGACCATGCTCGCGTTCAACTTCCTGGGTGACGGCCTGCGCGACGCATTAGACCCACGGCTGCGGAAAGGTTAGGCACACCAATGAAGAAAATCTTAGAAGTAAAAGACCTGCGAACCTCGTTTTTCACCCACCTGGGTGAAGTGGAAGCCGTACGCGGAAGTACGTTTGATATGCATGAGGGCGATATCCTTGGCATCGTAGGCGAGTCCGGCAGCGGAAAGAGCGTGACCGCGCTCTCCATCATGCGCCTGATTGACGAGCCCGGCCGGATCATCGGCGGATCGATCAGGTTCGATGGCCGCGAACTGACCGAACTTTCCAATCGCGAGATGACGGATGTGCGCGGAAATGAGATCGCAATGATCTTTCAGGACCCTATGACCTCCCTTAACCCGGTATTTACGGTTGAAAACCAGATGGTGGAGGTCATCCGTCGCCATACCGATATGACGCGTGAGGAGGCAAAAGCCCACGCGATCGAGATGCTTGACCTGGTCGGCATCCCGGAGCCTGCGGAACGCATCAGTTCGCACCCGTTTGAATTTTCCGGCGGCATGCGCCAGCGCGCGAT
>Ga0180436_10006488_pt1 | contig 10164 bp, 7 predicted proteins | sample SS_ome_2_FD_132434 | JGI IMG/M metagenome (GOLD analysis project Ga0180436, IMG submission 132434) | Hypersaline lake sediment archaeal communities from the Salton Sea, California, USA - SS_3_S_2 metaG | ecosystem: Environmental > Aquatic > Non-marine Saline and Alkaline > Hypersaline > Sediment...
CCTTTTCCTGGTGTGCCCCGATTTATCCGTAAATCGGGGTGGTTTTGAAGAATGTCGAAGATTAGAAATAATAATGACACATAAAATTGATTTCATCAACAACTTAGCCCTCGGCTTTGCCTTGGGCATCTTTCGGCAATTTAGACAGGATAACGGGATTTGCAAGATTAGGTCTGGGCAGTTTGTTCATACTGTAAAACTTTTATTGTGAGCCATAGGCGCACAAGAGTCGCCGGCTGAAAATTCCGAAGCAGTAGGTTTCCGGTCATCAATAGCCAGCAATTACCTGGTTGCAGGGACATCATTGGATTCCCCGAAATATTCCCGAGTTATACCCCTGACCGCCCACAACACCGTAGCTGGCCGGAAGACGCCGATCGCGTCGATTCCCGTCCCCGTGTAGTCGGCCGGGACCGGTGAGTCGGACCCGCCGCCGAAATAAGTCCGGGTTACACCAGGGATTGCCCAGAGACCGGTGGAATCACGGAGGATCCCGGCTTCCCATGAGCCATCGCCGTTATAATCACCGGGGACGGGGGAGTCTCCGGCGCTGCCGAAATAGCCCCGCGACCCGGACCGGAGGGCCCAGAGGCCATCCGCGGACCTAAAGATACCGATCTCCGCGGTATTATCTCCGTTATAATCCCCCTGAATCGGCATGTCGCCTGATGCCCCGAAGTAATCCCGGGTTACTCCCCGAACGGCCCAGAGGCCGGACGCGGACCGGAAGATGCCTATGTCGCAGTTGCCGTCTCCGTCATAATCCCCGGGCGCGGCTATATCGGAAGATGAACCGAAGTATATCCGGGTTATACCCCTTATCGCCCATAATCCGGATGCCGGCCGAAAAATGCTGATATCCGCCGGCCCGTCTCCATTGTAATCGCCGGAGACTGGGAGATCGCCTGCTCCCCCGAAATAAACGCGGGTGATCTCTCTCGCCGCCCATAATCCCGAACCTTCCCGGAAGACCGCTATATCCGAAGTTCCGTCCCCATCGTAGTCTCCCGAATGTACGGCCGATCTTACCTCTGTCACCGGCGGTGTCGGCGTTACCGCCCCGGCCCCGTATTCATCGGCGCCGATATCGAACCCCGCGCCCTGTGGTCGGGAACCACCATCGAAATCTACGGTCAGGCCGGATATGGCTTCTCCCTGATCAACCACCGAGGGTACGGCGTAACTCAGGCGAAGATCTCCGGTCGAGGGGCTTATGAACCAGGAGCCTTCGGCGTTGGTGAGATTATGAGAGACTGACCCCGATGCCCCGTCCCGCTGAGCAATCGCCCGATTGGTAAGGTTATTGGCTATCAGCACACCGGTGGTGCCGCCGAATCGGTATTCGATGGCATTGGGGTAACTGTTCTCACAATAGATCGTGTTATTATAAACCAGGGTGCCTGGAGACGATTCCAGGCCAATGCCCACATCCGCCTGGCCCTCAGAAGAATTGTGGTAGATCATGTTATTGCGGATAATCCCTCCGCTATGCCCCCGGTCACCGAGCCCGAAACCTATCCCCCGGTCGCAGTTGATGATCAAGTTTCGTTCGACCAGGGTATTTGCCGATTCCGACCAGAAATGAATGGCATGTTCAGCGGTGTCATCCTCCGGGCTCCGGATGGACCGGAAGGTATTGTTTCTGACAATCCAGTTTTTACAGTTATGGCCGTCAATACCTCCGATGTACCATTGCGGCCCGATCCCGGCGGTATATTCGAGGAGACAATTCTCCATTAACCCGTTATCGGAGGTGGCGGACATATTCCCAGCGTCATAGGGAATCTTGACCATCTGTTCATAGGTGTCCAGGATATGAAGGTTCCGGATGATTACCGAATCGACATCAACCTGGAGCTGGATCGCGTGGTTTGACACTCCCCGGAGCGTCATATCCTGAGCGGTAAAATTCGATCCCGCCACATTAAAGATATGGGTAACTCCTCCATACATTCCGGCGCCCTCGACGATCACCGTGTCCCGGTTTCCCGAGAGTCCGGCCACGGTAACGCCCGAAGCATAGATTCCCAGCATGTCATTCAGGGTATATCTCCCGTCCGAAAGGAGAATGGTCTTATCGCCACCCTCATTGGCATCGCTTATCGCGGCGACCAGTTCCGAGGAGTTGCTGACCACAACAGCTCCGTTTGCAACTGAAGAAAGAGCCCCGGCCAGAACCAGTACTGCTCCGGTGAAAATCAGCATTACCTTGCTCATTAGGTTTGCTCCTTCAGGGCTTTAACGGGGGCCACGATCCCGAAAAGCCGGTTGAAAGCGAACAACTTTAGGCACTTTTCAGCCAGAGGCGGATCAGCCTCTGGCTGAAGCGCATTTCAAACTTTAGGTACTTTTATATGTATTATAACACTTTTTCTCCTCCTTCACAACCTTACCGACAGGAGAAAGTAATCCTGTGCCTTCGGCATAATTCCTTACCAATTAACATGCCTGGGAATGTTTCGCCGGATATGATCTCGGAGAGGAAAAATTTTAAAAACAAATTTTTATGTTGACTAATTAGTCACATATGACTATTCTGCCATAATTGACTAATTGGTCATATTCGACTGAACCATCAGTGATAGTTAGCAGATTATTTTAGAGAATGATAGAGGGATCCAAAAGACATTCAAAACCATCCCGGCACAGCCGCCGGGCTCAGGCTACTCGGGATAAATTACTCGATGCCGCCCGCTCGCTTTTCGCCGAAAAAGGATTTAACCTCACCTCTATTGATGACATCACCAGGCGGGCGGATGTCGGTAAAGGCACCTTTTACTATCACTTCAGCAGCTGGGATGAAATTATCGAAGCTCTTGTCATCAGAATGCTCAATGAGCTTCTGGAAGCAATAGAAGATAACTGCCGGAATATATCTGATCCTAAAGATGCCCTGGATGCCCTGATCGGCGCGCATATCAAATTTTTCTGTAACCGGTGGGAAGATTTTGTTCTTTTCTTCCAGAGCAGGACAGAGCTTACACTTGAACAGAGTTACGAGGGCATAGAAACTCCTTTTGTTGAGTATCTGAAGCGGGTAGGGGACATCATCGCTCCCACTATCCATCGCCCGCTGTCACCCTCCAGTCTCCAGAGGATTGCATGCGCGGTGGTAGGCTTTGTCTCCGGTTACTACTCATTTGCCTCTATTGTCTCTCAGGAAGAGGATGTTGATAATACCTTTCGTTCGCTTCGAGGAGCGATGGTAGAAAGCCTGGCGCGGTTTATTCAGGAAGCAACGCCGCCTCTGGAAAAGTAAGTTCATAACCAGATGGAATATATATAACCTGAAGAATGGTGTAGCGGTTTCCCCGGCCGGTGTGCCGTGAATCCCGCCGCCGAATAGGAGGCACTTACAGTGCATAACACTTCTCTGTTGGAAAGGCCCGCGCCCGCCAGTCGGCTGGCAACGCGTCGTTATACCCGGCCATCAAGTCCGAAAAAGTTTAGAGTGACCGGGGTAATGGCCGAAGCCGTCAAGCGTTCGGTATGGGGGATGGCAACCAGCATCGATATCTATGGGTGCGACCCGGAAACAATCCGGGACGCGGATAAAATCCGCCGGTTCGTTAAGGAACTTTGCGATCTGATCGAGATGAAGAGGTTCGGGGATACTCAGGTCATCCACTTCGGCGAAGATGAACGCGTTGCCGGTTTTTCCATGGTCCAGCTGATCGAAACCTCGCTCATATCCGCCCATTTCGCCAACCAATCCAACACGACCTACCTGGATGTCTTCAGCTGCAAGCCGTACGATCCTATTATAGTCGAAGAATTCGCCCGGAAATTTTTCGGGGGAAGCCGCTGCATCTCTCATGTCAATCTAAGATTGTAAGTCATGTACACCGTTCGGGTTATCACCGATGTGAGCGAGTGCCGGGCAGTATGGGAAGAGGTCATTCCCCGGGAGTCCATCTGGGATCTCTGGGAAGTCCGTGACTGCTTTCATAGGCATTACCAAAGGCCTCTTCATTTTATTGTTGCCTCGGAAAAAGGCCGCACCTGTGGTCTGCTGCCCCTCAGCTGGATAGAGGAAGCCGGCATATACGGATACTTTCCGGGAGAAACATGGAATGGCACAACCTGGCTGGAACAGAATCGTATTTGTGACCATGCCGGCGGGACCTGGGAAACTCTACTGGATTATTGCCCCGGTGCCTATCACCTCCGCTACTTGCGGCACCCGGGCGCCGGCTCCCCGAAGGAATGCGCCATCGACGAGGTGGGTTACCTCTTCTCTCCACCTCATTACGAATACGACATTGAGAATTATTTCGGCGAGTTCTCCCGTAAATCAAGAAAACGACTCCGGCATGATCTGGATGCTTTCGAAAAGCGCGGCCTGAGTTATCGGTTTGACGAAATGGAAGATTTTGATCAACTGGTGAAACTGAACGAAGACCGCTTCGGCGCCGATTCTTATTTTTCCGACCGTCGCTTTACGAAAAGTTTTCGAAGTCTGATGGAACTGCTTCAGGATCGAGGCTGGATGCGAATTACGACGGTTATGGTCGCGGGGGAGATCGCTGCGGTGGACCTTGGTTGCATATTCAATGGAGTGTATACCTTACTGGGGGGGGCACGAATGAAGATTACCCCGGTGTGGCCAAGATCATCAATATCCATCATCTACGCCTGGCTTGTGAGCGAAAGTTCCGAATGGTCGATTTCCTCTGCGGCGGTTTCTCCTGGAAGACAATCTTCCATCTCACTCCCCGTCCGCTTTATCTTCTGGCCGGCGAAAGCAGGTCGGATCCGTCCGGACCGGAGGTCATTGAAGATGCGAACTGAGCGTGTCCTGGTTGTGGGTACTACCCCCGATTACATTGATGCGATATGCCATTATTGCCCGGACCGCGCGCTTTTTCTCACCGGGAAGGACGCTCGCGCCGGGTGCGCCCGCAGTTACCGCCAACCCGATCTCGATTCAGAAGTACTCTGCGACCTCTCCCGATTCGTCCCTGCCGTTGCCGCTCTGGAGAAGCACTTAAAGCGCTTCCGGATCCATATCACCGGCATCACCTGTTTCGATTGCGAGTCGCTCGCTCTGGCCTCCCACCTGGCCGCCGCCTTTTCGCTGCCCTTTGTCTCCCCGGAAGCCGTAGCTGCTTCCCGCAACAAGTTCACCTCCAGGCGTCTCTGGCAGGCGGCCGGCCTTCCCTGCCCGAAGGTATGTCTCGTACGCAGCCCTACCGACGCCATTCGTTTTCTCGGGGAAGTGAAACAACCAGTTGTATTGAAACCCCTGACCGGCAGCGGGAGCGAGCTCATCTTCCCCTGCCGGGACGTTGAGGATTGTCTTGACGCCTTTCACACCCTGCTCTTGAGGTTGAGGATACATCCCAATCGCAGGATGTACGATGACCAATGGCACGGAGGGGAACGGATCGACCCCCACCGGGCGTTTGTGATCGAGGAACTGGTCGAGGGGGAGGAATTCAGCTGTGACTTTATTCTTGGTGATGAAGGGCCAAAGATCATCCGGATCACGAAAAAAATTCCGGCCCGCGATCAGATGTTCGGAACTACTGGAGCCTATATCCTTGTGAACGAACTCCCCCCCGAGATTGATCTGGGCGGGTTCTGTCTTCAGGTCGGCCAGGCCGCGCGGGCCCTCGGAATTTCCCGGGCTATCTGCATGCTGGATTTCATTGTTGCTCATGGCAAAGCGATGATGCTGGAGATGACCCCCCGCCCCGGCGGCGACTGTCTGCCTTCGCTGGAACGCCTAAGCTCAGGTTTCGATATTCTGGGATATGCGCTGGATTTCGCCGAAGGGCGCGAGTCGGCTCCGCCGGCATTTGGCAGCTGGCAGCCACTGGTGGGACTTCATTTGCTGGCGGAAGAGTCAGGAGTTGTCCGCCGGATCGACGTCCGGAATCTCCGGGAAGACCACCGGGTACTGGAGTGCCGGCTGGATGTTGTCCCCAGTCACCGGGTGATAATGCCCCCGGAAGACTATAATTCCCGGCGGCTGGGCCACGCGATCTTCAAACCGGATTCATTCGAGAATGCCGATGAGGAATGCCTCGATCTTCTGGGCAAGGTTATCGTAGAGATGGATCCGGCCCGATGAATAATTCCGGAAAAAATATGGAATCATCCGGACGAATTTTTCCCCGGAAAACGCCCCTGCTCAATCCGGACGAACTCAGGTCCTTTGTGGAAAGTTTCCAGAAGCGGCGGAAAATATTTTTGACTGCGTTACACCGGCATGGCTCCCCGCTCTACTTTATTGAAGAACAGGTCCTGTTGGACCGGGCAAAGCAGTTCACAGACGCCTTCCGCGCTGAGCTGCCGGATATCCGGCTCTACTACGCGGTTAAGAGCAACAACCACCCGGCAATAGCCCGGACTTTTATAAACGCCGGCCTCGCACTTGATGTCTCCAGCGGAAGGGAGCTTCAACTGGCATTAGATGGCGGAGCGCGGGAGATTGCCTTTAGCGGTCCGGGGAAAACCATGGCTGAGCTGTCACTGGCGGTGGGGAATCCGGACAGAGTCACGGTCCTGATAGATAGCTTTGGCGAATTGGAACGCCTCGATTCCATCGCGGTAAAAGCTAATGTCTCTATCCGAGCCGGGGTAAGGTTAACCACCAGCAACCGAAGCCTATGGGCCAAGTTCGGCATCCCGCTGGATCGCCTTACGGAATTCTGGGCCAGTGCCGCCAGGACGAGGAAAGTCAGTCTTCAGGGGCTTCAGTTCCACACCAGCTGGAATCTGGACCCGAACCAACATGTTACATTCATCCATCGCCTGAGCGAAACCCTCCGGAAGCTGGACAGGACCGTTCTCGCCGAAATCGAGTTTATAGACATCGGGGGCGGTTTCTGGCCGGAAGAGGGGGAATGGCTGCACCGTCCCGATGGGTCAGCGGTCAATCCCGACTCCGAACCCTATGGAGATTTGAAACACTTCCGGAAACCGGCCGTAGCAATTGAAGAGTTCGCGGAGAAGATAGGCTGGGCCATCCGGAGCGAGATATTGCCTCTTGCCGATTGCCGCATTCACGCTGAACCGGGGAGATGGCTCTGCCACGATGGCATGCATCTGCTACTACGGGTGGTGGACAAAAAAATGCCGACCATGGTTATTACTGACGCCGGAACCAATACTATCGGCTGGGAGCGCTTTGAGACCGATTACTTCCCGGTAATCAACCTATCACGTCCCGGTTTGAGTGAGACTCGCTGTCTTATTCTCGGTTCGCTCTGCACCCCTCACGATGTCTGGGGTTATAGCTATCACGGCGAAGCGATCAATCCGGAAGACTTCCTCTTAATACCCCACCAGGGGGCATACACCTATAGTCTCCGCCAGGAGTTCATCAAGCCGTTACCGAAGGCAGTGTTGCTGAATGTATCCGGTACTACCACCTTAGTATAACTTTTAGTTTAAAGGAGGAAGACTGTTATCTTCAGAACAGAGACTCAGCGTGACTGACAATGTGTAATTTTTTGAATAAATTTGTTTGTTAATTCCAGAAGGTTAAATAAAATCTGTCCACCATCGCCAAAGACGCGATGATGAAGAAAAGTAGTTCAATGCACAGATGAGGTATTGTTATGGATTTGGAATATTTTGAATCATGGGAAGAAGAAGCCCCGCTCGGTGCGGAAAAATTTTCGAAACCCCGTCGCAGGAGACTTTCCTCTGATGAACCTCCCCGGGGTCGGAAGCAGAGGGAGAGTTCTCGAGAGCAGAGAAGAAAACTCAGGGATAATAAATCCTCCTTCCAATTCTAATAGAGTCTTCCATTACTTTTGACGACAATATGACTGAGAACCGGCGATTATAAAATCCCCCCCGGCTTCACATTATTTCAAGATCTTTGATAAAAATGTTTTGACCGCACCAGCAATAAAATATATATTTCAAACCTTTATTTGAATCGTGCGTTTAAGTTATGAAGAAAAAAAGAGAAGTGATATGAGTACTAAGGAGAGGATATTGGAAGCCGCCGGGCGGGCGTTTGCTGAACATGGTTTTAAGGAAACTACGATCGCTACGATCTGCCGGGGGGCGGAAGCTAACATTGCCGCGGTCAACTACTATTTCGGGAGCAAGGATAATCTCTATGAAGCGGTCTGGGGATATGCCGACGTAAGTGCTAAAGATATCTATGGGTTCGAAGAACCGGGAGAGAACCCGGAAGAATGGATCCGGCGCCATATCAGAAATATAGTTCTGATGATCTTTGACGACGGCCCCGGAGGATTACTTCCCCGCCTGATCCGGAGAGATATCGATGCCGCGATGGAGAATGAATTAATAAATAGAATGCGGGTCCGGTTCCTTAAGCCCCGCCGGCAGCAGATGGAGAGAGCGGTAGGGAGTGTCCTGGACCGCGATCCCTCAAACTTCGCTGTCCGCTGCCTGGTCAGTCATATCCATGCCATGTGCATATTCCTAAATATAAAGATAAAATTTCGGAGACATATCTTTGGAGACGCCGCACCTGCCCGTCGGGAAATTGAATTTTTAATCCAGAGCATGCAGACATTTGTAGAAGGAGGGATCGAGCAGGTCCGGTCCGCTCTGAAATCAGGAAGATTACCTGAAATAACCCTGGCAGAAAATAAATGATAACCGGGAAGATACAATTTGGATTTATCTCAGCTGTTCTACTGGCCATTTCTCCGCTCTCCTGTACCTTCCTGCCGGAGCGGGAAGAACCGCTTGAGCCGGAGGTCCCGTCGAGTTTCAGTGAAGAGACCGGGGCGCCGTCTTCAAATAGACTCTGGTGGGAAGATTTCGGGAGTGCCGAGCTTAATCGTCTGGTCACGGAAGCATTTGAAGGGAGTTTTAATCTTCGCCAGGCTGAAGCCCGGCTCCGCCAGGCGCGGGCCGCCGCGGTTATCGCCGGAGGGAATCTCTACCCGGAAGTTAACCTGGAGGCGGCCGGCGGGGCGACCCGTGCCCGGACCGGCGATTCCGAAAACGCGGTCACCGCCACCACGGAAAACTACTCCCTGGGGCTGGCGGCCAGCTATGAGATCGATCTCTGGGGAAGGGTACGCTCAACCGCGAATGAGGCGGATACCCTGGTCCTGGCAACCAGCGCCGATCTGGATACGGTTCGGATTACACTGGCCGCGGAAGTGACGGACCGCTGGATCTCCATCGTGGAATTAAAATCACAGCTGGAACTGGTCCGCCGGCAGCTGGAATCAAACCGCACCTATCTTGAACTTCTGCTTCTGCGTCAGCGGAAAGGCCTGGCCACAGCTCTGGCGGTTTTTCAGCAGCAGCAGGTCGTGGAGGGAACTGAATCCCTGATTCCTCTCCTTGAATCGCAACTGGCGACAGAACGGTATGAGCTCGCGGTTCTTCTGGGGCGTCCTCCCCGCACAGATATCGGGCTGATAACCGAACGGATCCCGGATCTCTCACCGCTGCCGGAGATCGGACTCCCGGCTCAACTCCTGGAGAATCGTCCGGATATCCGGTCGGCCTACTTCCGCCTGGAATCTTCCGACTGGGGGGTCTCCGCTGCCCGGGCCAACCGGCTTCCGGCCCTGAGCCTGACCGCCTCGGCCGGATATAGATCGGTGGAGTTTGACGACCTCTTTGATAACTGGTTCGCGGGATTCGCGGGAGCCTTGCTTGCTCCTTTGATCGACGGCGGCCGCCGGTCCGCCGAAGCCGACCTGGCTCTCGCCGTCTCGGAAGAACGCCTGGCTTATTACCGGGAGACGGTCCTCAACGCCATCAGGGAAGTAGAGGACGCGCTGATCCGGGAGAATAAGCAGAGCGATTACATTGGATCGCTGGCCAATCAATTGACCGCCGCAAAGAACGCGCTCTCGGAGGCGCTGCTCCGTTACCGGAAAGGCGATATAGAATACCTCGATGTTCTGGCTTCTATAACTTCGGTCCAGTCCCTGGAGAGGGACCTGCTTTCCGCTGAAAGCGATCTCCTTCTCTACCGGGTATCTCTCTACCGGGCCCTGGGGTCAAGGTGGAATGAGGAATAATGAACGATTAACTTGCTGTTTCGGAATTTCCCCGAAATACTTCGGGGTCCCGGTTGGTTAAATATAGATATCGGGACAATAAATTGAAATTCCGTTGTATCGCTCCGCACACAAATCTTGTGTGCGGGACTTGTAGGATCAGAATGCCTTCGGCATTCTTTGTAGGAGTTGTTGTATCGCTGCG
>Ga0180436_10006494_pt1 | contig 10159 bp, 13 predicted proteins | sample SS_ome_2_FD_132434 | JGI IMG/M metagenome (GOLD analysis project Ga0180436, IMG submission 132434) | Hypersaline lake sediment archaeal communities from the Salton Sea, California, USA - SS_3_S_2 metaG | ecosystem: Environmental > Aquatic > Non-marine Saline and Alkaline > Hypersaline >...
CAGGGTCAGGCCCGCCGCGATCAGCAACAAGGCGAGGAAAACGAAATCCTGGGGCCAGAAGGTGAAGCCCAAAATGTAGAACTTGCGTGCAGGCAGATCGAAAAGCACCGACTGTTTGCCGGCCACGTTGATCCAGGGCAGCAGGTAGTACAGGCCCAGAAGCACCCAGACCGCAATCACCCGAAGGCGCGCAAAACGTCCCTTTACCTGGCGCGGGTAGATCTTGGGTTCTTTCCGATAGAGTGTATCGGGGTTGTCATTCTTGTTGGCCACGTCTGTCACCCTTCTGACGCATATTCGCTAGCGCTAATATTAACCGCGTCGCATTAATGAGAACTTAAGATCGGTATTCGGAGCGACCGCAAAGGCGCGGCCGCCCCGGCTGCCCTATTTCAGGCTATCGACATCCAGGTCCGGGTTTTCTTCCTCGGGGGAGCGTATCTCCGGGGGTGGCCAACGCCCTGCGCCTTTCGCGTGGCCGCGCCGCGGACCGGTCCTGACCATGAAGATGGTCAGCCCGCTGGCGAACAGGCTGACCAGGTAAAGAAAAGCGAAGCCCAGGCTGTAGGCTAGACGGGACCCCATCTCCCATGGGAGGACCCAGGCTTCGTTCAGGGCCTCGGGGTCCAACACGGCGAAAATCACGAAAGAACCCAGGCAGGCACCGAGGAACGCGATCCAGAGCGCCACTCCGAAGTCGCGCTTGCACATGCACCAGCGGCCGGGCAATTCTTCTTTCGTTTCCGTCATGTCGGACTCCCTTGACCGTGTCGTGGTGCCGCCGTCACTCGTTGGAAAGGCCGATCACGTAGGCGGAGAGCAGGCGGCGCTTGTCGTCGTTCAGGGTCTTTCCGAACGAGGGCATGACACCGTTGCGGCCATTGATGATGGTGTACGCGATGTCCTCCGGGCTGCTGCCGTAAAGCCAGATGTCGTCGGTCAGGTTCGGCGCGCCCAGCATCTGGTTGCCCTTGCCGTCCATGCCGTGGCAGGCCATACAGATGGTCTGGAAATGTTTCTCGCCGGCGGCGGCCATCTCGGGGTCGGCACGCTGGCCGGAAAGCTGCTGCACGTAGGCCACGGCCTCCTGCACGCCGGTCTCGCCCAGCACCGCGCCGAACGGGGTCATGATGCCGTTACGGCCGTTCTCCAGCGTCGCCATGATCGTGTCGAAGTCGCCACCCCACTGCCAGTCGTCGTCAGCCAGGTTCGGGAAGCCCCTGGCGCCGCGGCCGTCCGAGCCGTGGCACATCGCGCAATTCTGTCCGAACAGCCGGCCGCCGATCTCCCGTGCTTCCTGGCTGGCGACCAGTTCCGCCGGCTCCATTTCGCGGAACTTGGCGAACACGGCTTCCTGTGCGGCCTCTGCCGCGGCCATTTCCGCCTCGTACTGGTTTTCCTGTGTCCAGCCCAGCTTGCCGGCGAAGTTGCCGAGACCCGGGTAGAACGCCAGGTAAATCAGCGCGAACACGATCGTGATGTTGAACAGGTAAAGCCACCAGCGCGGCAGCGGTGTGTTCAGTTCGTGGATGTTATCGTCCCAGACGTGGCCGGTGTCGTCGGCCGATTTGCCGTCCTTCTCGTCGCCGACACCCTTGGTCCAGTGCAGCAACCACCAGCAACCGAGGATACTGCCCACGGTGATGACGATCACGAACCAGTTCCAGAATGTATTCAGTTCGTACATAAGGATTACTCCTTCGTCCTGTCGCTATTGTTGTCGTGCTCGGGCACTTCGCCCTGGTCTTCTTCCAGCGGGAGCATGCTCATCTTCTCGAAGTCCGCCTTGCGGTGGCGGCTGTAGGCCCAGGCGACGATGCCCAGGAACCCCACGATGAGCAGAATGAGCACGAGCCCTCTGACCAGGTTGATATCGAGGAAGTCCACTCAGACCCTCCTTACTGCACGCCGCGGGCCAGGCCCAGGCCTTGCAGGTAGACGATCAGCGCCTCCATCTCGGTCACGCCGTCGACGGCATCGGCCGCCGCGGCGATCTCCTCGTCGGAGTACGGATCGCCCAGGGTCTGCAGCACTTTCATCTTCTTCTGGATCAACTCGCCGTCGACCGTCGCTTCGGCCAGCCAGGGGTAGCCCGGCATGTTCGATTCGGGGACGACGTCACGGGGGTTCATCAGGTGAATCACGTGCCAGTCGTCGCTGTAACGTCCACCGACGCGCGCCAGGTCGGGGCCGGTGCGCTTGGAGCCCCACTGGAACGGACGATCGTAAACCGACTCGCCGGCAACGGAGTACGGGCCGTAGCGCTCGGTCTCGCTGCGGAACGGACGGATCATCTGCGAGTGGCAGTTGTAGCACCCCTCGCGCACGTAAACGTCACGCCCCGCCAGGCTCACCGCATCGTAGGGTTCGATACCCTCGATCGGCTGGGTGACCTGCTTGCCGAAGATCAGCGGCAGGATTTCCACCAGGCCGCCGAGGCTGACGGCGACCACGATGAAAATCGACATCAACGTGATGTTTTTTTCGAGTTTCTTGTGTCCTTTACTCATTAGTGGTCTCCCCAGTAGGCCGGCTCTGCTGCCTTCAGCTCCTGGACCTCGCGAGCCGTCATGGTCTTGAGCACGTTCCAGGCCATGATGCACATGCCACTCAGGAACATGATGCCGCCCAGCAGACGGATGACGTAGTAGGGCTTGGTGGCCGCGATGGTCTCGATGAAGGTGTAGGTCAGCGTGCCGTCATCGTTGAACGCGCGCCACATCAGGCCCTGCATCACGCCGGCGATCCACATCGAGGCGATGTAGAGCACGATGCCGATGGTGGCCACCCAGAAGTGGATGTCCACGGCCTTGACGCTGTACATCACCTTCTCGCCGTACAGGCGCGGAATCAGGCTGTAGAGCGAGCCGATGGTCATCATCGCCACCCAGCCGAGCGCGCCGGAGTGCACGTGGCCGACGGTCCAGTCGGTGTAATGGCTCAATGCGTTGACGGTCTTGATCGACATCATCGGACCTTCGAAGGTCGACATACCGTAGAAGCTCAGCGCAACGATCATGAACTTCAGAACGGGGTCGGTGCGCAGTTTGTGCCAGTGCCCCGACAGCGTCATGATGCCGTTGATCATGCCGCCCCAGCTGGGCGCCAGCAGGATCAGGGAGAAGACCATGCCCAGGGACTGCACCCAGTTCGGCAGCGCCGTGTAGTGCAGGTGGTGCGGGCCGGCCCACATGTAGATCGCGATCAGCGCCCAGAAGTGCACGATGGACAGGCGGTAGGAATAAACCGGCCCTTCCGTCTGTTTGGGTACGAAGTAGTACATCATGGCCAGGAAGCCCGCGGTCAGGAAGAAGCCCACCGCGTTGTGGCCGTACCACCATTGAACCATCGCGTCGACCGCGCCCGTGTAGACCTCATAGGACTTGGTCATCGTGACCGGCAACGACAGGTTGTTGACGATGTGCAGCAGCGCGATGGTGATGATGAATGCGGCGTAGAACCAGTTCGCCACGTAAATGTGGCTGACCCTCCGTTTGACGATGGTGCCGAAAAACACCACCGCGTAGGCCACCCAGACGATTGTGATCAGGATGTCGATCGGCCATTCCAGCTCCGCGTATTCCTTGCCCTGGGTCCAGCCCATCGGCAGCGAAATCGCCGCGGCGAGGATAACGAGTTGCCAGCCCCAGAACACGAAGGAGGCCAGTTTCGGTGCGAACAACGTCACGTGGCAGGTGCGTTGCACAACATAGAAGGAGGTGCCGATCAGAGCGCTGCCGCCGAAGGCGAAGATCACCGCGTTGGTATGCAGCGGACGGAGGCGGCTGTAGGTCAGCCAGGGCAAGTCGAAATTCAGCGCGGGCAGCCACAGCTGGGCCGCGATGATCACGCCGACGAGCATACCCACGATTCCCCAGACCACCGTCATGACGACAAATTGCCGCACCACTTTATCGTTGTAGGTCATAAGTCTTTCCCGTGTGTTTGATCACAAATGGTAATAGCCGGCCACGCCCATGGCGGCGCAGCACGGACGCCCGGCGTGTGCCGCCGGGCGCCGCTGGCATCAGGCTTTCGCCACCCAGGCGTTACACCAGCCCGCACCGCGAACGGGGCGGTTCTGGAAAATGCTGCAGGGTGCGGTTTCCGCGTCGGGCTCCCCGGCATACAGCGCGCAGTTGTTGCAGAACTGCTTGGCGCCGGCGTCACCGGCCCGCTTGGGGAACTTCGCCGTGTCGACCGTGGTGGCATCCTTGACGTAACCCATGGCCTGGGCCAGGGGCTCGTCTTCGCTCACTTCGTCGTCGGCGACGAGGTTGATCGGGATGGCGCCGAGCGCCAGGGCGCTGCCGCCCGCTGCCATGCCAAGCTTGAGGAACTTACGGCGGTTGATCGTCTTTTCGTGTTTCACAGTTTTCCCTCCGAGGTGTGCACTGGTTTGAACGTGAATTTCATGTGGTAGGTTCGCTTTGCAGCCGTTCCAACAGGTCCAGCAAGCGGGACTGCGGAAACGGCTTGTCCAGGAAGTCCGTGGCTCCCTGGCGGATCAGGTCGACGGCGCCCTGCAGGGGCAGGTCGTGACCGGTAAAAATCACCGGCACGCCGCAGGCCTTGCACTGTTCGAGTATGTCTTCCGGAGAACAGTCGGGCAGGCTGGATTCGCTGATGACCGCCGAAATGCCCCCCGCGGCCAGCAGGCGCAACATGCCGGCGCAATCGTCGGCCGTGCGCACGGTCCAGCGAGCCCCACGCAACAGGACGGTAAGCGCGTCGCGCACGCTTTCGTCCGGCTCGTTGAGAAGAACCGTACCGTTGTTGGCTGCTGGATTGACTGCACATTCTCCGGGCATCGTAGAAGAGTAGCGGGACGCGCCGGAGCATCCATCAGGGAAATTACTTAGAAAAACAGGTTTATCGCAGCCGTGACTCGAGTAGCGCGACCATCCGAACCAGGGCAGGCAGCGAATCCGCCGCCATTTTTTCCATCACGTGCGCGCGGTGGATCTCGACGGTCCTGGGGCTGATGCCCAGCGCGTCCGCGATGCCCTTGTTGGGAAGACCACGCGCCAGGAGCTTCATGACATCCCGCTCTCGGGGGGTGCAGGAGTCGGCCTTTTCCTGCAAGCGCTGCAGTTCCAGCAGGCGGTCCCTGTCCCTGCCGTGCAGGCGGATCGCCGCCTCGACCTTGGGCAGCAGTTCGCCTTCCATGAACGGCTTGGTCAGGAAGTCGAAAGCGCCTTCCTTGATCGCGGACACGGCCAGGGGAATATCGCCGTGACCCGTGATGAAAATGATCGGGGCGGCGAACCGTCGGCGCTGCAACAGGCGGAACAACTCCATGCCATCCATGCCCGGCATCCGGATATCGAGCAGCAGGCAGTCGAAATCGTGTGCGTCGGCATCGTCCAGGAACGCGTCCGCGGACGCATAGTGCAGGCAGCGCAGCCCGTTGGCGTACAACAGCAGGCGCAGCGACTCGCGGATCGCGTCGTCGTCGTCGATGATGCAAACGAGCGGTTCCGCTTTCATGCCCTACCCGATCGCTTCCAGTGGAAGACTCAGCGTGAAGCGGCTGCCGCCCTCGCGCGGCCTGCTGTAATGCAGCGTGCCCCCGTGGGCCGTGGCGATGCTCTTGCAGATGGAGAGCCCGAGGCCCACGCCCTTTCGCTTGGTGGTGAAAAATGCCTCGAACAGGCGCTGGCGCAATTCCTTGTCGATGCCGGGGCCGTTGTCGCTGACGGAAATGAGGAATTCCGAGCCCGCCCGTTGCAGCCTAATCCTGATGCGGCCGTTATCGCTGTCGGCGTCGATCAGCGCGTCCAGGCTGTTTTTCACCAGGTTGACCAGGACCTGCTGGATCTGGACGTCGTCAACGTATAGCTCGCAAGCAGGCTCGATGGGATCGAAATCGATCTCTATGTCCAGATTATTCAGTTCATGTTCAAAGAGTAAGAGAACATTCCTGATAATATGATTGATATCGTGCCGCGCTTTCTGCACCGTGCCGCCGCGTACCATCCTGCGCAAGCGGCGGACCACTTCGGCCGCGCGCCGCGATTGACCTCCGATGCGCTCGAAAATGGTCACCAGTTCACGCCGCAGGGCATCATCGCTGCCGCCGCTGAGCGACCTGCCCGCGTCGGCGTAGGCGGCGATCGCGGTCAGCGGCTGGTTGATTTCATGCGCGATGCCGGCCGTCAGTTCGCCCAGGGTGACGAGGCGGTCGGCGCGCAGCAAGCGGTTCTCCAGGCGCCGGACCTGTTCCTCCGCGGCGCGCGTCTCGCTGAGGTCGCGCACGAAGCCGACGAAGTGGCGCCTGCCCGGTTGCAGCACCTCGCTGACGGTCAGCAGGATCGGAAAGACTTCGCCGTTCTTGCGCACGGCGTTTTCCTCCCGCCCGCGACCGATGATGCCGGCCTCGCCGCCGCCGAGGTAGTTTTCCAGGTAGCCGTCGTGGCGGGACCGGTGCGGTTCGGGCATCAGCACCTTGACGTTGCGGCCGAGCAGTTCCTCCTCGTCGTAGCCGAACAGCTGCAGCGTCGCGCGGTTGACGCGCTCGATCGTGCCCCGGTGATCGATGATGATGATCGCATCGACGGCCGCGTCGAGCAGTGCCTCGAAGGCGATGTCGCTGGCCGGCGCCCGCCGGTTCATGGCGCAGGCACCCCCGGGGCCAGTCGCAGCAGGACCCGCAGGCGCCTGAAGTCGTCGGGGTGGTTGTCAGCGGCACAAACGAGGGCCCGGCCGCGGCGCGGTCCGGAAAGACTTTCCCAATCGACCACGCAGAACCAGCGACAGACCCAGGCGCGCCCGGTCCAGGTGGCCAGAAGTTCGCGGCCGCCGCGTTCCAGGCGCAGCACCCCGTCCAATCCCAGCGTGGCCCTGGCGGGGGCATGGCGCAGGCGCACGCCCCGCCCCACCAGGCGGTCCACCAGGAACAGGCCGAGAAACGCCAGCGTCGTCCACTGCCAGGGTGATGCCGACGACAGAATCGCCAGCCCGCCCCAAGCGAGCAGCAGCAGGCGCAGCGGCAACCCGCTTCGCGCCAATCCGGTATTCAATTCAATGCGTTGGAACATGGCGCCCGCGAATTCCGTCGATCAGCCCGGCAAACGGCTCGGGCGCGCAGGCCGGTGACTGCAGGTAGTCCCAGAGCACGTCATCTTCCAGCGCCAGCAGGGACTCGAAGTCCGGCCACTCACCGCGCTCCAGCGCTGCCTGTTCCGAGTGCAGGAACGCATCCAGCAGCACGTCGAGTTCCTTCATGCCCCTGCGACAGAGCCACCGTAGCCTGCGGACGCGGTCAGAATCCGTCATCCTTCCGTCAGGGCCTAAACGCCCCGGCGCACCATCAGCATTTTCTTGATTTCTGCGATCGCCTTGGCCGGGTTCAGGTTCTTCGGGCAGGTCTTCGCGCAATTCATGATGGTGTGGCAACGATACAACCGGAACGGGTCGTCGAGTTCGTCCAGCCGCTCGCCGGTGGCCTCGTCGCGCGAGTCGATCAGCCAGCGGTAGGCCTGCAACAGGATGGCGGGACCGAGATAGCGTTCACCGTTCCACCAGTAACTGGGGCAGGAGGTGCTGCAGCAGGCGCACAGGATACACTCGTACAGGCCGTCGAGCCGGGCCCGGTCTTCCTTCGACTGCAGTCGTTCGCGATCCGGCGGCGCGGTGCTCTGCGTGCGGATCCAGGGCTTGATGGTGGCGTACTGGGCGTAGAAATGCGTCAGGTCGGGCACCAGGTCCTTCACCACCGGCATGTGCGGCAAGGGATTGATTTTCACGTCGCCCCTGATGTCGGCGATCGGCTTGGTGCAGGCCAGCGTGTTCGTGCCGTCGATGTTCATCGCGCAGGAACCGCAGATGCCCTCGCGGCAGGACCGCCGGAACGTCAGCGTGGGATCGATCTCGTTCTTGATCTTGATCACCGCGTCCAGGACCATCGGTCCGCAGTCGTCGAGGTCGATCGCGTAGCTGTCGATGCGAGGATTCTGGCCGTCGTCCGGATTCCAGCGGTAGACCCGGAACACCTTGACGTTCTTCGCACCCTGGGGCGCGGGAAAATCCTTGCCCTTGCCGATACGGGAATTCTTGGGTAAACGGAACTCAGCCATCAGTAAACCCTCGCCTTGGGCGGAACGACTTCCACGTCGTCCGTGAGCGTATACATGTGCACCGGCCGGTAATCGATCTTCACCTGGCCGTCCTCCTGCAACCACGACAGCGTGTGCTTGTGCCAGTCGTTGTCGTCGCGATCCGGGTAGTCCTCGCGCGCGTGCGCGCCCCGGCTCTCTTTCCGGTTCTCGGCCGAAACCATCGTGGTGACAGCGCAGCCCAGCAGGTTGCGCAGTTCCAGGGTTTCCACCAGGTCCGAGTTCCAGACCAGCGAGCGGTCGCTTACGCCGACATCCCTGAATGACTCGTAGACCCCGTTGATCAACGTACAGCCCTCCTCCAGCACTTCGCCCGTGCGGAAGACCGCCGCGTTGTTCTGCATCACGCCCTGCATATCGTCGCGGATGCTCGCGGTGGAGTGCGAACCGCCGGCGTGGCGCAGGGCGTCGAAGCCGGCCAGCAGGCCATCGAGTTTTTCGGCGGGCAACTCGGGATGCGATGCGCCCGGTTTGATCACTTCCGCGCAACGCTGCGCCACCGCCCGGCCGAACACGACCAGGTCGAGCAGCGAGTTGGACCCCAGGCGGTTGGCGCCGTGGACCGAAACGCAGGCCGCTTCGCCGATCGCGAACAGCCCGGGTACCACGGTATCCGGATCGCCGTCTTTCAGCGTAACGACTTCGCCCATGTAGTTCGTAGGAATTCCGCCCATGTTGTAGTGGACGGTCGGGATCACCGGGATCGGCTCCCTGGTCGTATCCACGCCGGCGAAGATCTCGGCGCTCTCCGAGATCCCGGGCAGGCGCTCGTTGATGACGTCGGCCCCCAGGTGCTGCAGGTTCAGGTGGATATGGTCCTTCTTGGGCCCGACCCCCCTGCCCTCGCGAATCTCGATCGTCATCGAGCGACTGACCACGTCCCTGGACGCCAGGTCCTTGGCATTGGGTGCGTAACGCTCCATGAAACGCTCGCCTTCCGAGTTGGTCAGGAACCCGCCCTCGCCGCGCACGCCCTCGGTGATCAGGCAGCCCGCGCCGTAGATGCCGGTCGGGTGAAACTGCACGAATTCCATGTCCTGCAGCGGCAGCCCGGCGCGCAGCACCATGCCGTTGCCGTCGCCGGTGCAGGTGTGGGCGGAGGTGGCGGAGAAGTAAGCCCGCCCGTAGCCGCCGGTCGCCAGGATCACCGCGTGGGCGCGGAACAGGTGGAGGGTGCCGTCCGACAGGTCCCAGGCCAGCACGCCGCGGCAGGCGCCGTCGTCGTCCATCAGCAGGTCGATCGCGAAATACTCGATGTAGAAGGTTGCGTCGTGCTTCAGCGACTGCTGGTACAGGGTGTGCAGGATGGCGTGACCGGTGCGGTCGGCCGCGGCGCAGGTGCGCTGGGCCGTACCCTCGCCGTAGTGAGTGGTCATGCCGCCGAAGGGTCGCTGGTAAATGCGCCCATCCTCGGTGCGCGAGAACGGGACGCCGAAGTGCTCGAGTTCGATGACCGCGGGCACGGCCTCGCGGCACATGTACTCGATCGCGTCCTGGTCGCCCAGCCAATCCGAACCCTTGATGGTGTCGTACATGTGCCAGCGCCAGTCATCCTCGCCCATGTTCCCCAGCGAGGCGGACATACCGCCCTGGGCGGCCACCGTGTGGCTGCGGGTCGGAAAGACCTTGGTCACGCAGGCGGTCGACAGGCCGGCCGCCGCCACGCCCATCGTCGCCCGGAGGCCGGCGCCGCCGGCGCCGACGACGACCACGTCGTATTTGTGTTCCTGTACTTTGTAAGAATGGCTCATCGCTCAGGCTCCCAGGGCGAGTTTCATGATGTGGACCAGTCCCAGGGCCATCAGCACGTAGGCGCCGGCACGCGTTACGAAGTACAGCGCGACTTCCAGCGCGGGGCGGTGCACGTAGTCCTCGATGACCACCTGCAGCCCCAGCATGGCGTGGTACAGGACGACGACCAGCAACAGCCCCAGTAGAGCGGCGTTGACCGGGTTCGCGATGAACGCGCGCGAGGCCTCGTAGCCGCCGCCGGCCAGGGAAAGCACGCCGTATATCAGCCAGGCCACCAGGAAAATCAGCAG
>Ga0180436_10006495_pt1 | contig 10158 bp, 12 predicted proteins | sample SS_ome_2_FD_132434 | JGI IMG/M metagenome (GOLD analysis project Ga0180436, IMG submission 132434) | Hypersaline lake sediment archaeal communities from the Salton Sea, California, USA - SS_3_S_2 metaG | ecosystem: Environmental > Aquatic > Non-marine Saline and Alkaline > Hypersaline >...
CAGAATGCCGGCCAGTTCGCCTTCTGCCGCTTGCCGGAAATAGCCGTTGACCTCCTCCGCCGTGACCGGCCGCGCCGCTTCGAACACGAAGTCGGTCAGCGAGGCATTGAGCAGTGGCACACGCACCGCGTGGCCGTTCAGCTTGCCGGTGAGCTCCGGGAAGATCTTGGTGATCGCCTTCGCCGAACCGGTCGTGGTCGGGATCAGCGACTGGCCGCAGGCCCGTGCCCGGCGCAGGTCCTTGTGGCCCTTGTCGACGACGGTCTGGGTGTTGGTGATGTCATGGATCGTGGTCATGCAGCCATGCACGATGCCGACCCGCTCGTGCATCACCTTGACCACCGGCGCAAGGCAGTTGGTCGTGCACGATGCCGCCGTCACCAGGTGGTGCTGCGCGGGGTCATACAGATCATGGTTGATGCCGTAGACGATGTTCAGGGCGCCCTCGGTCGGGGCCGCGACGATGACCTTCTTCACGCCCTGGTCGAAGTACGCCTGCAGCGTCTCGGGCTTCTTGTGATGCTTGCCGGTTGCCTCGATAACGATGTCGCAGCCCGACCAGTCGGTCTCCTCAATGCCAGGGTTGCGGCTGTAAGCAATCGACTTGCTGTCCACGACCATCTGATCTGCTTCGCCGGAACACACCACCGGCCAGGTGCCGTGCACCGAGTCGAACTGCAGCAGGTGGGCCGACCCCACGGCATCGGTCGCGATCTCGTTGACCCGGACGAACTCGATACCTTCCCTGCCCCAGCCGGCACGCAGGCCGAGGCGTCCCATGCGACCCAATCCATTGATACCGATCGTCACGCTCATCGTTGCCATTTCTCAAAGGTGTTCACGTGGGCATCGAGTTGCAATGCCTTGGGCCGAATTCGCTGCACCTCGGCAACGACCTGATCGTACGGCATGCCGTGCTCGAGCAAGATGATCGCCGTCATCAACCCGGTGCGGCCTGAGCCGCCGCGGCAATGCACGGCGGGGACGTCATGGTGATCCAGCGCTGCAAGGATCTGCTGTTTGTCCCGCGCCCACGCCGTGTGGAATGCCTCGCCCGGGGCCGCATCGTCTTCGATGGGAAGATGAAACCAGGCCAACCCCAGCGCTGCACACAATGCCGGCATCGCCGAGACACCGTTCTTTTCCATTTCTTCGAGCGGCATCAGCGTGATCACCGATTTCGCACCGGCCTGCGCCAGCTGTGTGAGCGATTCGCGCAGACTGACGCCCTTGGTGCCTGGACATGGTGTCATGATCACGGCAGTGCCATCGTCGAGGTCGAGTCTGTCAAAGGGGTGTGTTGTCATTTTTTTCCATCTTTCCAAAAAGCCTTCACAGGCGTTCACTGATCGCGCGGCTATTTGTTACCAGTGCGCTCACGCACGGCGCTCGTACCAACCACGTGAGGCATTGACGATCTTGACCACCGAGAGCATCACCGGCACCTCGACCAAGACTCCGACCACCGTCGCCAGCGCCGCACCCGAATCGAACCCAAACAGCGCGATCGCCGCAGCAACCGCGAGCTCAAAGAAGTTACTCGCGCCGATCAGCGCCGACGGCGCCGCGACGCAGTGAGCGACACCGAACTGGCGGTTGAGCAGGTAGGCCAGACCGGAGTTGAAGTAGACCTGGATCAGGATGGGCACCGCGAGCATCGCAATGACCAATGGCTGGGCCAGGATCTGCTCGCCCTGGAAACCGAACAGCAGCACCAATGTCGCGAGCAAGGCCGTCAGCGAGACGGGATGCAGCTTCGCGAGCGTGGCCTCGAGCACCGTTTCACCACCTTTCGCCAGCAGACGCCTGCGCCACCACTGCGCGAACAGCACCGGCAACACGATGTACAGCACGACCGACAGGAACAGCGTCTCCCAGGGCACCGTGATCGCGGAGAGTCCGAGCAACAGCCCGACGATCGGCGCGAACGCGAACACCATGATGGTGTCGTTCAGTGCAACCTGGGACAGAGTGAAATTGGCATCGCCGTCCGACAGCCGGCTCCAGACAAAGACCATCGCCGTGCAGGGTGCGGCAGCGAGCAGGATCAACCCGGCGATGTAGGCATCGAGTTGGTCGGCCGGCAGGTACTCGGCAAAGACGCCGCGGATAAACAGCCAGCCGAGCAAGGCCATCGAGAACGGCTTGACCGCCCAGTTGATGAACAGTGTCACGCCGATGCCTTTCCAGTGCTCCTTCACCTGGTGCAAGGCGCCGAAGTCCACCTTCAGCAGCATCGGAATGATCATCAGCCAAATCAACACCGCGACCGGCAGGTTGACCTGGGCGACCTCGAGCCGGCCGATGGCCTGGAAGGTCCCCGGCAACCAGTGGCCGAGTGCGATACCCGCAACGATGCACAGCGCCACCCAAAATGTCAGGTAGCGCTCGAAAAATCCCATCGATGCACCGGCCGCACGCCGGCCGGTGACTTCACACTGTGCACTCAAGTGGTCGTATCCTCCGTTTCCTGCAGACGCGTGCGACCGATCCGGTCGAGCTCTTGCTGCAGCCGCAGCCGGTCAAGCGAGTCGAGCGGTAGATTGACGAAGATCGAGATCCGGTTCTGCAGTTCGCGGAACACCTTCGAGAACACGGTCTTCTTGGCGATATCGTCGCCGGTCTCCTCGGCCGGATCCTCGACACCCCAGTGCGCCGTCATCGGCTGGCCTGGCCAGACCGGGCATACCTCGGCCGCGGCGCGGTCGCAGACGGTGAACACAAAGTCCATGTTCGGTGCACCCGGCTCACCGAACTCAGCCCAGTCCTTGCTGCGCAGGCCGCTGGTCTCGTAGTTGTTGCGGGTCAGTTCCGCCAGGGTATAGGGGTTGATTTCACCTTTTGGGTGGCTGCCGGCGCTGTACGCGTTGAACCGGCCACGACCGTGGCGGTTGAGCAGGCACTCGGCAAACACGCTGCGCGCCGAGTTGCCGGTACACAGGAACAGCACGTTGAACACTTTGTCGGTCATGGAGGTCTCCCCTGGTCAGGCCGGTGGGTTCAATTCGTCGTTAGGTGTCGAGTCGCTACCGCTGTCACGCGCAGCGTGGCGCCCCTGGCCGGTTGGGCATCTTGGCCAGCACCTTGGCGTCATCGCGATACGGCGCCCGCTCCGCATTCCCTTCGAACACGTCCTGCAGCACTCGGTGCACCCAATCCGGTAGGTCCGGGTGGATGCGGTAATGCACCCACAGCCCTTCGCGCCGGTCGCTGACCAGCCCGCTCTCGCGCAGCAGCGCGAGGTGACGCGAGACATGCGGCTGGGCAAGTCCGAGGGCATGGGTCAGTTCGCACACGCACAACTCCCCGTGCCGCAGCAAGAGCACCAGGCTGCGCAGGCGGGTGTCGTTGGCGAGACTCGAGAACAGGTCTTCCGGCGTAATATCCATGTAGCGGAATATACGCTCATCAATATATATGACAAATGAAATATTTATGACTGTTGCGCGGTCCTGGCGTCAGTCACTCCACCGGAAGGGCCGCCCGGCACCCTCGACGCGGCCATTCCGCTTACGTCTGCCAGACCGCCTGCAGATGCGGCCGGAAGATGAAAAACACCGCCCCGAGCAGGCACAGCGCGGCCCAGAGGAAATCCAGCCGCAGCGGCTCTTTCATGTAGAAGAGTGCAAAGGGTACGAACACCGTCAGCGTGATCACCTCCTGCAGGATCTTGAGCTGACCGAGGTTGATTACCGTGTATCCGATACGGTTCGCCGGCACCTGCAACAGGTACTCGAACAGCGCGATCCCCCAGCTGACCAGCGCCGCGACGATCCAGGGCTTGTGACTCAGATCGCGCAGGTGGGCGTACCAGGCGAAGGTCATGAAGACGTTGCTGGCGACCAGCAGGCCGATAGTCAACGCCATCGGCGGTAGGTTGAGATTCATGGACGGGCGACCTCCATCGCACAACAGCGTTGAACGACGACCGCCACGGGCACGGCGGCCGTTTGCACCTCCACAACGCGAGGAAAGGCGCGTTGCCGCTCACCGGAGGCTGCGGCGCGGTCCGAGCCCTGGCGGGCACGCCGTTATAAGCTGCCGACGGGTCTACCGCAACAGCAGCCCCGGCCGGCGAGCGACGGTGTGCCAGAACCACCCTCAGTCCATTGGCCGCACCGCCCGGATCTCCGCCGACATCAGGTAGTCGTCGGGATTACGTTCCGGCGCCCACTCGCGCATGAACGCGGAGCCTCCGTCCTTTTCCGCGACGCTGACGTCCTCGAAACCGGCAGCTCGCAGCATCGCCTCGATCTCGGCGACGGTCGACGCACCCGCCATGCAGCCGGTGTAAAGCGCGAGATCGCCGCGCACCTCGGGCGGCAGTTCGGCCGTCGCGACGATGTCCGAGACCGCCAGTCGACCGCCCGGCTTCAGCACCCGGAACGCCTCGGCAAACACCTGCGGCTTGTCCGGCGACAGGTTGATCACGCAGTTGGAGATGATCACGTCCACCGAGGCGTCGGCGAGCGGCAGGTGCTCGATCTCGCCGAGGCGGAACTCGACATTGCGGTATCCGCCCTGCTCCGCGTTGCGTCGTGCCTTGGAGAGCATCTCCGCGGTCATGTCGACGCCGATCACCCTGCCCTTGTCGCCGACCTGGTGCGCCGCCAGGAAGCCGTCAAAGCCGGCGCCGCTGCCGAGGTCGATCACCGTCTGCCCGGGCTTGAGCGCGGCGATCGCCCGGGGATTGCCGCAGCCGAGCCCGAGATTTGCGCCCTGCGGCACGCTGGCCAGCTCGTCTGCCGTGTAGCCGATGCGCTGTGCCAGCGCCGCGGCATCGAGCATTGGCGCCGCGGCATCGACCGCCGGGGCCGCACAACAGGCGGTACCGCAGCCTGCTCCATCGCTCTCGGCCACCCGACCGTACTGCCGGCGCACCGCCTGGCGGATCTCGTCATTCCTCATTGCGTTCATCGTTTTCTCCGTCTTGATCTCACTCGGACGCCATCGGCGCCTCTGCACCTACAGACGGAGTCCGGGCGAAGAAGACGCAAATGGGCGACTCAGTTGCGGCCGCCCGGGTCGCGCGGCTCGTAGCCGACGATGCCGCCGCGCCCGGTTTCGATCGCGCAGCAGGCAAGGATGCGCTCGCGCAGCAGCCGGCGGCCACGTTGAATGCGCGACTTGGTGCCCGACGATGAGATACCCAGGCGTTCGGCGACGACTTTCTGCGGCAGCCCATCGAGTTCCGAAAGCACCAGCGCGGTGCGATAGGTCTCCGGCAGGTCGTCGATCAGCGGCTGCAGACAGGCCGCCAGCTCAACGACCGGATCATCGGCCGGCTGTGGTGCGGCGAGATCATCGGGCAATTCCTCACCAGGCCTGTGGCTGCGAAAATGATCGGCGATCGCATTTGCCGCGATGCGGCGCAACCAGGGACCCAAACTGCCCTGGGACTTGAGCGAGTTGATGCCCATCAAGGCACTGACGAAGACGTTCTGCAGGATATCGTCCACCGCCGCGTGGTCGCGCACCCGCGCGGCGATAAAGCGGCGCAGGCGCTGCCGGAGTTCTTGCCAGTGTTCGATCTGTGGCCCCATGATTCTCAGCAGGTACCTGGCCGGGGTGCTGATCAACAATAGCAGCGGACCTGCCGCCATGCCGGCCGCCGAATCGGGCGGCTGCCCAGGGCGGTCCGAACAATCCGGGGAAGCATCGAGATGAACGTCATATCGGCCACCGGCCTCAGCAAGACCTACCGCAGCGGCGAGGTCGAGATTCCCGCCATCCGCTCGGTCGACTTCTCCATCGATGCCGGCGCACTGGTGGCCTTCGTCGGCCCATCGGGCAGCGGCAAGAGCACCTTGCTGAACATGGTCGGCGGGCTCGACCATCCCAGCGGCGGCACGCTGCGCGTGCTCGACACCGAGATCGCCGGCCTCGACCGCCGGGCCGCCGCGGCATTCCGCGGCGCCAACCTCGGGTTCATCTTCCAGGACTTCAACCTGATCCCGGTGCTGTCGGCCTACGAGAACATCGAGTACCCGCTGTTGATGGTGCAGGACTGGCCGGCGGACGGGCGCCATGCGCGGGTGACCGAGCTGCTCGCCGCGGTCGGCATGGCAGACCAGGCCGACAAGCGGCCGGACCAGTTGTCCGGCGGACAGAAACAGCGAGTGGCGGTCGCCCGGGCACTCGCCACCAACCCCAGGCTGGTGCTGGCCGACGAGCCGACCGCCAACCTCGACCACGCCACGGCGCACCGCATCATCGACCTGATGAAGCGCATGCGCGACGAGTTCGGTACCACCTTCATCTTCTCCACCCACGACCCCAAGATCATGGCCGAGGCCGAGGTGACCTTCACGCTCGAAGACGGTCGCCTGGTCGACGCAGGAAACGGGAACGGAGGCGGCCATGCTTAAGGTGCTCCGCCTCGCCGCACGGAACCTCGCCCGCTACCGCCGCCGCACCCTGCTGACCACTGGCCTGATCGTGCTCGGCATCGTCGCGGTGCTGCTGTTCGTCTCGGTATCCGGCTCGTTCAAGGCGGCGATGATCGGCCAGATCACCGACGCGATGATGGGTCACCTGCAGCTGCACCGCAAAGGCTATGTCGCCTCGATCGACAACCTGCCTCTCAACCTGAATCTGAAGCCAAAAGCGGTCGAAAAGATCGAACAGGCGCTGGCCGAACTGCCCGAGGTCGAGGCCTGGTCGCCGCGGCTCAAGTTCGGGGCCATGTTCAGCAACTTCACCGAGACCACCAGTATCCGCCTCAACGGCGTGCTGCCCGAGCGCGAGGCGGCGGCGATGCCGGGACTGGCCGAACGGCTTGCCGCGGGTTCGGTCGACAACGGTCTGGTCGAGCGCGGCAGCCTGCTGATCCCCGAACTGCTGGCCAAGGGCATGAAGGTCAAGGTCGGCGACACCGTGGTGCTGGTCGCGACCAACCTTGACGGCTCGGTCAACGGCAAGACCTTCACCGTGCAGGGCGTGCTCGAGCCGGTCACCGGGCCGGGCGGGCGCGACGGCTACCTGCACCTCGACGACGCGCGCGAGTTGCTACGCATGGACGACGGCGCAATCAGCGAGATCGCAGTGCGCCTGATGGACCTCGGCCGGCTCGAAGCCACCAAGGCCGCGCTGGCGCCGCTGCTCGACGGGATGCGCAACCCGCAGGGCCAGCCGGTGGTCGAGCTGCACGGCTGGGACCAGCTGTCACCGTTCGCCAACATCGCGCGCATGATCGACCTGCTCGACCTGTTCATCCGCGTGATGCTGGTCGGCATCGTGCTGATCGCGGTGATGAACGTGATGATGATGGCGGTCTACGAGCGGATTCGCGAGATCGGTGCGATCGCCGCGATCGGCACGCCGCCGCGCCGTATCCTGGGACTGTTCCTGGCCGAGGGCCTGCTGCTCGGCCTGCTCGGCTGCGCGGTCGGCATTGCGATCAGCCTCACGCTGGTCGCGTTCATGAACCTGTACCCGCTGCGTTTCGAGTTCGGCCGCCAGGTCATCGAGCTGGCGCCGTCACTCGGCGCGGCGGATATCCTGCTGATCGCGGCCGTGGTGCTGCTGATGGCCGTGCTGGCCAGCCTGCAACCGGCGTGGAAGGCCGCGCGAATGGATCCGATCACCGCGCTGCGGCATCTTTGAATCACCGTACCTGACACCGGGAGACGTGACATGCAACGAATCGTGCTACTGCTCTGCCTGCTGCTGAGCGTGCCGGCGCTTGCGCTCGACGGCGACGCACTGTTGCGCCAGATCGACCGCAACCTCAATCCCGAGTCGTACGAGATGTACCGCAAGCTCGTGAACATCGAGCCGGACGGCAAGAAGAAGGAGTTCGTGCTGTTCACGCTCAAGAAGGGCCGCGACGCGATGATCGCGCTGTTCCTCGACCCGCCGAGCGAGAAGGGCCGCGCCACGCTGCGCCTCGGTGACAACATGTGGCTGTACATCCCGAACGTCGGCAAGCCGCTGCGCATCACCAGCCTGCAGTCGGTAGTCGGCGGGGTGTTCAACAACGCCGATATCATGCAGCTCGACTATGCCGTCGAGTACCGTGTCGAGAGCGCTGCCGAGGTCGGCGAGGAGTACCGCCTGTCGCTGAAGGCAAAGACCGGCGCGGTTGCCTACGACCGCCTCGAGATGACCGTGGACACCGCCACCCTGGTGCCGACCCGGATCGAGGCCTATGCCGCCAGTGGCCTGCTGATCAAGACCCTGCACTTCAAGGACATCAAGGATTTCGGCGACGGCATCCGCCGGCCGGCGGTGATGGAGACCGACAGCCCGCTGTACAAGGGCTACAGGTCGATCATGATCTACGCCAACATCAAGCCGCGCGAACTGCCCGACGAGGTGTTCACGCTCGATTACCTGCCGCGGGCCGGCGAACTGCGCTGAGCATGCGCGGGGCGCGCCCAATCGGACGATGGGCCACGCTGTGGGTGGCACTCACCGCCAGTGCCGCGGCCGCGGACGACTACAGCTTCGACGTTACCGCGTTCGAGAAGAAGCCATTCGAGTGGAGCGGCTTCGTCGAGCTGCGTTCCGAGCACTTCGACCTCGACCGCGATGCCGCGCTGTATCGCCTCAACACCTTCGACCAGGCGCAGGACCTGTCACCGCGGCGCTTCACCGGCAGCCTGGAACTGAACGGCCTGTACCGGAAGGGCATCGCCAGCGTACAGGGTACCTGGCATGGCGACACGATCCACGACGACCTGCAGGACACGACACAGGGCACCCTGTACGAGGGGTTTGTTGCGCTCGATCCCGCCACCGGCGTGCGCCTCGAGGCCGGCAAGCGCGCCCAGCGCTGGGGCAAGGGTTATGCGTTCAGCGCGGTCGGCTTCGTCGAGCGCGTCAAGGACCCGAACGACCCGACCCTGTCGCGCGAGGGCTTCGTGATGCTTGGCGGCAGCTTTACCCGCAGCCTCGACGGGCCACTGCAGACGGCGACCTTCACGCCGCTGCTGGTCCCGACCGGCGACGACCTGAACACCGACTTCGGCCCCGGCGACCACGCCAACCCGGCGGCCCGGCTGTCGCTGCTGTACCGCGACACCGACATCGACTTCCTGTATCTCGGCAGCGGTGCGCGCAGTGCCCGCTTCGGGGTCGATTTCTCGCGCAACCTGGCAAGCCACATCGAGATCCACGGCGAATGGGCCTACATCAGCGAGGTGGACAAGCCCGTGCTGGAGGCCGGCGGCAACCTGTCGCGCAACAGCGGCAGCGCGCAGAGTTTCCTGCTCGGCCTGCGTTACCTGAGCGCGAGCGAGGTCACCACCATCGTCGAGTACTACTACAACGGCGCCGGCTACGATGAAGGGGAACTGAGCGATTACCTGTCGTTCGTGCAGGACGGCTACGCGCAGTCCGAAGCGACGGGCAACAGCGCAGCGCTTCAAAAGGCACGCCAGGTGCAGCCGTCGTATGCCCGTCCCAACGCCGGCCAACGCTATCTCTACCTGCGCTCCAGCTGGAAGGATGCGTTCGACATCCTGTACCTCACCCCCGCCCTGACGGTCATCGCCAACCTCGACGACCGCAGCTACCAGGTCACGCCGGAGTTCAGTTACACGGGCATCGAAAACCTCGAGCTTCGCCTGCGTCTGTCGCTGTTGCAGGGCGATGCGCTGACCGAGTTCGGCGAGAAACCGAATGACCGACGCGCCGAGCTGAGGCTGCGTTACTTCTTCTGACGAAGCCTTCTGAGTCGGCCGATTCGCCGATCAACTCCCGCGCGGGCCGAACAGGATGACCATCGCCCCCAGCACACAGATCGCGGCACCCAACCCGTCCCAGCGGTCCGGCCGGGTGCCCTCGATGGCCCACAGCCAGAACAGCGATGCGGCGATGTAGACACCGCCATAGGCCGCGTAAGCGCGGCCGGCGAAGTCCGCTTCGATGCGGGTCAGCGCCCAGGCGAACAGCGCCAGGCTCGCCATGCCCGGCACCAGCCACCATGCGCTCTTGCCGAGTCTCAGCCAGGCCCAGAATGCGAAGCAGCCGGCGATCTCGGCGAAGGCCGCGAGCAGATAGGTGGCTATGTTAGCCATGACAGCACTTGAAACTTCGTTTCCATAACGTCATCACCGATGGCCGAACCTCACCTCAAACGCATGTCAGCGCTTCAGCGCAATTCGGTCCACTTCCACAGTAATAACGCCTTCTTCCCGTAAGCGCCGCAGCGTC
>Ga0180436_10006497_pt1 | contig 10156 bp, 8 predicted proteins | sample SS_ome_2_FD_132434 | JGI IMG/M metagenome (GOLD analysis project Ga0180436, IMG submission 132434) | Hypersaline lake sediment archaeal communities from the Salton Sea, California, USA - SS_3_S_2 metaG | ecosystem: Environmental > Aquatic > Non-marine Saline and Alkaline > Hypersaline > Sediment...
CACCCGGTCGATTTCGTGTACAGTACCGTCGTGAACGCGAAGCGCGCTATGGTTCCGACGGTGCTACCGGTAGCCCTTGCGATCGGCGCCTACATTGTTGCACATATCGCAACACTCTCGTGGTTTCCCTTCGTCCACTCCGATGAGGCATGGCTCGCCTCGCTGACGAGGACGATGCTGGTCGAGCAGAATCTGGCGGCAACGGAGGATTTCTTCGCGCTGACACCGCGCTATCCCCACGCGATCAAGACGCTTTTTCATCTCCTGCAGATGCCTTTTATTGCGATCTCGTTCTCCGCGGCGAGCGTACGCGTGTTGTCTCTGGCGGCGGCGCTGGTATCGTTGTGGTTTCTGTATCGAATAGCGGAGCGTCTTGGCGGCGCACGATGGTTCGGCATCGCCGCCGTCCTTCCCCTGGCGCTGGACGTACAATTCGTCTATGCGTCGCACTTCGCGCGCCAGGAGATTCTTCTCGTGGCGTGGATGCTCGGCGCGGTATGGGCGGCGTTAACCCTCGGCTCGCGGCGATCAACGCGGTCCGGTAGTACGGCTACCACCGTTGCTGCCGGTGCGGCAATACAGGGCGTTGTCCCCGGCGTGATCGTCGCCTCAGCGATATTTGTGCACCCCAACAGCTTTGTCGTCGCCCTGGCGGTGGCGCCCTGGGTGGCGGCAGGGCCACGGCTTATAGCACCTCCAATGCGGGCGGGACAGCGACAGGAGCCGGATAAATCCCGCGAACGATGGCGGGCGCCGATGATTCGCCTCGCCGCCTACGCAGCGGTTCTCACCCTGGGCGCGTTACTCGCGATCGGCGCGAGCTACGCCATGGACACGCAGTTTGTGCAACACTACCGCGAGTTCGGCGATGCCGTGGGGGTGGGCGACTCGCCGCTCCGACGCCTCTTTCGACTCCGCGACTTCTTTGAGAAGCTCTGGTTTCAGCGCGCCGGGACATACTATCTGCCGCCGATCCGGGTTCAGCTGGTACTGCTGGCGGGCCTCACCCCCATCGCCGCTGCGGCGGCCCTCCTGAGCCGACGACCCCGCAACCACGGTGTTACCGCCGCCGGCGCGGTCGCCCAGGGCGCTGGTGACCGCCTCCACCGGGCTGCGGCGACCGCGGCGGCCTCGATCCTCGCGGTGGTGACGGGCCTCTATGCGATCGGCAAATACAGCCCGCCCAGCGCGGTCTTGCTCATGCCCTGGCTCTATCTGATGGTACCTCTGCTGGTGGGCGGGTTTTTCGCCACGGGATCGAGAACCTCCACCGCCGCCGCCGTCACCGGTTCACGGATTCGCGCGATCCGGGCCACAACCCTCATTCTGACGGTGATGATCGCCACCGCCTCGATAAGCGAGATCGCCCGGTGGCGCCCCGACGGGGCGGCGGGGGAGTCTCATCGGCTGTACCTGGAACGGATCGCGACGACCATCGACGGTGGAGCCGGCGGCGGGGGCCAGCCACACGCCGGCGGTGCGCGCCCGGCCCGCGTCCTGGCAAACCTCAACACCGCCTTTGCATGGGAGCCCGAGCGCCTTCGAGTTTATCGCGACCTGGCGCGACTGCCGCGTCCGGAGCCATCCGCCGAGGCGGACCCCGCCGATTCCGGTGCGCTTGCGCGCTTTCTTGCTGCCGAGGGCATCTCCTACCTTGTTGTTCCCGTGGACGAGCTGGAACTCATTTACGAACGTAGACCGCTGTGGAACGATGTCTACGGAAACCCCTCGCGTTTTTTTCCGGAGCTTCGGGAAATCATCGAGCTCTGCGGCATAGCGGTGGCGGAGTTTGAGTCGCCGGTCTACGGTATGCGAATGCTCTACTACCAGGGACAGAGCCCCGGGAGAATCCGAATCTATCGGCTCGATGTGGAACGGTGCGCGGGGTACCGTCGTATCCCTGACTGATTTCGGAATGCGGTATTACCGGTTGCTTCGTGCTGACGACAAGTACATCTCGTAATATATTTGTATCTACAGGAGTTTTTGATGCGACAACACTGTCCGCCACCGTGCAGGTCCCGAAATGAAAAATCCATACTCGTCCGTGTGCTCACCACGGTCCTCCTCATTGTTACGGTATCGGTTTTCGCCGGTGGAACCGACGAGCAGGATGTCCGCGAGTCCGACGAACCGACGACGATCGAGCCGATCCCACGCGATGAGCTTCCGGCGGAGTTTCTCGATCAATCCGCCCCGGGCGGCGCGGGAAGTCAGTTCACCACCGATTTCTCGCGCGCCACCGTTTCGTTCGCCGATATCATATCCGGGGGGCCGCCCAAAGACGGTATCCCCTCTATCGATGAGCCCGCGTTCGATTCGATCTCCGATGCCGAGGATTGGATCGATACCGATGAGGCGGTGCTTGTCTATTCTCACAACAACGAGACGCGATTCTATCCGCTACAGATCCTGATGTGGCACGAGATCGTGAACGACACCGTCGGCGGTCGACCCGTGGCGATCACCTACTGCCCGCTGTGCAATACCGGAGTGGGTTTCGATCGACGTTTTGGCGGGACGGTTCTCGATTTTGGAACCACCGGACGACTCCGTTTCTCCAATCTGATCATGTACGATCGGCAGACCGAAACCTGGTGGCAACAAGCATCGGGCGAGGCGATCGCCGGACGCTGGGCGGGCCACCGACTGGATCGTATTCCGGTTCAGATGGCGCCCTTCGGCGAAGCCGCCGACCAGTGGCCGGAGGCGCGCGTTCTCAACCGCGATACCGGATACAGCCGCTCCTACGGACGGAATCCCTACGTCGGGTACGACAGCTCGGAACGCCCGTTTCTTTTTCGCGGTCCTGAAATCAACGGCGAGTTCCGCCTGCTCGATCGGGCGATTCTGATCGAACACGACGGCGACGAGGCAGTGATCGCGTACCCCGTCCTCGCGGAGGAGCGCCTGCGCGAGGTAACCCTGGGCGGTGAGCGGATCTACGTCATGTGGCACCCCGGTACGGCAAGCGCTCTCTCCGCCGATACCGTTGCGGACGGTCGTGATGTGGGCTCAGCCAACGCCTTCTTCGCGCGGACCGTCGACGGCGAAACGGTGGACCTGTATGTCGACAGGGACGGCGCAATTCGAGACCGTCACGATACCGAAACCTGGAACACCCTCGGATTCAGCGACGGCGACCGTCCACGACAGCTTCAACCGGCCCTGGCAGTTCAGCACTTCTGGTTCTCGGCGCAGTCATTCTGACCGGATCGAATGTACGCCGGTGCCCAGCGTATTACCGGTGCTGTTCGGCCAGGAGACCCGCCAGGCGATCCCGCCGGGGATCCCGCTCCTCCGCGACGATTCGGCCTTCCCGGGACATGACCAGGATGCGACCGCCGATTCGGACCGCTTCGTCGAGATCGTGCGTCACGAAAAGCACCGCCGGACGTTCGACCCGGACGAGCTCGAGGAGCAGGTCCTGAAGCTCTCGACGACGCGGCGCGTCCACCGACGCGAACGGCTCGTCCATGAGCAGAACCGCCGGGTTCAACACGAAAGCCCGCGCCAGAGCGACGCGCTGTTTCATTCCACCGGACAGTTGGTGCGGAAATCGGTTCTCGGAACCGGCAAGTCCCAGACGGGAGAGCATCGCGGCGGCACGCGCCGTCGCCACCGCTCCATGAACATCGATCGCCGCGAGAGCAAAGAGCACGTTTCCCATGACGGTTTTCCACGGCAACAGCTGACTCGGTTCCTGAAAGACCATAAACCGATGTCGATCGGGCCGCGTCACCTCCCGCCCCGCGGCGATAACCGATCCGCGTACCGGCACGAGGAACGACGCCGCCACCCGGAGTACTGTGGTTTTACCGCACCCGGACGGGCCGAGAAGGGTCACCGTCTCTCCCGCAGGAACCCTCAGCGAGAAGTCCCGGAGAACCGGAGCACCATCGTAGCCGGCGACGATCGACCGGAGTTCCAGCGCGTTCACGTACTCATACCCCAGCGCTCCACCGTGGCTTCCTCGACCCGGCGCAATACCACGTGTTCCACGAGACTTCCGATCACCATCACGAAGAGTATGCCCGCAAAGAGACCGGTTGTATCCATAAACACGCGCTGCGAGAAGATATACCAGCCCATCCCGCCACCGGCGGCGACCGCTCCGAAGACCATCTCCGCACTGATAAGGGCGCGCCAGCTGCGTGCCCAGGCGATTCGCAGGGCGGCGATCAGGTACGGGCTCATCGCGGGAATCGCTACGCGTGTAAGATACGTGACGCCTCGGAGCTCCAGGTTGCGCGCCAGGAGACGCCAGGTCTCGGGGATCGCGCGGTACCCGGCGGTGGTGTTTGCCAGGACCGGCCAGAACACGGAGTGTACGATCACTACCAGGGCCGCCGCCGGACCGACTCCGAACCAGAGCACCACCACCGGCAGGAGTGCGATCCCCGGCAACGGATGAAAGAGCGCGCTCAACCGGTCGAGCACATCGCCGACGATCGGAACCGTTGCGCCCAGGAGGACACCGACGAACACCAGCGTCCAGGCGATCGCCATGCCCACGCCGATAAACAGGAGAGAGATCGCTGCCCGCGCGGGGAGTTCGCCCGAGAGAAGTCCCTCGAAAAAGGCACCCGCAATCTCGGCGATACCCGGCATGAGCAGAGGAGACACGGCGAACACCCGCCGGGCGATCTCCCAGGCCGGCACCGCCAGGAGGATGACGATCCACGCCCGGATCGCCCGCCATCGGGATCGGGGTGCGCCACCGGCGCGATCGTTACTCCACATACCCAAAATCCCGCATCGCCTCCTCAAACCGCTCGAGCCCGAAAACCTCCGTCGAATAGACGACCTCCGGTCGCATAAGCTGATCCGCCAGGACCTCGCTCTCGAGACCGTAGTGCGCCGCCAGGGCAACGAGGACCGCGGGGCGCGCGCCCCGGCGAAGCTCGTCCTGCAGGTTCATCAGGTCCGTCGTCGCCTCCAGGAGAACCTCTCGATACCGGGCGATCGCGGCGCCGCTCTCGCCGATCGCCGGTGCCGCCACGCTCACGATGAAGGTAAACCGTCCGCCGAACGCCTCACGTCCGTCCAGTAGTAGCCGCGCGTCAGGCTCAGCCAGTTCGGCAAAGAGGAACGGTGGTGTCGTGAAGTGCGCGTCGACCTCGCGTCCCGCCAGCAACGCGGTCATTCCGTCCGGATGCGAAAGTGAGAGCAACCCTGCGTCAAAGCGCGTCGGGTCACCCCAGAGGTGGTCCGCCGCCATGGCCAGGAGGATATGTTGAATGCTGCCCGGCTGGGGAAGCGCGATCCGTTCCGCACCGGTGAGATCGGCAAAGCGAGTGAGGTCCGGCCGTCGGGTTACGAGCCCCACCGGGACCTCCGAGACTCCGGCGATAACCTCCCACTCCAGGCCTCGATCCCGACCGATCAGGTAAGGCGGGATCCCCATGCTCCCCACGTCAAGGCGTCCCGCCAGCATTGCCTCGCGGATCACCGTCGCATTGGCCATGCGATACCACTCCGCCTCGATCCGGTTCTCGATCTGCATGAGCGCCAGGGGTGCGTACGCGATCCCGTGTTGCTCGGCGATGCGAAGGACCGCTGTCCGATGGGCCGCGCCGGTCGCTTCGGCCACGTCGGCTGCTTGGGCGGCGTCATCGCGAGCGTCACCGCAGGCGACGAGGAGGAGCGCCGTACAAAAACCTATCACGACTACCTCGAGTCTAGCGAACACGGCAGTCCTCCCGGGTATCGAGAAGCATGTTGGTGCCGTCGCGATCGAGAATCTGAATCGTATCAAAGAGGGTATCTACAAGCCTGTTGGCAGCGGCTCGGTCAGATCCGGCCAGCACGGCGTAGGCGATTCGCTGCGTGGAGTTCTGCATTGGAAGAATCTCGGTCCCCACCGGGAGAAGCGGCGTGCATGCCACCACGCCCGGACGGGCACGCATCTCTTCAAAACCCTCGTAGCGCGTCACCACGCCGGGGTTCGCGAACAGCAGCGGGACCGAAAACACCCGCGCTGAGGGGGTTCCTCTCACAGGGAGGCGCCCCGCATGAGTGTGGGGCGCCTTCACCGCGGACAGCACCTCGCCCACGCTCAACCGCAGGATGTCGATGCCCGTCACGAGCGGGATCGACTGATCCTCGTAGGCACCACCCAGCCGCGACGCGATCTCGTTCACCAGGACGCCCCGCGCTCCCAGGAGCATCTGGAAATAGATCGGCGCGTTGTCCAGCTCGAAGGCAGCCACAACTGACCGCGTGATGGCGGTGATCTCATCGTCGTTTTCCGGCGAATGCATACTTGGAAATCGGTGAGCGGAGCAGACACCGAGACTCGATTCGCTTTGAATCGTCACCCGGTCGGTAATCGTCCAGATTTCTACGTCACCCGCGTGTACCCAACCGGAGACGGTGACCTCCGTGGAGGGATAGTACTCCTCCACGAGCATGACCGGCTCCCGCGAGAAGGAACGCACCGTCGGAAGGTGCCGTCGCAGTTGGCCTTCGGTTTCTATCCGGGCAACACCGCGCTGCCCCTGGCTGTCTACCGGCTTGGCTACCCAGGGAGGTGTAAGTTCACCAAGGCCTTCCCGCTCCCATGACGCGGGATCGTCCGAGAGGAGGCGCCACCGGGCGGTGGCGATCCCCGCATCGGCAAGACGTTTCTTCATGATACGCTTGTTGGTCACCGCTGAGGCCGCAGCGGCGCTGAGCGGGTACGGCAGGCCAAGCTGCTCCGAAACCCAGGCGGCGGTAAGGATCGGCTGGTCGGAGCCGATCGCGTAGATCGCGTCCACCGCGTGTCGACGCGCCCCCCGCAGCACGCCCTCCCGATCAAAGGTCGAAACCTCGGCAAACTCGTCGGCGAGCGTACGCCCCGGGCAGGCCCTATCGCGATCCGCGCATATCACGAAAAACCCCAGGTCCCGGGCGATACTGATCGCCCGGAGCTGACTGCTTCCGCCGCCGAGTATCATGAGCCGCGGCAAACCGCTCACCGGCATCCTCCGGTCAACTCCAGGGGGCGCGGGGGACGGAGAAACCGTCCGATCCCGCGAAGGGGGCCCCAGTAGAGAACCAACCGCCAGTACAGGGCCACCAGGCGCTTCACGCCGTATCGGCTCCGGTCCGTCCGGGTGGTCTCACCCGGCGACGGCTGCGGATCGTAGTACACCGCCGTGGCCCGCGCCCCCTCGGCAAAAAGCATCGCCGAAAGGTAGGGGTAGCTTACCGGCCGCGCCAGTGCGCGACGAAGCAGGCCGCCGTCGATGGCGCGGTAGCTTGTGACCGGCACCTCCCCCGGTTTGCCCAGCCAGCGTGTAAAGAGGCGATTGTTGAGTGAGGTTCCGAGGTGGCGCAGCGGGCGGCGTCGCGGCGCCCGCGGTGCGGCGTAGACCAGGTCCGCCCGGCCGAGGGCCGCCACCATGGCGGGGATCAGCGCCGGCGGGTGATCGCCGTCGTCATCGAGCGTCACCACCGCCTCGCCGCGGGCGGCGGCAAGACCGATAAAGGAGGCGCTCTGCTGCCCACGATTCTCCGCGAGGCAGAGCGTGGTCACGGCGGGTATCGCCGCCGCGATCGCACGGACATGGGCCTGTTCGGTCTCCGGGCTGCCGTCGTCCACCACGATGATCTCCGTATCGTATCCGGCGGCAGCGGTACAAACACGGTCGATCACCGACGAGAGCGTCCGAAAACCGCGATAGGTGGGAATCACGATCGAGAGATAAGGGACAGAGGACTCGGCCATCACATCGTATCGTATCGACCGGCGGGGTCGCGGTCAAACCGCAGTTCGTCCTCCGCCCGACCCAGGTCAAACCGGGCGGGACCGCTGTTCTCGGCACGGTACGTCAGAGGGCAGCGAAGTCGCTCGATATTTCGACGTCTCCACCGCGAGCTCTTCTTCCAGTCCCGAAAGCGGTCATTGGAAACGATGAGCGCTCTCTCGCGCTCGGAACGATCCAGTATCGTCGGATCCGCCGGCTCGCCACCGGAAACTGCAACCAGGTCGTCCAGCACGTCCCGCAGTTCGTCAAAATTGCGAACGGAATACGGCAGGTTTGCGTCGGCCACGCCGATCGTTCGGATGATCCCGAGATCCCCCAGGTATTCCAGGAACGGGGCGAGAGCCTCCGCCTCGGTTCCGCCGATTGTCCAGAACAGATTGCTCAGATCGAGAACCGCCCGGTGGCGCTCCTCCCCGAGAAAGCGCCGACGCCACCACGCACCGTCGCGATCACGGTACAGCAGGGTGCGTAACGCCGGCTCGTCGTTCACCACGCGCGAGAACAGCTCGGGATCGAACAACTCCCGCGGAGGGTCCTTCATCCCGCGCCGGATCGTGGCGAGACGAACACGCTTTCCCGGACCGGTCGCATCGATCCGCCGGACCAGGTCGTCGATCACCGCGTCAGCAGCTCCTCGATCGCCGCGGTCACCTCGGGATCTTCCGGTTCCACCCGCGAACCAAATCGCGCCACGACACGCCCGTTCCGATCCAGAAGAAACTTGTTGAAGTTCCAGGTGATTCGCCCGGCAAACTCCGGATTGGTATCGCGCGACGTCAGGTATTGGTAGAGAGGATGGGCGGACCGACCGTTTACGTCAATCCTGGCAAACATAGGGAAGTCCACGCCGAACTCGCCGGTACAGAAGCCGAGGATTTCTTCCTCCGTTTCAAACTCCTGGTTCAGAAAGTTGTCCGACGGGAAACCCAGGACGAAAAACCCGTCGTCGCGGTACCGTTCCCAGAGTCGCTGAAGTCCCTCGAACTGGTAGGTAAAGCCACACTTGCTTGCGGTGTTTACGATGAGCAGCACCGACCCGCGGTACTCCTCAAGCGGGACCGGTTGCCCCTGGATATCCGTCGCTTCAAAATCGAACACCGATTGCGCCGACGCCGAATAACCGAAGGCCGTCAGAAGGCAAAGGAGCGCGATCGTCCGTCCCGTCATCGAATCCCCTCCGTATGAACCCATACGATCCGTCCGTCCACAAGCGGGACTGCGATTCGCGGCCCTACCGCCGTGGACGTGCCGATACTCGCGGCCGGTAGCGAGAGGGTCGCCTCTACCGTACCGGTACTCACGGCAATTCGACGCAACTCACCGCCGGTTGTACCGTAGTACACCCCGCCATTGGCGCTGACGATAGTGCCCGCCGCCTCACTGAGCCGGTACCGCTCCGCGCCGTCCGCAAGCGATACCGCCAGAATCTCACTGTCCACCAGGAAGAATACCATATCGTCGGCGACACGCGGATCGCTGTACGTACCATCGCCGCCACCGATATCCCGTTCCCAGACGACCGTACCGGAGGCGGTATCCACCGCCGCCGCCACCCCGCGACGTCCCATCACGACCACGACGGCACCGTCCACGCCGGGAGCCTGGGCAATCGGCTGGAAAATCCCGGTGGAAACCCGGGAGACCACGTCGCCGGCGCTCAGATCGATCACCATGACCGTTCCCTGCTGGTCTGCAAGAACCGCGCGGTTTCCGATAACCGCCGGGGACATTTTTGAGTCCCCTGGAAGCGCGATTCGCCGCTCTTCTCCGCCATCGGCACCGAGAACAATCAGTTCGGCGTCCACCGGGTAGATCCACCGCTCACCCCAGGAAACGGCCCGGCGCCCGAAGAGATGCGACTCCGTCCCGGACAGGGTCCGTCGGGACATCACTCGACCATCCGCCGCGGAAATCATAACGAACTCGCCCATCCCTGAAAACGCCACCACGCCACCGGCTACGGTGGGACGTGAGTTCTCGTTGCCCCCGTTGGCGGTAGGGACGGTCCAGAGGAGGCGGTCACGGTCGACGCAGAACACCGCCCCGGTTCGATCGGCGCCGTAGACGCGTCCACCGGCGGAGACCACACCTCGTACGATCGCCGAGGAGGTAGCGCGGATCGTCGACTCGATCGGACGGGGCTCCAGGCGCAGCGTCAGCTCCGCACCGTTCGCTCCCGCCGTGATCCTCTGCGCTGCGTCGGCAAATCCGGCGCGACGGGCACGCACGGCAACCCGGTCACCCACCGAAACGGTTGTCGCGGCACGCCCGGTACCGACGACACGCCCGTCTATCTCGATCGTTGCGTCTGCGGGCTCCGTGGTAACGCGCAGCCGCGCAGTGACCGGTTCTGTGCTCGCAGGATCGATGGCTGCCGGCTCGATCGTCGCCGGTGCCGCCGC
>Ga0180436_10006499_pt1 | contig 10154 bp, 5 predicted proteins | sample SS_ome_2_FD_132434 | JGI IMG/M metagenome (GOLD analysis project Ga0180436, IMG submission 132434) | Hypersaline lake sediment archaeal communities from the Salton Sea, California, USA - SS_3_S_2 metaG | ecosystem: Environmental > Aquatic > Non-marine Saline and Alkaline > Hypersaline > Sediment...
ACGAACCACTCGCTCCGGGAACCCGATATGTCGTCACCGTGGCCCAGGGCCTGGGCGACCAGACGGGCGGCCTGCTCGACGAGCCCTATACCTGGTCATTCGGTACCGAGGCGCCGCGCGTCCTCGCGGTCTCTCCCGAGCCAAACGACCCCTTTGCCGATCCCGATGGCGGCGTCCGTATCACCTTTGCGCAGCCGGTCGATCAGGCCTCGGCATCGATGCGTTTCAAGCTACGCGACCTGGACCTCGGGGCCTGCACTCGCGGCGACATCGCTTGGGAGGATGACACGCTGGTGTTCACGCCGGCGCTGCCGCTCTTGCCGGGCGGGGTGTATCGCGCGACGCTGGAGGCCGGCACAGAGGCCCATCGCGGCGACCAGACCATCTCTGAGGAGACCAGTTGGCAGTTTACGGTTGCAGGCCCGCCCAGTGTGCTGTCGACCAACATATCCGACGGTCAGCGCAACGTTGACCGAGGAATGGGCCTGCAGATCGGCTTCACCAGCCCGATCAGCCGGGCCTCGTTCGCGGAGCACTTTGTCATTTCGCCGACCACGACAGTCTATCCCTACTGGAACCCCAGCTCGACCGATGTGCAGCTCTCAACCTATCTGCAGCCCTCGACGCGCTACACAGTCTCGCTAGACGCCGATCTGGTGGGCGCGTTTGGCCAGCCGATCGTCGAACCGTTCGAGCTACAATTCTCCACCAAGGCGATGGCGCCGATGGCAGTGCTCGACTGCCCCTCCCGCGTCAGCACGCTCAGCAGCTATGGCCAGCCGGTCGTGCGCGCCCGACACCGCAACGTCTCGAGCGTCGACCTGTCCCTCTACGAGCTGTCTCTTGAGGACCTACTCGCGCTTCACGGCACCGAGGGCTGGCGTCTCTGGAGCAGCTATGATCCCGGGGAGTCAGACTTGCTCAGCGAGTCGACCCTGCCCGCAATTGCGCGGCTTGACCGGACCGGCGCCATCTCACAGCCGCTCGAACTGGATGGCGAGCCGCTCCCCTCTGGATTCTACTGGCTCTCACTCAAAGCCCGTGGTCTGCGCCAACCCGACCAAAAGGCGCTGATCGTCTCGCCCTGGAACATCCTGCTCAAGACGGCCCAGCAAGACCTGCTGGTCTGGGTCACCGACCTCGCCTCGGGCCAACCTGTCGCCGATGTATCGCTCGAGGTCTATGACGCCTTTGGCAGGCTGCAATGCACAATGCAGAGCGATAGCGACGGCCTGGCCACAGGTACCTTTGACCCGCTAGAGCCCTGGGAATCACTCATCGTGGTTGCCACCAAAGGGGGCGACGTCGGCCTGGCGCTTCGAAGCTGGAACCAGGGGATCAGCCCTTGGGAGTTTGACCTGCCGATGCATTACCAGCAGAGCGACTACCGCGCCCACCTCTATACCGAGCGCGAGATCTACCGCCCGGAGCAGACGGTGTATTTCAAGGGCATCCTGCGCGACGACGACGATGGCGCCTACGCGCTGCCCAGCGGCGACACGGTTCAGGTCGCGGCCATTGATGGCGAGGGCCAGCAGTTTTGGCGCGACGAGTTGCCGTTGAGCGAGATGGGCACCTTTTGGGGAAAGATCGAACTCCCAGAGGATGCCAGTCTTGGCCACTATACGCTCGAGGCCACCTACCGCGCAGGTCGCAGCGACGAGTACCCCATCGTGACCAGCTTTCAGGTTGCCGAGTACCGCAAACCCGAGTTTGAGGTCGCGGTGCAGGTCGCGCGCGATGACTATGCACCGGGCGAGACCATCCAGGTCAGTGCCGAGGCCAGCTACTATTTCGGGGGACCGGTGGCCAAGGCCGCGGTCCAGTGGCAGGTCATGCGACGCCCCTATCGCTTCGACCGCTGGGACGGCGACTATTACTCGTTCGCCGATCACGCGTATCGGCTGGAGCAGCCCTATATCGGCGAGTACGGCTCGCTGGTCTCGGAGGGTAGCGGGGTCACCGACGCCGAGGGGCGGTTCACATTCGAGCTGCCCGCCGACCTGCAGGACCAGACCGATTCGCAGGTCTATACCCTCGAGGTCTCCGTCACCGATCTGAACAACCAGTCGACCAGCGCCCGCGCCACCACAATTGTGCACCAGGGAGCGTTCTACATCGGCCTGCGCACGCTTAACTATATCGGGCGCGCCGGCCAGGACATGGAGGTCGAGGCCCTGACGGTCGATACCCAGGGCGTACCCCTGCCCAATCAGGATATCACATTGGTCGCCTACCGGCAGGAATGGTACAGCGTGCAGCAGTTTGCCAATGACGGCTATACCTACTGGGAGAACGAGGTCCGGCTGACCGCTGTGGCCACCGACACGGTCACCACCGACGCCGACGCGCTGGCCACCTGGTCCTTTGTCCCGCCCGAGGGTGGAAGCTACAAGGTCGTGGCCAGCGGCGAGGACGCCGACGGCAACCCCGTGCGCAGTGGCCTTCACCTCTGGGCCAGCGGATCGCGTTATGTCAATTGGGGCCAGCGCAACAACGACCGGCTCGAACTGGTCGCCGACGCTCAGAGCTACCATCCAGGCGATACGGCCCGCATCCTGGTGCCCTCGCCCTATCAGGGCGCCGTACGGGCGCTGCTGACCATTGAACGCGCCGGGCTGATCGAGCATCGGCTGCTGACGCTGGAGGGCAACAGCGAGCAGATTGAGGTCCCCATTCTGCCGGACTATGCCCCCAACGTCTTTCTGTCACTCACGCTGGTACAGGGCTCTGACGAGGGCGACGTGGCATCCTTCAAGATGGGCTACCTCAACCTGCCCGTCTCGACCGAGGAGAGCGAGTTGGACATTGCCATCAGCAGCGACCGCGATAGCGCCTACCAACCTCGCGACGAGGTGACCTATGACCTGCTGGTGACCGATAGCCACGGCCAGCCGGCCCAGACCGAGTTGGCGCTGCAACTGGTCGACCTGGCCGTCGAGGCCTTGACCGGCGCGACCGGCAGCAATGCACTCGAGACGTTCTATCGTGAGCGCGGGCTGGGCGTGCTGACCTCCGCCAGCCTGGCAGCATCCATAGATCGTCATAATCTAGAGTACCCCGACGAGGGCAAGGGCGGGGGCGGGGGCGGCGATAGCCCCATGGTCCGCGAGGATCTGCCCGATACTGCCTTTTGGGCCCCCGCTGTTCTCACCGACAAGCAGGGACAGGCCCAGGTAACGGTCACGCTGCCCGACTCGCTGACCACCTGGCGCCTGCGCGCCCTGGGCGTCACCGCCGACACACAGGTCGGCCAAGCCCAGTACGATGTGGTCAGCACGCTCGACCTACTGGTGCGTCCCGTAGCACCCCGTTTTCTGGTCGTCGGCGACCAGCCGCTCTTGGGCGCCGTGGTGCACAACAACACCGACGACCCACTGGAGACGACCATCTCGCTGTCGGCCGATGGCCTCGAGATCGCTGCCAGCACGCAACAGGTGCTGATCCCAGCCCACTCCCGGAGCAAGGTCCATTGGCCGGCCGAGGTGCTGCCCACCTCCAGCGTGACGCTGCAGTACCGCGTATCCTCGGGCGCGCTGCAGGACGGCATCGACATCGAGCTACCCGTCTATCGCGCCAGCACGCCCGAGGTGGTCGGCACTGCCGGTCAAGTCGACAATGCCGTGACCGAACGCATCCGCCTGCCGCAAGGGCTCGACCTCACCCAAGGCGAATTGGTCATCAACCTCGAGCCCTCTCTGGCGGCCTCGCTGCAAGAGAGCCTCGAGTACCTGCGCAGCTATCCCTATGACTGCGTCGAGCAGACGGTCAGCCGTTTCCTTCCGAACGTGGCCCTGTACCGCACGCTGCTCCCGCTGGATTACGTCGATCCCCAGACCTCGGCGCATCTCGTCCAGACCGTGGCGCTCAGCCTGCAGCGCCTCTATGCGCAGCAGAACCTGGATGGCGGCTGGGGATGGTGGCGTGGACACAGCAGCTCGCCCGAACTGAGCGCCTATGTGCTCCAGGGATTGATCGCGGCGCGCGACGCCGATCTGGCCGTCGACTCGAGCGTCATCGCGCGAGCCGTCGGCTGGCTCGATCGCTGGCTGGAGCAACGCCCCGAGACGCAGCGCGAGTGGGATCAGCGCGCAGCCGTTCTCTATGCTCTGGCCCTGGCCGACGAAGGCGACCTGGGTCGCACCGTCAACCTGTTCGAGGGGCGCGACCAGCTTTCGCTCTACGCTCAGGGGTATCTCGCCTTGACGCTGCAGCGCCTGGAACCGAATGAACCGGATCGCCTATCAGTTCTGGCGAATGCCTTTGCCCAGAGCGCCATCGAGAGCGCCTCCGGCGTCCACTGGGAGGAAGCCGGCGACACCCGCTGGGCCATGAACACCGACCTGCGCACCAGCGCCATCCTGCTTCGCGCCATGGTCGCCATGCAGCCCGAGAGCGATCTGAACGCCCGTGCGACACGTTGGCTGGTCAGCGCCCGCTCGGCCGGTCGCTGGGGCACCACCCAGGAGAACGCCTGGGCCGTGCTGGCACTCTGCGATCAAATGCAGGCCTCTGGCGAACTGGCGGGAGAGTATAGCTATTCTCTGGACGTGAACGACCACACCGTGCGTAGCGGTAGTGTGGATGCGACCACCATCGACGAGGCGATCCGTTACGAGCTGCCGGTCGCCGAGATGTCGAGCGACAAAGACAATATGGTGCGCATCAGCCGCGACGATCCCAACGGCAAGCTCTACTATTCGGCGTTTCTGCGTGCCTTTGTCGCCGCCGAGGACGTCGCCCCCCTCAACCGAGGCATCATCGTTCAGCGCGCCTACTATGCCGACGATGACGCATCGCTCCTCGTCGAGGGAGCCAACGTCAACGACACCGTGCGGGTCAAGCTCACGCTCATCGCGCCGTACGACCTGCACTATGTCGTGTTGGAGGACCCGCTTCCGGCCGGCTGCGAGGCGATCGACAGTTCGCTCGAGACCAGCCAGTCCGGCGAGGCCGACAGTTTCCAGCGCACCGATCTGGAGGGCGTCCCCGATCCCTATCAATGGTATTGGCGCAATGCTTGGGCCAGCCACGTCGAGATGCGAGATGAAAAGGTGGCCCTGTTCGCCGAGCAACTGCCGCGCGGCACCTACGAATACAGTTACACTATCCGTTGCAGCCTGCCGGGACAGTTTTCGGCGCTGCCGGCCACGGCATACGAGATGTACACGCCCGATGTATTTGGGCGGAGCGCGGGCGCTCTGTTCGATATCGCGGCCATCGAATAGCGCGGGGCGGCAGCGCTCACTCGCCCCACGACCGATCCTGGACTAGAATGGCTCTGTCGTGGGGTGCAACCTTGGCACTGCCCGCGGTGTCCAATCATTGCTGCGTGCATTGCACCGTTTCTGGGACCTGGGAGAGACCATGACCTTTGGCCTGATGCTGCTGATCGCCTTCGCCCTGGTGGTGCTGCTGCTGGGGTTTGTGACGCTCAATCGCTATATCTCTTACAAAGAGCGCGTCGCGCTGGCGCGATTGGGGTTCTTGCCAGAGGACCTGGAGCGGGGCGTCAAGCGTCGCGGCAATCGCGGCGTGCTCTGGGGCGGCGTGATCACCGGCATGAGCGGACTGGCGTTGCTTCTGGGCCTATCGACCTTGGGAAGCGGCGCCTGGCTCTTGGCCGGATTGATTCCGTTGTTCGTCGGGCTGGGCATGATCATCATCTATTTCATGACCTTTGGACCGGTGCGCGAGTCAGAGCCAGAATCCTCAGAGCACGACCTTCTCGCCGACCTGAGCGAGTTGCAGCCAGAGGCACTCGAGGATCCCTCACAGCCTCTCTTGGACGAGTGAGTCGAACCGCTTGCGCGCGGCGTCTTGCTCAGGCCAATCGCGACGACAGGACGCAAGGTGGCAGCGGACCCATTGCACGATCTGGTCGCGCGTAGTCAACAAAAGGACACGCAGGCCTTCTCACAATTGATGGCGCACACCCAGACCGGTGTGTTCAACCTGGCCTATCGCATTCTCGGAAACCGCGAAGAGGCCGAGGACTTGACCCAGGAGGTTTTCCTGCGGGTCTGGCGCGTGTTGCCCGACTTTCGGGGCGATAGCAAGTTTACCACCTGGTTATACCGAGTCACGTCCAACGCCTGCCTCAACCGCCGGCGTCAGTTGCGATCCCATCTGTACCAGGTCGATAGCGAGCAGACGCTGAACCGGATGCCCTCCCTGGGGCCCGGCCCCGCAGAGCTGGCCCGCGAGTCAGATCGACGACACTGCATCTGGTCGGCCGTCGACAAGCTGCCGCCGAAATACGCCGTCGTGATCACGCTGTTCTATCAGGAGCAGTTGTCCTATCAAGAGATCGCCGAGGTGCTTTCGTTGCCCCTCGGAACCGTCAAAGCCCATCTGAACCGCGCCCGCAAGGCCCTGGCCAAAGCGCTGGCCCCGCCTGGAAGAGAACATCATGCTGAACTGTGAAACCTGCCGAGAGAGGCTCCCCCAGTACGTAGCCGACCACGAGCCCGCCGGCACCGAGTGCGACGCGCTGCGCCGGCACCTGGCATCCTGCGCCGATTGCGCCGCCTATCATGAACGACTGGTGACCGTCGAAGCGGCGCTGTCTCGCATGCCACGCATGATCCCCAGCGCCAGAGTGCGCGCTCACGTCATCGCCATGATCGCCCAAGAGGGACGATCCGCGCCGCCCTGGCAGTGGCTCCCCTGGACCGTATGGCTCCCCGCCCTGGCCCTGATCGCCGCCCTGGCGATTGCCTGGGCCTCGCTGCTCCATCCCGAACTGCAACTGGCCACGCTTCCGGACCTCGAGACAGTTGTCCAGCCGCTGAATGTGCCCGCGCCCATCCCGACATTGGCGCGCGTTGACTGGTCCAGCGATCGGGCCACAGCCCTGTACATCGGCATCCTGCTCAGCCTGGCCGGATTTGGCATTATGCTGTCGCTGGCCCGCTGGAGTCCGGCCAACTCGCGACGGCTCGAACACCTCGAGGACCAGGCGGAGCGAGCGGCCGAGCGTTGGCTGCATCGACGACGTCGCCAAGCCTAGCTACCCCCAGATCGCTCGGAATCCATTGACCCCTCCCATCCGCTGCGCTACAATCGCGCCGTGCATCCAGACGGATCGCGGACGCGTGTTGCCGCGCGCCGCCCTATCGGCAACTGACACACCACAGGGAGTAGGGTCATGGACAGAGTTCGCATCGGCGTCATCGGCACGGGACAGATCGGCAAGTCGCACCTGCGCAACTATGCGCCCATCGAGGAGGCCGAGATCGTGGCGGTGGCCGATCTCCGCGAGGACGAGGCGCAGCGCGTCGCCGCCGAGTTTGACATCCCCTCGGTCTATACCGACTATCACGAGCTCTTGGCCCGCGACGACATCGACAGCGTCGACGTTTGCCTGCACAACCGCCTCCACATGCCGGTCACCGTCGACGCACTCGAAGCCGGCAAGAACGTGTATTGCGAAAAGCCCATGTCCTGGACCCATTCCGAGGCCCAGACCATGTACGATGCGGCCAAGCGCACCGGCCAAAAGTTGCACATCCAGCTCTCGACGCTCTACAGCCCCGAGACCCGCGCTACCAAGAAACTGATCGACGAGGGGCACCTGGGACAGCTCTACTATGCCAAGAGCTGCAACTATCGTCGGCGCGGCCGCCCCTTTGTCGACGGCTATGGCACACCCGCGTTTGTCAACACATCTACGTCGGGCGGCGGCGCCATGCTCGACATGGCCGTCTATCATATCTCGCGGATGCTCTACCTGCTGGGCAACCCCGAGTTGGCCTCTGTCTCGGGCCAGACCTTTCAGACGCTCGACAACATGTACGAGGATCGCCGCCAGCGCAGTGGTTACGACGTCAAAGAGCTGGGCACCGGACTCATCCGTTTCAAGAACGGCATGCTCATGTTCATGGAAGAGGCCTGGGCCATCCACTCGGAGCAAAAGAACAAGAACTGGGTCTATGGCTCACACGGCGGCGTTCTCCTCGACCCGTTCACCTACTATACCACTTTGGGCGACATGGAGATGGACGGCACATTCGACCTCAAACAGGCCGATTGGCGCTGGCATCAGTGCGATCCGCTCACGACCTACTATTCGCACACTCAGCGCCACTGGGTCGGCGCCCAGCTGGGGCGCGTGCCGCTGCTCGATACCGCCGGCATCGCCCTCAACACGGCGTTCATCACCGAGGGCATCTATGTCTCGTCGCACATGGGTCGCGAGGTGACCGCCCAGGAAATCCGCGAGGCCAGGCCGGGCCTGGGCCGCGTCGAATAGTAAAGCACACCATCTATGGAGGGAGAGCGCATGTATCGCGTTGCCCTGATCGGCGCGGGGATGATCGCCAACGCCGGGCACATCCCCGCCTGGCGCAACCAGGTGGATGATGTCGAGATCGTCGCCGTCTGTGACGTCGATCCCGCCCGAGCCGCAGCCACCGCCGAGCGTCACGCCATCGCCAAGAGCTATCACGACCACGAGGCAATGCTGACCGATCTGTCGCCCGACATTGTCTCGGTCTGCACGCCCAACGCCTACCACAAGCAGTACGCCATTGCGGCCCTCGAGGCCGGCGCCAACGTGTTCTGCGAGAAACCGATCGGGACCAGCTATGCCGACGCGCAGGCCATGTACGCCGCCGCCGAGCGCACGGGCAAGAGGCTGATGGTCAGCCAGACGGCCCGTTGGTCGGCCGAGGCCATGGTCGCCAAGCAATTGGCCCAGTCGGGCGCGCTGGGCGAGATCTATTACGGCGAAACGGCCATCCTGCGGCGGCGCGGCACCCCCCAGTGGGGTCAGTTCCACATCAAGAGCGCCTCGGGCGGCGGACCGATCTATGATCTGGGCGTACACATGCTCGATCGCCTGCTATGGATCATGGGCAATCCGCGCGTGATCGCCGTGAGCGCCGTCACCTATTCCAAGCTGGCCAATCAGGAGCAGCAGCTCGAGACCTCGCTGGCTGCCTCGGGCGCGCCGATCGGCGTCTATGATCCCCGCCCGTTCAGTCGCAACGAGTTTGACGTCGAGGACATGGCCGCGGCGTTCCTTCGCTTGGAGAACGGCGCCACCATCGCATTCAAGACCAGCTGGGCCGTGAACCTGCCCGACGGCTATGGCGATACCGTTCTGGCGGGGACCAAAGCTGGCCTGCAACTCGATCCGCTCACACTCTTTGGCGGCGTGGGCGACTATCAAGCCGACATCACTCCGGTCGTGCCGCAACAGCCCGATACACCCTTTTATGGCCACTGGCTGGCCACCGAGCATTTCGTTCGCGTCCTGCAGGGCCATGAAACCATGATCGTGCAGCCCGCCGAGGTGCTCAACGTCATGCGCACCCTCGACGCCATGTACCAATCTGCCGCCACCGGCGCCGAGGTTCGCCTCGACGACTGAGGACAGCGACGCGCTCAAAGGAGAAACTGCAATGAGCCAGTACCGCGTAGGCATCATCGGATTCGCGCATATGCATGTCAACCACGTCGCCGAAGTATTCGGCAAGCACCCCCAGGTCGACGTGGTCGCTTGCGCCGACACAGTGCCGCTCAACCCCGAGTTGCGCGCCGCGCCCTATACCCGCCACTGGAACAAGGCCCACATGGTCGAGATGCTCTCGATTCCGGCGGTCTATGACAGCTATGCCGAGATGCTGGCCAAGGAGAATCTCGATCTGGCCATCGTCACCTGTGAGAACGCCCAGCACCCCGATGTGGTCGAGGCCTGCGCCCAAGCGGGGGTCCACGTCTGCGTTGAAAAGCCAATGGCCATGTCGATGGCCGATGCGTTGCGCATGGACCGGGCCGTCCGCGCCGCGGGAACCAAGATGCTGATCAACTGGCCGTTGAGCTGGTCGGCGGCCGTGCGCCTGGCCAAGAACCTGATCGACGAGGGGCGCATCGGACGCGTGTTGCAGGTGCGTTGGCGCTCGGGACACACCGGTCCCTTGGGCGCCGGCGTCACCCATCAGGGGGTGACCGACAAGGGCGGCGCGCTCTCTGGCCCCGAAAAGGGCGCCACCTGGTGGCATCAGACCGCCGCCGGCGGGGGCGCGCTTCTCGACTATTGCTGCTATGGCTGCATGGTCTCGCGCTGGTACGTGGGCGAGCAGGCCCAGTCGGCCTTTGGCATGCAGGCCAACCTCGACAGTCAGTGGGGCGACGCCAGCGACAATGGC
>Ga0180436_10006501_pt1 | contig 10152 bp, 5 predicted proteins | sample SS_ome_2_FD_132434 | JGI IMG/M metagenome (GOLD analysis project Ga0180436, IMG submission 132434) | Hypersaline lake sediment archaeal communities from the Salton Sea, California, USA - SS_3_S_2 metaG | ecosystem: Environmental > Aquatic > Non-marine Saline and Alkaline > Hypersaline > Sediment...
CGAGGTCGCCGCGCCGCAGATCGCCCCGGGCGAGCGCGTGGCCGGCGCCGCCTACCTGTCGCTGCGCAAGATGACCGAGGTGCGGGCCCAGGCGCCCGAGCCGCACGACCTCGACGATCTCTTCGATCGCCTGCGCGAGAGCCTGCGCGCCGGCTTCTTCCCGGTCGAGCCGCACCCGGACGTCTGCCGCCGCTGCGACTTCGACATGCTGTGCCGCAAGGGGCCCCACCTCGACCTCAAGCCCTCGCCGCACCGCGTGCCGTCCGCGACCGCCGAGGCGTCCGCCGCGGCCGGCGCGCGGGAGGACGCGCCGTGATGAGCCTCGACCCGCGCCAGCGCGAGGCGGCCGAGGCGCCCGCCAGCGTCGTCGTGACCGCCGGGGCGGGCACCGGCAAGACCCACATGCTGGCGCGCCGCTACCTGCACCACCTGCGCGCCGGGCTGCGGCCGCTCGAGGTGGTCGCGGTGACCTTCACGCGCCGCGCGGCCGAGGAGCTGCGCGCGCGGGTGCGCGAGGTCGTGCGGGCGGCGCTGGTCGACGTGGCCGACCCCGCTGCGGCGCGCCTCGACCCCGCTGCGCCACGCCTCGACCGCGACGCGCTCGCCGAGGTCGAGGCGGCGCCGATCGGCACCATCCACGCGCTCGCGCAGCTCGTGTGCCGGCGCTACCCGGAGGCCGCCGGCGTGCCGCCCGACTTCGGCGTGGTCGACGAGCTCGACGGCGCCCTGTGGAGCGCCGAGGCGCTCGACGAGGCGCTCGCGCGGCTGGCCGACGACCACGTCGCCGGGCTCCCCTACGAGCTGCTGCGGGCCGCCATCGCCAAGGCGCTGGAGGACCCGACCCGCGCGCGCGCCGCCCTCGAGATCGGCGCCGACGAGGTGCGCGCGGCGATCGACGACGCCCGCCGCGCGGCGTTCGGCGCGACCCTGGGCGACCCCGCCTGGCGCGAGGCGACCGGCCTCCTGGGCGGCTTCGCCGGGCCACAGGGACACGAGGCCGAGGCCGCCCGTCGGCAGGCCGTCGCGGCGGCGAAGCGCCTCGAGGAGCTCGGACCCGACGGCGACCCCGTGGAGGCCGCCGCCGCCTGGACGGCGCTGGCCGGCCTCGCCGCCCACCGCGGCGCCAAGAAGGGATGGCACGGTCCCGACCTCGCGGCCGTCAAGGCCGCGCTGCGCCACCTGCGCGACGCGGCCCGGACGGCATGGGCGGACGGCGACGGCCCGGCCGGCCTCGCCTGGTCACCCGACGACGATCGCGCGGCGGCCATCGTGACGCGGCTACGCGGCGCCCTCGACGGCGCGCTGGCGATCGTCGACGAGCGCAAGCGGCGCGCCAAGGCGCTCTCCTTCGCGGACCTCGAGACGCATGCGCTGCGGGCGCTGGAGGACGCCGACGTGCGTGCCCACGTGCACGGTCGCTGGCGGGCGCTGTTGGTGGACGAGGTGCAGGACGTCAACCCCACCCAGGCCCGGCTGCTCGCGGCGCTGCGCGCCGCCGACGCCCCGCTGACGGCCGTCGGCGACGCCAAGCAGTCGATCTACGGCTTCCGCGGCGCCGAGCCGGCCGTGCTGGCCGGCCTGCAGCGGCGGGTCGCCGGCGAGGACGGCGGCCGCAGCGTGGCGCTCGGCACCAACTACCGCAGCCACGGCGAGCTGGTCGAGGTCGTCAACCGGGTGTTCGACCGCGCCCTGGGCTCCGACGCGGGCCCGCTCACGGCGGCGCGCGCGCGCCCGGCCGGCCTGCCGCCGACGGTGCGCTACCAGCGCGTCGTCAAGGCCCCCGGGGCCCAGGCCGCCGACCTGGCCGCCGCCGAGGTCGACGCGATCGCCGCGGCCATCCTCGGCTGGGTGCGGGCCGACCCGCCGATCGCCATCGCCGAGGGGGGCGCCGAACCGCGGCCGCTCGGCTTCGGGGACGTCGCCATCCTGGCCCGCGGTCACGCCACCCTGGCCCTGCTCGAGGCGCGCCTGCCGGCGCTCGGCGTGCCGGTCCTCAACGCCGGCGGCGGCGACGTGCTCGCCACCCGCGTGGCGTCGGACGTCCGCGCCCTCCTGCGCGCCGTCGTCGACCCCAGCGACGGCGTCGCGGTGGCCGCCCTCCTGCGCTCGCCCTACGTCGCCGCCCACGACGCGGACGTCGCGCGCTTCGCGACCGCGGGAGACGGCGGACCGCCGGAGGGCGCCGACGCGCGGGGGGCGCCGCGCCCCTGGTGGCGTCGCCTCCCGGTCGCGGCGAGCGCCGCCCACGACGGTGCCCTCGCCCACGCCGGCGCGCTGCTGGCCGAGTTGCGGCGCGCCCGTGCGGCGGGCGCCCGCGCCAGCGAGCTGGTCGAACTCGCCGACGACCGCTGCGGCCTCCGCGCGACCCTGGGCCACCTGCCCGAGGGCCCGCGGCGCGTGGCCGACCACGACGGCGTCGTCGACCTGCTCGAGCGGCTCGAGCAGGGGGGCGGCGATGCCCTGGGCGTCGTGCGCCGGCTCGAGCGCCTGGTGGCCGCCGAGGTGAGGGTGCCGCGCCCGCCCCTGCGGGCGCGCGGCGCGGTCGCGCTGCTCACGATCCACGCCGCCAAGGGCCTCGAGTGGCCCGCGGTGGTGGTGGCCGACGTAGCCGGCGGCGGCCGCCGCGACGGCGACGACGTGCTGCTCGACCCGCGGGTCGGCTTCGCGCTGCGTTGGCCCGACGGCCGCGGCGGCCGGGCCGAGCCGGCGGCCTACCGCCTGGCCGCCGCCGCCGCGGCACGCCGGGAGCTGGAGGAGCGGCGGCGGCTGGCGTACGTCGCGTTCACCCGCGCCCGGGAGCTGCTGCTCGTCAGCGACCGCGGCGGCGCCAACGGCGGGCTGCGGGCGGCCCTCGACGACGCGCTCGCGGTCGAGGGGGTGTGGCACGAGGAGGTCCCCTGCGAGCCGTCGCCGGCGATGGCCGCCCCGCCGCTGCCGCCCCGGCCGCTCGCGCCCGACCCCGACGACCCGGCGTGGCGGCGGGGGCCCGCACCCGCGGGAGCGCGCGCCGGCGGGGCGGGTCGCTGATGCCGCGCCTGCTTCACCTCGCCGACCTGCACCTGGGCTGGACGCCGCGCGGGCTCTCCGCCGAGGTGGCCGCGACGGTGCGCCGGCGTCGGGACGCGCTCCTCGGCCAGGCCGTCGACCTGGCCCTCTCGCAGCGCGTCGACCTGGTGATCGTCGCCGGCGACCTGTTCGAGTCGTACCGGCCGGAGCCGGCGCTCGTCGACGAGGCCCTGAGGCAGCTGCGCCGGTTGACGGCCGCCGGCGTTGCCCTCGTCACCGTCCCCGGCAACCATGACGAGCTGACCTACGCGGGCTCGGTCTACCGGCGCACGGCCGCCGACTGGCCCGGCGTCCTCGTCACCCGGCCCGACCCCGGCCCGGTCGCCGACCTGCGCCTGGCGGGCGAGCGGGTGCAGGTGACCTCGTTGGCGTACGTCGGCGGCGTCACGCCGACCCTCGAACCGCTGCGCTCGTTCCCACGAGGCGACGACGGCATCGCGCTGGCGGCCTTCCACGGCACCCTCGTCGGCCCGCGCGCGCGGCCGGGCGATCCGTTCGGCGGCGGTCGCTCGCTGCCGCTCGACCAGCGGGCCCTCGCCGAGGCGGGCTTCGCCTACGTCGCGCTCGGCCACCTGCACGTGCCGCAGGAGGTGGCGCTGGCGAACGGCGGCCTGGCCGTCTACCCCGGCTGCGTGGGCGGCAAGGGGCCGAGCGATCCCGGCGCCGCGCACTGGACCCTCGTCGAGGTCGGCCGCGGCGCCGCGCGCACGCGCCGGGTGCCGGCCGACGTTGCGCCGGTGTGGACGCGCGAGGTCGACGTGGGCGGTTTCGACGACGCCGAGGCGCTGGTGACGTGGCTGCGCGGCCTCGGGACGGCGGCGACGTGGGCGCGCGTGCGCCTCGTCGGCGCGCTGGCGTTCGAGATCGACCCGGAGACGCTGGCCGAGCGCGCCGCCGACGCCTTCCTCCACCTGGAGGTCGAGGACGCGACCACCAGCGTGTCACCCGACCTGCTGGCGCGCTGGGCGGCGCAACCCACCGTGCGCGGCGAGTTCGTCCGGCGGCTGAGCGCGCGGCTCGCGGCCGCCACCGACGAGCGCGAGCGGGCGGTCGTGACGCGCGCGCTGCGGCACGGGCTGCGGGCGCTGGCGGGGGATGCGTGAGCGCGCCGCTGCGCCTCGAGCGGTTGCGGCTGGAGGGCTTCGGCTGCCACCGGGAGCTGGAGATCGACTTCCCCGCGGGGTTGGCGACCTGGGTCGCCCGCAACGAGGCCGGCAAGTCGACGGCGGTGGCCGGGCTGGTGGCGACCGTCTGGGGGCTGCCGCACCTGCAGGAGCCCGCCGGCTTCACCTGGGGCCGCTACCGCGCCTTCGGCGGCGGCCCGCACCGGGGCGAGCTGCGGCTGCAAGTCGGCGACCGGCGCGTGACCGTCGCGCGCGACTTCGCGACCCACCGGGTGCGCGTCGTCGAGCACGGCGCCGCCGGCGACGAGACCGTCGTGGAGGTCGAGCACAACCCCAACGCCCGGCGCGAGGCGAGCGCCTACCTCGATTGGCTGCGGGCGACGCTGGGGATCGACGACGCCGAGCTCATGCTGTCCACCTTCGTCGTCGCCCAGGGCGACCTCGGCGGCCCGCCCCACCGGTTGGGACGACACGTGCAGGCGCTGCTGGCCGGCGCCGGCGGCGGCACGGCGCAGGAGGCCGAGGCGCGCCTGGAGGCCGCGTTGCGGGCCTGCACCCGGCGCCTCAAAGGCCTGGCGCCGGGCCTGAGCCGCGACGGGCGCAGCGATCAGGCGCTGGAGCTGGCCGAGGCGCGGTGGCGCGACCTCGAGGCGCGCTGGGCCGCGGGACGCGCCGAGGCGGATGCCTTCGCGGGCGTCCAGCGCGAGGCCCGGGAGAGCGCCGCCGCCGCCCGCGAGGCCGTCGCCGAGGCGGGCCGCCTGCGGGCCGCGGCCGACGCCCAGCGCGCCTGGGTCGACCTGCGCGAATCGGCGGTCCGTGCGCTGCGGCGCGCGGGCGAGCTCGAGCGGGCGGCCGCCGCGGCCGCCGAACTCGAGGCCGAGCTGGCGGCGGCCCGCGAGCGCGCCGACGGCACGCACCGCGAGCTGGCCGGCGCGGACCCGGCCGGCTTCGAGGCGCGGCTGTCCGCCTGGGCCAGCGCCGAGGACGCGTTGGCGGCGTCGGAGCGGCGGCTGGCTGCGGCCCGCGCGGACCGCGACGAGGCGCTGCGCGACGCTCAGGCGGCGGTCGCCGCGGCCCTGGCGGACGAGCGTGCCCTGGCCGCCCCAGACGGTGCCTTCGCGGATGGCCAGGCGGCGGCGACCGTCGCCGCCGCCGAGGTTTCGACGAGGCGCTGGCGCGACGGCTTGGCCGCCGTGCGGCGCGAGCGGGCGCGCGCCGAGGCGGCCGCGGCGGCGCGGGCCCCGGTCGCGACGCTGGCCGGGCTCGACGACGCGCGGCGGGCCGAGCTGCGCGGCCACCGGGCGGCGGTCGCCGCCTGGGCGGCGCGCCTCCAGGAGGCCGAGACGGCCTGGCGGGGGTGGCGCGAGCGGCTCGACGACGCGCGGGAACGCTTCGGCGAGGTCGCGGCGCTGACGCCGGGCGCGGCGACCGACCTCGTCGCCTTCGCGCGCGCCGAGGAGCGCCCGGACACCTGGGCACCGTGGCGCTGGCCCGGCGCGCTGGTCGCGGCCGCCGCGGCGGCCGCGGCGGCCTGGGCGGCCGGCCTCGGCGCGGGTGGGTCGGCGGGCGCGGCGGCGGCGGTCGCGATCGCGTGGCTCGTCGCTTGGCCCAGGCGCCCGGCGTTGCGCCGCGCGCGCCGGCGGCTCGACGCCCGGGTGAGGGCCGGCGATTCGCTCCTGGAAGGCGACGACGATCGTCGGCGCGAGTTGGCGCGCCGCCGCGAGGCGTTCGAGCTGCGGCGCCACGAGCTGGCCGAGCTCGCGGCGGGGGAGCGGTCGGCGGCGGCGCGGCTCGCCGAGGTGCGCGCCGGCGCCGCGGCCTTCCGCGAGCGCTGGTCGCCGTGGCGAGAGGCGCTGATCGAGGCGGGGGCCGACGACGACGTCGACCTCGGCCTCGCCCACGAGCGCTTCGAGCGCGCGACCGCGGAGCTCGCCGACGCGGCCGAGCGGGCGGTCTCGGCGGCGCGCGCGCTGGGGGCGGCGGAGGACCCGCCGGTCGTCGACGCGCGGGGCGTGCCGGAGGTGCCCGCGCTGCGCGACGGTGCCCCGGCGTCGGGCGCGGGTCCGGACGGCGCCCGGGCCTGGTCCTGGGCCAGGGCTCAGGGCGCGCTCGACGAGGAGGCGACCGTCGCGGAACTCGACGGCTGGCTGGCGCGCGTCGGCGGCGCGACCTGGCGGGCGTGGCGCGAGGCGGCGGCCCGCGCCGACGAGGCCGCGGCGCGACGGCGGGCGGCCCGGCTGCGGCGCGAGCGGGCCGAGGAGGACGCCGTGCGCGTCGCGCGCGAGCAGGAGCGCGCCGTGTTGGGCGAGGAGGCCGCCGTGGCGGAGGCCCGCGAGGCGGTCGCGGCGACGCGCGCCGCGACCCTACGGGGTGCCGGCGTCGAGGCGTCCGCCCACGGCGGTGAACTCGCCGCCGGCGAGGGCGTCGCCGAGGGTCCCGCGGCCGTGCGGGAGGCGTGGGGGCGACGGAGCGCGGCGATGGCCGTGGCGGACGCCGCGGCCGCGAGACTGGAGGCCCACCTCCGCGCGGTCGCGGCCGACGATCCGCCGGCGCTGATGGCCACGGCCGAGGCCGCCGGCTGGGAGGCGGCCCAGGCCCTGAGGCGCTGGCGCGAGCTGGTGGTGGCGCACCCGTCGCTGCCGCCCGCCGAGCTCGAGGCGGGTTCGGACGAGGCCGGCCGGGCCGGCGTGGAGGCCGCCTTCGCAGCCACCCGGGCCGCCGCTGACGTGGCCGAACGGGCCGCCGGCGACGCCCGGGAGCGGGCGGCGGCGGCCCAGGAGGCGTTGGCGCGGGCGCAGGGTGGGGATCCCATCGACGTGGCGGCCGTGGAGCTCGACATCGCCGACGCCCGCGCCGAGGTGGGGCGTTGGACGCTCGAGCGCGACGCGTTGGCGCTGGCGGCGCGCGAGCTCGCCGCCGCCGCGGAGGGCTTCCGGGCGGGGCATGCCCGCCGGTTGGAGGCGGCGGCGTCGACGCAGCTCGCCACCTTCGGCGGCGTCCCCGGGCGCCGCGTCCGCCTCGACGCCGAGCTGCGGGCCGAGGTCGTCGAGCCCGACGGTCGCCCGCTCGCGACCGCTCAGTTGTCGCAGGGCGCGCGCGACCAGTTGGCGCTGGCGCTGCGCCTGGCGGTCGCCGACCTGGTGGCCGACGACGTCGCGCTGCCGCTGGTGCTCGACGACCCCTTCCTCAACTGGGACGAGGAGCGGTCGGCGGCGGTGCGGGCGGCGCTGCGGGCGATCGCCGCGCGGGGGCGCCAGGTGTGGTTGCTGAGCCACCGCGCCGAGCTGGCCGACTGGGGCGAACCGGTCGAGCTCCGGCGCGGCTAGGGGCGGCGCGTCGACCGCGGTCGGGCCGGCGGCGCCGTTGGGGCCGCGGTCGGGCCGGCGGTGGGCCGTATCCTGGGGCGTGGCCGCCACCTCCGACGCCAACCCGGACGCCCCCGGCGCGGCTCCGCGCGGCGTCACCGCGGCCGGGATCGCCGTGTTCGTGGCCTTCATGGCCGCCGGCTACGCCTACAACGTCACCTTCGTGCAACTCGGCGTCACCGACCTCGGGCGGCGGCTCGTGGGGCTCGAGGAGACCCGGGTCGCCGGCGCCATGGCCCTGCTCGCGGTGGTGACCGCCGCGGTCGCCGTCGCCGTGGGCCTGTGGATGGGCCGGGCGGGCGTGGGCCGCGACCTCGTGCGCAAGCTGCGCATCGCCACCGCGGTCGTCGCCGGCCAGACGCTGCTCACCGTGGTGGCGCCGTCGGTGGCGTCCGAGGGCGCGTTCCTGGCCTGGGTGCTGTGCACCGCCGTGGCGCTGGGCGTCGGCGTCCCCGTGACCTTCTCGCTCGCCGTCGACCTGGTGCCGGTCCGCCACCGTGGCCTGGCGGCGGCCGGCGTGACGGCGATCGCCTACGCCTTCGCGCCGCTGGGGAGCGGCGATTGGACGATCGAGCCGCTGGCGCGGACGTTCGCCGTGGGGATGCTCCTCGGCACGGCGACGCTCGCGGCGCTGGCATGGCGCGACACGCCCCTCGTGCGCGCCTGGGCGCGGCAGCACGAGCGGCCCGCGTTCGGCGTCGGGCGCTACCGGCGCGGGGGCGCCGACGCGCGGGGCCGCTTGCTCTCGGTCCTCGCGCTGCTGTTCGTGGTGTTCTTCGTCGACAGCCTCGGTTTCCTGCGGCTGGTCGACACGCCCTTCTACGTGGCCGAGACCTGGCGTTCGGCCGAGTGGGGCCCGCGCGCGACGATCGCCGCCGCCCACGTGGTCGCCGCCTTCGTGGGCGGAACGCTCTACGCGGCGCTCGGCGAGCGCGCCCTGCTGGCGTGGGTGCTCGGCGCCTTCGTACTCGTGCACCTGGGCTACCAGCTCGACGCGCGCCTCGGCCTCGGCGACGGCAGCGTGCTCGGCATCCCGATTCTCTACGCGGTGGCCGTCAGCCTCTACACGGTGGTGACCTTCGCGGTGTGGGCCGACCTCTCGACGCCCGACACGATCGGCCTGCACGCGGCCCTGGGGGTGGCGGCGTCGGCTTGGACGGCGACCTTCCTGTCCACCGCGCTGGCGCTGCGTTGGGCCGCCGCCGGCGTCCCGTTCGAGCGCCACGTGGCGCTGGTCAACGCCGTCGCGCTGCCCGCCTTCCTCGTGCTGCTCGTCATCATCCTGTGGCCGCGCCCGCGGAAGGGGGCGGCCGCGTGAGCCGGCCGCCGGACCGCGCGCGGCGGGCGGCGGCGCGGCGGCGACACGGGAGCGCCCCGCGGCGGGCGGCGCTGGCGCTCGCCCTGAGCGCGCTGCTGCTGGTCGGCTGCGACGACGCGCTGCTCGGGGTCACCTGGGTGCGGGGCGACCAACACGTGGTCGTCGACGGTGCCCGGCAGGCGGGCGCGCTGCTGGTCACCGGCGGCGAGGTGCTGCTGGCGCCCGGCTCGCGGACCGACGGCCCCGTGCTGCTCCTCGGCGGCGAGCTGACGATCGACGGCCTGGTCATGGGCGACGTGCTGGCGCCCGGCGGCGCGCTGCGCCTGGGCCCGTGGGCGGTCGTCCGCGGCGACCTGGGCGCCGGTGCCGGCTTCGAGCGGCACCCGGACGCCCTGGTGGAGGGCGAGGTCACGCTCGGGCTCGGGCTCCCCGCCGGTGCCGCGGCGCCGCGCGGCGGCGGCTGGTGGCGCGTGCTGCTGCAGGCGCTCGCGACCGCCGCCATGGCGGCCGCCTGGGCCCGCTGGGCGCCGCGGCGCCTCGGCGCCATGGCGGACGCCGCCGGTCGGCACTTCCCCGTGGCGGCGTCGCTGGGGGTGCTGGTGTTCCTCGTCGGGTCGATCGCCGCGGTGATCATGGCCTTCACGATCGTGCTCATCCCGGCGACGCTGCTCGTGCTCGCGCTCGGCGTGCTGGCGGTCGGCACGGGGTGGGCCGCCCTCGGCTTCGCGCTGGCGCGGGCGCTGGCGCGCGCTCCGGCGTTCGCCGGCGGCCCGCTGGCCGCCTCGGCGGGCCGACCGGTGTGGCTGGCGGCCTTCGGCGGCTTCGACGTCGCGCTCGTGCTCGGCGTCGTCGAGCGGGTGCCGTGGGTGGGCGGGGGCGTCGCGCTCCTCGTCAGCTTGGCGGCCCTGGGGGCCGTGGCGCTGACCGGCCTCGGCGGACGGCCGTTCGTCCACGCGGGCGATGCGCGGCTGGCCGGGGAGGCGTGACGGGCGCGTCCGCGGCGCCGGGGGGCGCGGGCCCCATGCGCGGGCCCCATGCGCGGGCCTCATGCGTGGGTGGGACGTCGCCCGCGGTTCGCCCCGTCAGTGCTTGGCGCTGCGGGGATCGAGCGCGTCCCGTAGGCCGTCGCCGAGCAGGTTGAAGCCGAGGACGGCGATGGCGATGGCGATGCCCGGGATCGTCGCGATGTGCGGCGCCGAGGTGACGTAGTTGCGGCCGCTGGCGATCATGCCGGCCCACGACGCCGTGGGCGGCTGCACGCCGAGGCCCAGGAAGGACA
>Ga0180436_10006502_pt1 | contig 10152 bp, 9 predicted proteins | sample SS_ome_2_FD_132434 | JGI IMG/M metagenome (GOLD analysis project Ga0180436, IMG submission 132434) | Hypersaline lake sediment archaeal communities from the Salton Sea, California, USA - SS_3_S_2 metaG | ecosystem: Environmental > Aquatic > Non-marine Saline and Alkaline > Hypersaline > Sediment...
CGAACCACGGACGGAGTACTCCAATGGCGCTGTCGTTGAGCGCAAGAAGAAAGTAGACGGCGAAGGGCAGGGCGACCCCAATCAGGTGTCCATTGACGAAAGTCCGCCAGGGGCCCGGGTAGTCCGCGCCGGTGACGAAGTGCAGACCTCCAACCGCCAGATTGATGGCCACGACGACGATTGCCTTGCGCTTCCGGGCGGTCGCTCTTGTGGCGTTCGCAATGTTCACAGGCGGTCTCAGGTCATCAGCTCATGCGATAGCTCGAAGAGACAGGGAGCTGCGCGGCATGAGGGCTAGCGCGGTCGGCTGAGCGATCTCTCCTCGCGGATGATCCCCTGCATCGCGGCCAGGCGCACCGGTTTCGGCATCTCGGGAGCCGTGAGAGCGGTGTAGGCCGCCAGAGCCTCATCGCGCTTGCCGTCCTTGAGGAGGCCCTCGGCGCAGACGAGGCAGGCGTCGGCAATAGCCATTCTCGTTCTGCCGCTCGTGTTGCCGAGCGTGGATCGCAGGTGCTTCAGGGAAGTCATCCCGCCAATGCCGCCCAACGCCGCTGCCGCAGCGCGGGCCAACTCCGCGTCAGGGCCCCGCATCATCTTGACGAGCGCCTCGCTCGCTGCCGCGTCTCTCCGCTTCCCGATGGAGTTGACGACGCCGATCAATCGAACGCCATCCAACCCGGACAAAGCCGACCGCAACGCCTCGCCGGCGGACGGATCGTCAATCGGTTCGAGACCATAGCGCGCGTAGACGCTTAGATGCTCATCCCCGAGCAACGCCGCCAATGCGGGGGCAGCCTCCTTCGCCCCAAGCTCGCCAAGCCGCACGCACGCCTTGGCCTTCCGGAACTCGGTTGCGTTGGCGTCCGCGAGGATGCCAATGAGGCCAGCCGCATCCATCGTCGCGATGTCCCTTTCCTGAAACTCAGGCGGAGGAGTGGGCTTTGGCGGTTTCTTCGGCGCTGGTGTTCTGTTCTGCATTTCGCGTCTCCTTTGCTCAGAGCTTCCACGGTTCGCGCAATGCGCGCGAACGCATGTTGTTGGCGATATCGCTGTTCGTGAATTCACGTTTGGCGGGGTCCCAGGTGAGCGTCTTGCCCAACTGGAACGCAATGAACGCCGCGTGGCAAGTGACGTGGGAGTTCGCCGCCGCCGCCGCGCTGGCGCTCGGCGCCTCACGGGTCCGGATGCAGCGAACCAGCTCTTTCACGTGGTTCTCCAACGCCAGCCTCGCCGACTCTGTCGGCCGCAGATGCGGCTTGATATTGTCCGAGCACTCGATCTTCGTGGCGTCGCCCGTCTCCACCCAGCCGTTGTCGCCTTCGATGCGGTAGCTGCACGAACCGGTTTCCAGGGCGCCGTCCCAGCCGTTGTCGCGCATCACCAGCTTCACGCCGTTCGCATACCGGCAATTCACCTTGTACGGCCCTTCGTTCGTGCCCTCGGGCTCGTATTCCACCGGCTGTATGTCGTCGTAACCGGCGGCCCAGTGGCAGAGATCCACGGTGTGCGAGCCCCACTCGAGAATTCCTCCGCCGTGGAAATCGTAGAAGTTGCGCCAGCCGCCGCGCACGTAAGAGGAATGATACGGCCGCCACGGCGCGGGCCCCAGCCAGCGTTCCCAGTCGAGCACCTGCTTTGGAGGCAGCTTCTCTTCCGCCAGCCAGTCGCGGCTCGGAAGCGGCGGCCAGTTCACCGCCGGTCCGACGTTCGCGTAGAGGGCCTGCAGCTTGCCGAGCGCGCCCGACCGCAGCAGTTCCCGGCAAAGCGCAAAGTTCGCGCCGCTTCTTCGCTGGCATCCGGCCTGGTACAGGCGGCCGTACCGGCGGAACGCGGCGGCGAGAGCCCAGCTCTCCTCGATCGACATCGAGCACGGCTTCTCGCAGTAGACATCCTTGCCGTGTTGCGCCGCGATGATCGACAGAGGCGTGTGCCAGCGGTCGCCGGTGGCGATGAGAACCGCGTCGATGTCGTCCCGGGCCAGCAACTCGTACTGGTCGTCGTACATCCGGCAGCCGCGGTCGCCGTAGCTCTTGTCGACCGTGGACTTGATCTCTTCCCGCCGCTCGTCCCGCACGTCGCAAATGGCGACGAACCTCGCATCCTCGATGGCGAGCAGCTTGCTCAGGTCGTGGGCGCCGCGAGTGCCGATGCCGATTCCACCGAAGACGATCTTGTCGCTCGGAGGAACCGCGCCGGCCCTTTGCCCGAGCACAAGGCTCGGCACGATCATCGGCGCCACCGCGCTTTGGAGTATCTGTCGTCTGGTAATCATGGCGTTGTCATGAAGGATTCTACACCAGTTTCCCCCTTGCTGAGGCGATCTCCCTGGATTCCCGTTTGCGGACACGGCGCCCCGGCGCCGGCCGCAAGTTTTCCGTTTGCACTCCAGAGATTCCATGCCATGGTGTGGCAAGTATCTTCGGGGAGGTTCTCCCGATGAGATTCTGGGTAGTCTTTTCCTGGATTGCCGCTCTGGGCGCCGCGATGGCCGTGGCTGTCCCATCGGCAGCGGCACAGGTCCGGAGCGGCGGGACGTCGTCCGGATTACGGCAATGGTGCTTCAGGCCAACCCCTGCGAGTTCCCCGAAGCCCATTTTCTGAACTCGTTGGCGCACCTGAGCCTGAACGACTATCTTCAGGCTGAGAAGAGGGCCAGGGAGGCGATTGGCATGGGCGTTGACGAGAAGTATCCGCAGGTGGAACACATCCTCGGACTCGCTCTGGCCAATCAGCACCATTTTGAAGAGGCCAGCGCCCATCTCCGGAAGTATCTGGAGATCGCCCCGGATGCCGTGAACGCCTCTCAGGCCCGCGAAGACTTGGCGCAGGTGGAGAGGAACAGAGCCAGGCAACTGGCGCCGCACGTGTTTGGCCGGGGCGTCGCGTTGCGGTCGGGGCAAGCCCCGCCCCTACGATGCTTGAGGGATGCCGGATAGCCAGGATGTAGGGGCGTCGCTTGCTGTGCGTACTCCGGACATCTGCAACATCGACGGGTTTGGCGGAGGTGACGATGAACGGCCGAATGGTTTTCCGGGTGGAGACCACCCGGTTTGGTGACATAATGGGCCTCTAGAATTCGAACCAGGAGGTCTTCGACCATGTCATCTCTTCACCACGGCCACACCTGCTGCGGCGCGATGAGCCGCCGCGAACTGTTGCACTCCGCTACGGGACTTGGCGCCGCCGCGATGCCAGCCGCCGCCTGGCAGGAAGCTGTTTCCCGGAAGCGCGTAGAGCCAACCCGGCTGGCTCTGAGAGTTCAGCCGGTGCTGGTGTATGAATTGGCGACGCCCAAACCTCAACGCAGTTGGCGGAATTGGGGCGGGCTCATGAACCGGGCCGACGTCATCGAAGAGAAGGACCGCATCGAGCAGGAATTGGAGACGTTGCGCCAGAAGGCGGACTTTCCTCTGGAGATCCTGCCACTGGCCGAGGCCTCCACCGCCGAGGAAGGCGAGTCGATCGCCGCGGGCGATTTCGACACTTGCCTGATGTACGGCGCCAGCGGCGGGCTGCGTATCCTGGAGGCGCTCAACTCGACGCGGAAATGGAATCTGATGTTCGTGCGTCATCGCACCGGTCCGGCCTATCTCTGGTACGAGATCGCCCATCCGCGATTCCTTCGAAAGACCGTGGATGAGTACGGCGAACCCGGGATGGACTCGGAAGACGTCGTTGTCGACAGCTATGACGATGTGCTCTGGCGGTTGCGCGCGCTCGGCGGGCTGAAGAACACACTCGGGAAGAAGGTCGTCTGCGTCGGCGGTCCCGCCGGTTGGGGGCAAGGAGGGGCACAGGCTCCACAGCTAGCCCGTGAAGTCTGGAAGTTCGACCTGATTACGGTTGAGTATCCGGAGGTGGAAGCGCGAATCAAGGCCGCGCAGGCCGATGCGAAGCTCGTGCGCGAAACGCGGGCCGCGGCTGATTCGTATCTCGCTGGAACCGGGGTGAGCCTGGAGACCGGCGTGGAATCCGTCCGGCGGGCTTTCCTGCTAACGGAAGTCTTTCACAGCTTCATGAGCGAAGCGGGCACGGACGCCTTTACGATCAACAACTGCATGTCGGTTATCATGCCGCTCAGCGAGACGACGGCCTGCCTGCCGCTGAGCCTGATGAACGACGCCGGCTATCTCGCCTTCTGCGAGTCCGATTTCGTGGTGATTCCCTCCGGGGTGCTCCTGCACTACATATCAGGCAAACCGGTTTTTCTGAACGACCCCACCTATCCGCATCATGGCGTGGTGACGCTGGCCCACTGCACGGCGCCGCGGCGGATGGACGGCAAGAACGACGAACCGGTGCGCGTGTTGACGCACTTCGAATCCGACTACGGAGCGGCGCCGAAGGTGGAGATGCGGCGCGGCCAGGTGACGACGAACATCGTTCCCGACTTCGCCTGCAAGCGCTGGATCGGTTTCGAGGGGGACATTGCCGACAACCCGTTCATGGCCATCTGCAGGTCGCAGATCGACGTACAGATCAAGGGCGACTGCGAACTGCTGGCCAAGGAGATGCGGGGCTTCCATTGGATGACCAGTTACGGCAGTTACCTGAACGAAACCGGATACGCCCTGAAGAGGGCTGGCGTGGACTGGATGGTCATCTAGCAGCCCGGTACGAGTCTTGCCTGAAATGGCCGGGCCAAAGCGGGCCAGCTGGACTTCATGGCAATCAGAGTATGCCCGCCGCCGTCACTTCTCGGCGATCAGTCGCGCCACCCGTTCTGGGCGCCAGGACCAGTCGGCGGAGTCCCAGGCGTCTTCATAGTGGAGTATGCGGAGATCCCCGAAGACCCGCAGCAGTTGGTTCGGCCGGGGCAGCCAAGGCGCTGCGCCCTCGCTGCCGGACTGATCCATCAGGTGCTCGAAGACGATGAGGCCCCCGGGCTTGAGCGACTCGATGATCCGATCGATGTACGGGCCATCGAGCGGCACCCACGTGTAGCTCATGACGGCCAGGTCCCATTGGGCGCGGCCGAACTCGAAATCCTCATGACGCTGGGCCAGAGCCTTTATGGCCACACCCGCCGTTTCAGCGGCTTCGCGGGCGGCGCGGACGCCTTCGGCGGAGTAATCAAAGCCAGTGACGTCCCAGCCTTTCGAGGCGAGGAAGACGGCATTCCTTCCCTGCCCCATGTGGATGTCGAGCGCGCGCCCCGGTTTCAGGTCCCGGATAGCGTCAACTAGCAAGGCGTTCGGCTCAGTGTTGAAGCGCGGCTCGCTAGCGTAGGTCCGGTCGAAGAAGTGCGGGCGCAGTTCCTCGCGGCGCTCTTCGATGAGGCGTTCGAGTATCCTCGCCCGTTCCCGCACATCGGCGCCGCTGAGGCCGGACCGTCTGAGATGCTCGAGATACGGCTTGAGCGGGCTGGAAACGGAGATGGGCTGGCTCCGGTACCATTCGATGTACCCGTTCCAGATGGTCTCTTCGCCGGCCGGGCGCCAGGCGAAGGCCGCCGGGGCCAGGCAAGCAAGCAAGTATCGCCGCCGCACGTCCACGATTATAAGCTTCGAAAGCCTGGCCGCTGGAGTACAATTCCCTACATGGTGAACTGGAAGCTGTTACTGACGCCGGCAATCCTCGCCGTTTGGTTGGCGCCATCCCTGGCTCCGGCGCAGACGCTGACACAGGGGGAAAGGAACCGCGCGTTGAGTGAGCTTCATGCCACAAGGAAGCTGTTTCTCGATACGATTGCAGATGTGTCAGAGCAGCAGTGGCGCTGGAAGCCGTCGGCGGAAGCCTGGTCCGTGGCGGAAGTGGCCGAGCACGTGGCGGTGACGGAGGACTCTTATTGGAACGCCATCCAGAGGAATCTCGAGAGTCCGGCGGCGCCGGAGAAGAGGGCGGAGATCAAGATCGCGGACGAGGATGTGATTCCCCGCATGGCCGACCGGTCCAGTAAGCGGAAGACCTGCGAAGGGAACGCACCGGCGGGGCGGTTCGCCGGCGCCGCCCAAACGGCGGCGCACTTCCGGGCTAGCCGGGACCGGCTGATTGCCTTTGTGACGGCGACAGACCAGGATCTGAGGAACCGGGTATGGCCGCACAAGGCATACGGGGCGCTCGACGGGTATCAGTGGGTGCTGCTGGCGTGCGGGCATATTGAGAGGCATGTGGCGCAAATCAAGGAGGTGCTTGGGGCGCCTGGATTCCCTAAACAGTGACAGCAGAGCGCCAGCGCCGTGAACGGAATCGTATTGGGAGGCATATCATGCGACTTACTATCAGGACGAAGTTGACTCTAGCGGCGCTGCTCTCGGTTGCCGTCGCTTCTTACGGCGCGGAACAAGAGACGATCCAACTGCCGCCGGCCCAGATGGAGGGCGGCAGACCGCTAATGGAGGTTCTCAAGGATAGAAAGACCGGCCGGTCCTTCAGCGGCCGGGAGCTGTCACGGCAGGTCCTTTCGAACTTGCTGTGGGCCGGCTTTGGCATCAATCGCCCGGATGCGGAGAAACGGACCGCGCCGTCGGCCAGCAACATGCAAGAGATCGACATCTATGTCGCGCTGGCCGAAGGCCTTTACGTCTACGAGGCTAGCGGGCATACGCTGCGGCTGGTTCTGCCGGAGGATATCCGGGCATCGACCGGCACCCAGTCCTATGTAGGGGACGCCGCGGTGAACCTTGTGTTCGTGGCCGATTTCTCGAAGATGGGGAACCGGCCCGAGGACAGCAAGGTGTTCTATTCGGCGGCCGATACGGGTTTCATCGGACAGAACGTACACCTGTTCTGCGCTTCGGAAGGCCTCGCCGCCGTGATGCGGGGTCTGGTCGACAGACAGGCGTTGGCGAAGAAGATGGGATTACGGGAAGACCAGCGGGTCATATTGGCTCAGTCGGTCGGGTATCCGGGAGAGGAGTGAACCGCCCGGCGCCGGGTGGAATCATCTGGCGGGCGGCGGCAAGGAGGAATGTCATGGCTAATTCCGATGCGGTAGACCGGCGGGACTTCCTGAGAACCGCGGCGGGGAGCGGCTTGATGCTCGCGCCACAGGGCGCCGGCTCGTCCGCGTACGCCGGGGAGCGAGAAGAGTGGCCCAAGTTGCGTCCAGCGACGATCCACAAGATCTACGTCGGCCGTTCCGGGGCACGGGAAAGCGGCAGCGTCCCGGGCAAGATGGTTCGTTACCTGACCTGGTCGAAGGAGGAGATCGCAAAGCTGGACAGCCATCTCGAGGAACTAGAGAAGAGGCTCGGGGACGTGAGGTTCGTCGGGGGAGAGGCCATACCGCCCGCGGATGTGAGCGAGGTGGCCGCCAAGGCCGAGGCGGCGGATGGATTGCTGCTGGTCTGGCTCTCCGGCCACGGTGGAGACTACGAAACGCTGGAGAAGCTGCGGTTTGGCTTGGACAAGCCCGCCGTCTCCTTCTTCCAGCCCTTCAGCGGGCACGGATGGATGTGGCACCAGCAGTGGAAGGACAGAAACGTGGTGCTGCTTTCGACGACGGACCTCGACGAGTTGGACGAGGCCGTGCGTCTGCTGCGTGTCCCCGCCCTGATGAAGCAGACCCGCATCTTGGCCATCGACGGCCCGCGGGGCACGAAGGCCGCCTGTTCGCCCGGCGAAGTCAAGCGGAGGTTCGGAGCCGGGCTTGTCACCGTGCCAAACGATCAGATCCTGGCAATGGCGAAGTCGATCGATCCCAAACTGGCCGAGGCCGAGGCGGAGCGGTATTGGATCAAACCGGCGAACGCAATCATCGAGCCGGGGCGGCAGGAGATTGTCGAGTCGGCCAGGTACTACCTCGCGGTTAAGCAGTTGATGGTTCAGGAAAACTACCGGGCGATGTGCAGCGCCGCTTGCATGGGAAATCCGCGCGCCTGCCTGACGGTCAGCAAGCTCGGAGATCTGGGCCTTGTCGGCTGCTGCGAAGGCGACATCGATTCGACCCTCACCGAACTGCTGTTCGCCTATGCGTTCGGCGCGCCGGGCTTCATCACTGATCCGGTAGTCGACGAATCCAAGAACGCCGTGGTCCAATTCCATTGCACCTCCTTTACACAGAGACCGGACGGCGGACGGATGCCGTTCGTCATACGGTCCCAGACAGACACTGGCGGCGGGGTCGCCCTCCAGGTGCAATGGCGGATCGGGGAGCCGGTCACGATGGCGAAGCTGGTGAACCTGGACACGATGCTGGTTGTGCCGGGCAAGGTGACGGAGACGAGTTCCAGTCCGCTGGCCTGCCGGACCCAGTTTACGCAGAGCGTACGCGACGCCCGGCATCTTTTTCTGAATTGGGGCGGCGGCGCCATCGTGCCGGCGGACTTTGCGGGCGACATCGCACAGTATGTGGGCGCGATGCCAATGCTGCATCGCGACGTGTTCTATGGCGACCACATGCGGGGCGTGAAACGTCTGGGAAAACTGATGGACTTCGCGGTTGTCGAAGAGGACCTCCCGGCATAGCCCTTGGCTCTCCGGCCCGGCGCCCTCGAATCAGAACGGCCGTCAGCCAGCCTTGATCCACTCCTATCGCGAAGGAGGCCCGCTTCGGGCAGGGTGACCGGCCAGCGCGGACAAACGGCCCGTCTGGTAGGCGAACATGCCGGCGGCAAGCGAGCCGAGAAGACGAGGGAAATCGGAAAGGCCGCTGCGGCCGCTCCGAAGAACTCGCACGGCGACACGGAGGCGTTGGCCGATTGTCAACGGACGGCGGAGTGGATCTAGTGTCCGGTTGGCTTGGAGACTCCTCCCGTAGACATACATCTTGCTCACGTAGTCCCGCACCGAGCGCAGCTCATGATGCTTCACCCGTGCATCACCAGCTAGGCGGATAAAGGAAAGTGAGCCATGCAAGCGGACCGCGGCTCGAGCGAACAGCGTATCCCCTCCGCGGAGGACCTCAACGAACGGCCCGGCACGCCGGAAGAGGTCTGTGCTCACCGCAAGGTTGTTCGTGTAGGCGTAGACGAGTTCGCCCCTGCCGGACTCCAGGATGAAACGGATCTTCTCCATCTCGTAACTCTCGAGCAACCGCGCCGCGCGAGAGCGGCCGGCGAAGAGCGAATGCCCCATGACCATCTCCACTCCTGGCTGGGACAACGGCGCCGTCAGATTCCTGAGCCACCGTTCTTCCGGCTGGCAGTCCGGGTCGACAAAGACCAGAGCTTCACTTGCCCGGGCTTCGCGCACCCCGCAATTCCGGGCCGCATAGGCGCCTTGGCGCGCCTCCGCGAAGACGCGAACGCCGGGGAAGCGCCGGGCAATGTGAGCGCTGGCGTCGGTGGAGTTGTTGTCCACAACCAGAATCTCGTAGCTCGACGGGTCCACATCCCGCTGAGACTGGAGGGCCTGCAAGCACACGCCGATGTGCTTCTCCGCGTTGAACACCGGAATGATGATTGAGTGCCTCATTGGATGGCGCGCATTAGGGGAGTCGAACCCGCCAAGGAATATCGCTGTCAGGATAACACCCGGAGCGCCGTTTGCCGCCCGGGCGACTGGATTGCGACGGGATTGATCTGAACAGTTGCGACGCCGGCGGCGCCTTCAGCCGCGGTGCCAGTCCAATTTCAGATGTCACGGTATTTTCAACGAACCGCAATTCTCCGTCAAACAATCGCCTGCTAGGATCGGCGGCAAGCCCCGAGTGGGCCACGCGGAATCTCTTAACTTACGTATCGGAGAAATACAAATGCACCTTCTGAAAGAACCTAAGAAACAAGCAAAGAAACGCTTTGGGACGACCCTCTTGCTGCTGGCCGCAGCGGCGATGATGTTCCCCACAGCGGCCCTTGCGGATGACTACGACGATGACAATGGTTGGCGGCGCAAACCCAAGAACGTGATCTTCTTCTTGGGAGACGGCATGGGCATGTCGACCGTCACCGCCACCCGGATCTACTCGGTTGGCGTCGACGGCGAGCTGATTATCGACAAGTTTCCCAATGTTGGGCTGTCACGGGTAGCCACAGCGGATCACATTACCCCGGACAGCGCCGGCACGATGTCGGCCATGATGACCGGCGTGAATCACAATTCCGGCGTCATCGGTTTTCCCCCTACGACCGAGCGGGGCGATTTCAACAACGACGGCGACGACGCTCCTCTCTGGACGATAGCCGAACTGGCGAAGCGCCGCGGCATGAAGGTCGGAGTGGTCTCAACGACTCGCCTCACTCACGCCACCCACGCCGCCGTCTATGCCCA
>Ga0180436_10006503_pt1 | contig 10151 bp, 5 predicted proteins | sample SS_ome_2_FD_132434 | JGI IMG/M metagenome (GOLD analysis project Ga0180436, IMG submission 132434) | Hypersaline lake sediment archaeal communities from the Salton Sea, California, USA - SS_3_S_2 metaG | ecosystem: Environmental > Aquatic > Non-marine Saline and Alkaline > Hypersaline > Sediment...
CGACCGACTCGGCGCCGCCGCCACCGCCAGCGGCAGGAACCAGAACAACCCGATGAATTCTGTCAGGCGACGGGGCATTTTTGTGGTTCACCACAGAGGCGCAGAGGATCACAGAGGGCCACGGAGGGTGGGATGGGTGCATGCTTGAACACGGTGGTCTTTGATTGATCGGGTTGATTCACCACGGAGAGCCACGGAGATTTGGTTAGGTGCATGCTTGAACACGGTGATCTTTGTTTGATCGGATTGTTTCACCACGGAGGGCCACGGAGGGTTGGCTTGGTGCACGCTTGAACGCGGTCAGTCCATGACCGTTTGATCGCGGATGGATTGTTCTCGTCCCCGGTGTTCGCGGGATCGTCGCATCGTGGTCATGCGCGCGAACTTGGCGAACGTCGTGATCCGACTCAAGGAATCAGACCGCAGTGTTCAAGCTTGCACCAACTTCCCAACCTCCGTGGCCCTCCGTGGGCCTCCGTGGTGACCCTATCGAATGAACAGCAGACATCGTGTTCAAGCATGCACACCAAACCCCCTCTGTGGCCCTCTGGCCGCCCTCTGTGGCTCTGTGGTGAACCCAAAGAAACCCCTCAATACCAAGGCCGATCAGGCAGCGACTTGAACGCTTTCCAGACCTCGAGCATCTCGTCGTGACAGCACTGGGTCGCGGGGAGTCGGCGTTGGGCGGGGGGTTCGTTGAGGGCGTCGAGGATCGGGCGGTCGTCGAAGCCGCCGAAGGTGTGGGCGTCGTCGATGGTGCCCGCGTAGACGATGCGGTCCGCCCGCGCCCACCAGCTGGCGGCGTAGCACATCGGGCAGGGTTCACTGCTGGTGTAGATGGTGCAGCCGCCGAGGTCGTGGGTCTCGAGGGCCCGGCAGGCGGCGCGGATCGCGACCATCTCGCCGTGGGCGGTCGGGTCGCCGTCGATCAGCACGCGGTTCATGCCTTCGGCGACGATCTCGCCGTTCTTCACGATCACGCAGCCGAAGGGGCCGGCCTGTCGGTCTTCGAGCGCGACCTTTCGGGCGAGGTCGATGGCGCGGCGCATGAACCTTTCGTCGTCGGGGATGGTCGTCGTCGGCGTCGTCGGCGTCGTCGGGTCCGGCATCGCCGAAGCGTACCCGTGCGACGGTGCCCGATCACTCGGCGGCGGCGGTCGGAATGTTGACCAGCGTGTAGTACGCCCGCGGGTGCAGGAGCGGCTCGTCGTCGGCGTCGCGCAGCCGATCGAGTCGGAGTTCGTGCACGTATCCCGCGCGACGGGGACCGCAGACGAGGTTCACTTCGAGTCCGTCCTCGGAGACCTGCGCGAGCTTCACCGGCACCGCCTCGGTGTCGGTCTCGGGACTGCCGTAGGGCGAGTGGAGCAGGTAGGTGTAGCTCGACATGTCGTAGTTCTGCGGCTGCGACGCGAGCCCCGGATCGACGGGCTTCGTGAAGGTGAGCTTGAAGCCCTCGGGCGTGGCTTCCATGGTGCGGATCTCGAAGGGCGTCTCACCGGTCCACGACAACGCTTCGAGGCCCCACATCTCGGTGCCCTTGCCGCCCCAGCCGCGGTTGGTCTCGCCGACCAGCAGCGAGCCGTCCTCGCCGATCGCCATGCGGATGATGCCGCACTGGAAGTTCTCGCGGAACGGGAAGACCGCGCCCTGCACGTGACCATCGATCTCCTCGGTGAAGATCCGATAGACCGCACCGTGGTGCTGGTCGCCCATGTACGCCTGGCCCTTGAAGAACGGGGCCAGCGTGCCGTCGAGATCCCAGACCACCTCGCCCGGGCTCTTGCCGCACTTGTCGTACGGGAACCAGACCACCGGCATCTTGAAGGTCGGGATCATCTCCGCGACCTCGGGCATCGGCTTCCCGTCGGGAATGTCGCCGGGGAAGGCGACGTGCGACTCGGGCCGCTTGGTGCTCTCGATGCCCCAGGGGTGACCGTGGAAGTCGCCGCGCTCGATGATCGACATCTTGCTCGCGCCGCACCATTCACCCTGATTGTCGGTGTAGTAGACGCGGTCATCGGGCCCGACCGCGACGCCGCACGGCGAGCGGAGTCCCGCGGCTTCGGGCTGCATGACGCCGTCGGCGTCGACCCGCATCGCCCAGCCCCGCCAGTCCTTGGGGCCGAACGGTTCGGCGCCGAACGGGCGATTCAGCGTGAACCACAGGTCGCCGTTCGACTGGAAGACCGGACCGAAGCAGTACTCGTGGTAGTTGCCGCTGATCGCCCAGTCGTCGCAGACCGTCTCCAGCCGATCGGCGTGGCGATCGCCGTCGAGGTCGGTCATCTTCGAGATCTCGCCCCGCTGCGAGACGAAGACCGGACCGTTCCAACGGGTGCCCGCTGCGATCGCGGCGTGCCGGGCCTCGGTGTCGGCGGGGGTGGTCGCGAGTCCGAGCGGCTCCTGAAGACCGTCGACGTACAGGTGGTACCGCACGCGGTGCGGGTCGTCGGCGGCCTCGACGTCGGCCGCGGAACCCGCGAGCACCGCGATGGTCTGCTCGGGATCCATGGCGTTCTCGATGATCCACACCTCGCCGCGCCGGGTGCACGCCATGACCTCGCCACCACCGAGCGGCAGGAGCCCCCCGACCTCGAGATGCACCCCCTCGGGCTCGGGCAGCGTGCGGATCGTCCAATAGTCGTTCTCATCCGCGGCGAGCGCGGACGACGAGAGCAGCACGGACACGGCAAGAGAGACGACACGCTTCATGACCAGACCCCTTTGGGCGAGAGAAGGTGAACCGCCGTCACCGGCACGTCCCCCCAATCTCCAATTTCCAATCTCAAATCTCGATCCCCCACCCCCCACTCTCCACTCTCCCCCAATCTCCAATTTCCAATCTCAAATCTCGATACCCCCTTACCAAGCCATCTCCGCCTCGAACACCCCCTCGAACGCCGCGTCATCCCGCCCGACCATCCGCAGCGGGACCTTGACCAGGAGTTCCTTCGTCCCCTCCGCACCGTCGCGGACGAACGAATCGGCGCCGTGGATCTCGATGACCAGTCCGTCGCCGGTCCGCCATCGTCGGTCGTCGCCCTCGCCGCCCGCGGGCTCGATCGAATCCGCGACCGCGAGTCGGGCGTAGAGGTCGCCACGACCTTCGTCGCTGGCGACGCGGAACTCGCGGACCAGCCGGGTGCCGCCCTCGGCGAGCTTCGGCATCGGTCGCTCGGTGATGCGGACGTCGTCGAGCAGCACGTGAAACGCGGGACGGCCGTCCGCGTCGCGGCTCGAACCCGCGAATCGCCAGTCGCCGTTCCGCACGCCCGCGGCGTCGCGGCGGTTCGGCTCGGGCCATGCGTCGACGCGGGTCTCGAGCATCGCGATCGCCGGGCCGTCGGGCATGGCGCGGACCGCGGCACCCGCCGGGTTCTCCAGCTGTCCGGCTCGTCCGTGCCAGGTGCCGCGGGCGTCCATGAAGGAACCCCGCCACGTGGTCGCAAGCCGCGCGTGCTCGGCGTCGTAGGCGTAGTGGACGTTCTCGGGCATGCCGACCGCGATCGTCCGCGGACTGACGCCCTCCATGAACGTGCCGAAGACGATCGGCCGATCCGCGGGGACGAGGGCGTACTCGCCGGCGTCGGGCACCACGCCCTTGGGCAGCGGCATCGACTCGCCGAGCGAGAGATACGACCGGATCGCGTCGACCTGCTTGACCGGGTCGCCGCCGAGGATGTCGGTGTAGATGCGGTTGGTGCCGCCATTGCCCCAGAACGCGGTCATGCGGGTGCCGGGGTTGGTCTTCTGCGGATCGAGCAGGTGCTTGCGGAACCAGCCGGGTCGCAGCCGTTGGTGCATCGACGCGAGATCGACCGCGGGCACGCCGAGGGCGGGGTGACCACCCGCGGTGTGGCACTGCACGCACGAGACGCCGTCGGTGCCGACCAACTGATGGCCGATCTCGGCGAGTTCGGCGGTGAAGGTCGGCTCGCGACCGTCCGCGGCGATCGCGTCGGTCGCGGCGAGGTTGGTCGGCAGGTCCGCGATGTGCGGGCCGGCGAAGACCGGCATGCGGGCGTGCATGTACGGCCGGACCTTGGTGCCGTTCTTCAGGATGTCGGTGATCGCTTCGAGCCGCAGCTTGTTGCCGACGTCGTCGAGGGCGGGCGGCACGCGGCCTTCGTCGCCGAGCTCGGCGTCGTCGTTGCTGGTGAAGCGGGCGAGCATCTCGGGAGACGGTCCGCCGACCCCGGGTCGGGCGTGGCACGCGACGCAGTTCAATGCGGTCATCGCGTGCGCGACCGCGACGTCCGCGGGCAGCGGTTCGTCGAGGGCCGCGGCGTGGGCGACGACCTCGCCGAGCAGCGTCCGCTCCGCATCGGTGAATCCGAAGTCGGGGGCGGCGGCCGGGACATCGGCGGCGAGACACCCCTTGCCCGCGGTCAGCGAGCCGAGCGGCGGCAGGGTCGCCAGATCACCCAGCAGCGGCATCCCGGGGACGTGGCACGCGCCGCAGCCGAGGGTGGCGAACCGCCGCATCCCGGCCTTCGCGAGCGTCTCGTCGAGTTCGAACGGCTCCCAACCCGGATCGACCACCGCGAGATCGCTGGAGAATGCGGACGCGGGCACCGGCTGACGCTCGACGCCCGGACCGCTCCAGGAAAGAGAAAGCTCCTCGCCGCCCGCGGCCTCGAACATCGAGATCGTGATCGGATGGCGTCCCGCGGTCAGGTCGATCGCACCCCGCTTGGCGCTCGGGGCGTGGATGCCGCCGTGGTCGACGACGATGGTGTCGCCGATGCGGAGTCCGCCGCCGTCGTCGCTGGTCAGGAAGAAGTTCCAGCGGCCGTCGGTCGGAATCTCGATCTCGCCGGTGAGTCGCACCCCGAAGTTCTCGCGGCCCGCCCCGGGGCCGACGCCCGGCACGTCCACACGGTCCTCGAGATCGGCCGGACGCGTCTCGTCCATCGGCCCCATGCCCTGGAAGCCGCCGTCCCAGTATTCGAGCCGCAGACCGGGCCGCGAACGGACGACGGTGGTGCCTTCGGACTGCGAGAGCAGGAACGCGGACAGGGCCGAGGCCTCCTTCTCGGTCAGGTTGAAGCTCGGCATGCGACCCGCGCGGTGCACTGCGGCCGGATCGAGGAGAAACGCGGTCAGGGCGGGGCGGGTCCACGCCGCGGCGAGATTCTCCATGCCGAGGGCGGCCGCGGGATCGGTGCCGTGGCAGGTCGTGCAGCCGATCGAGGTCCAGAGCGTCTCGCCCGCGGCGACCGCCGCGGTCGGGATCTCCGCCATCGCATCCTCGGGGCCGAGCGGCCCGCCCTGCGAGGCGAGGAAGTGGACGAGCTCGTCGGTCGCCCGCGTCCGCTCCTCGTCGGGGAGGCCGTGCAGAAGGTCGGGCATCCGCAGGCCGAGTTCGCCGCCGTGGGCCCCGAGTCGTTCGCGGATCGCCGCGGGCGAGAGTCGCGATCCGACGCCCGCGTCGCCGAGGACTTCGGGGGCGGGGGCGACCGCGAGCCGGGTCGTGGCCGCCTCGCCCGCCGCATGGCAGGCGGTGCAGTTGCTGGTGGCGAGCAGATCCTCGCCCTTCGCGGAGTGCCACGCGAGGTTCGCGACCGGACGGCCGTCGCTGCTCCCCGTCGACGTGGCGGACACGGGATCGGTGGCATCGTCGCACCCGGTCAGAAGCAGGCCGGCGATGACGACGGACCCGCCGAGCGGGCGTAGGTGGCTGATCTTCACGGCGTGAGTCCTCCGAAGGGGCGGCGCGATGGTACCGGAGGAGATCGTCGGGGTTTTGATCGATCGATGACCCTGATGCCGTTCAGGATCTCGAGGATTCCCGCGATGATCCTGGCGACGTGGCGTCAGGGATGACGGTGCCGGATTCGCGACCCGGTACGCTACCGGCCCATGTCGCCCGGAAATCCATCCGAAGATCGGCCCATGCCGCCGCACCCGAGGCTGATGATCGCGACATTCGCGGGCGCGGTTCTGCTGGCCACGGTCGGATGTCAGGTGGGCCCGACGCCGACCAGTCCGGTTCCGGTGCTTCCGGACCGCTGGCACGGGGCCGAAGACCCCGCGGTCATCGCCGAGCCACCCGTTCCCGAGGCGTGGTGGACGACCTTCGGCGACCCGATGCTCGATGAACTGGTCGCCACCGCCGACCGTCGCAACCTCGATCTCCGCATCGCCGCGAGCCGGATCCGCGAGGCGAGGGCGTTGCACGGCATCGCGGCCGCGGATCTCTTCCCGCAGGTCGAAGCGGTCGGGGATGGGTACGCCTTCGACGGGTCGCGACCAAGTGCGGGGAACTTCTCCGCCCCCGACCGCTTCTACACGGCCTCGCTGGATCTGGCCTGGGAGCTGGACCTCTGGGGTCGGGTCCGGCGCTCGGTCGAGGCCGCGTCGTTCGAGGTCGAGACGATGGTCGAGGACGCCCGCGACGCGCTGGTCTCGATCCGGGCCGAGGTCGCCCGAAGCTACATAGAGGTTCGGTCACTCCAGGGGCAGCTCGCGTCGCTGGACGAGACCATCGAGAGTCGCCGCGGGACGCTGGAACTCGCCGAGGCCCGGCGTCTGCAGGGGACCGCGACCGAACTCGAGGTCGCGCAGGCGGCGGCCCAACTCGCCGCCGCGACCGCGGAACGGCCCGCGATCGTCAGTGATCTCGCCTCGGCGTGCGATCGCATCTCGGTGCTGCTCGGCGAGACCGCCGGACCGATGCGGGACACGCTCGCCGCGTCGTTCGACCCAGCCGTCGCGGTGCCGTCCCCGCCCGCCCGCATCGCGCTCGGCATCCCCGCGGACACCATCCGACGTCGCCCCGACGTCCGGGCCGCCGAGCGCACGCTCCTGGCGGCGACCGCCCGGATCGGCGTGGCCGAGGCATCGCTCCTGCCCGCGATCCGGCTGACCGGTCAGGGCGGATTCTCGAGCACCGAACTCGGAAACCTGCTCGAACGCGACGCCCTCGGCGGCATGATCGGACTCGACGTCTCGTGGCCGATCTTCACCGCCGGTCGCCTGCAGCAGGTCGTGCGGGTCCGCGACGAACAGGCGGATCAGGCGATGTTCGCCTGGGAGCGGACGGTGCTCGAAGCGATCGCCGAGGTCGAGTCGACGCTCGCCGCCTACGCCGCGACGCTCGAGGAGCGGGTCCGGCTGGAGGACACCGTCGCCGCGTATCGCCGCTCGCTCTCGCTGGCCCGGGACCGCTACGACGCGGGGGTGGACGACCTTCAGACCGTGCTCGACGTCGAGCGGGAACTGCTCGCCGCGACGCAGCGGCTCGCCCAGATCGAGGGACAGGTCGCGTCCAACGCGGTCGGGCTCTACAAGGCGCTCGGCGGCGGCTGGGAGATCGGCCCGGTCGGCGACCCGCGGGTCGCGGACGATTCGGAATCGGAGGCCAGAGGATGATTCGGTCGAGTTCGACGGCCGCGGCGATGGTCGCGGTCATCACCATGTTCGTGGGCGGATGCGGCAAGAAGCCCGCCCCGGCGCCCGCGCCGAAGACGCCGAGCGTGGTGGTGGTGCCCGCAGAGACCCGCGATCTGCCCGACCATCGCCGGTACCCCGGCACCACGCAGGCGGTCGAGTCGGTGACGTTGGTCGCCCGGGTCGAGGGATTCCTCGAACAGCGACGCTTCGAGGAAGGCCGCGACGTCGCGGCGGGCGACCTCATGTTCGTCATCGAGCCTGCGCCGTACGAGGCGAAGGTGCTGCAGACTCAGGGGGCGGTCCGCGAGGCCGAGGCCCAGGTCGCCGACGCCCGGGCGGTGGTCGAGCGGAATCGACCGCTGGTCGAGCGGGGCGCGGTGTCGAGTCAGGAGTTCGACGCGCAGCTCGCGAACCTTGCGGTGGCCGAAGGCGCCCTCGAATCGGCCCGGGCCGCGATGATCGAGGCGGAGATTCAACTCGGGTACACCGAGGTCCGGACGCCGATCGCGGGGCGGGTCGGCGAGCGGTTCGTCGACGTCGGCAACCTGGTCGGGGCGATCGGCGGCCCGTCGCAACTCGCGACCGTGATCTCGCTCGATCCGATTCGCGTGGTGTTCGAGCCCGCGGGACGCGAGGCGGCGGACTACCTCGCCGCCTGGCCGTCGACCTCGGTCCCGGTGATCGCCACGGTGCCCGGCACCGCGTCATCGACCGCGCTGCACGGCACGCTCGATCTGGTCGACAACACCGCGGACGGCGGCACGTCCACCATCGTCGCCCGCGCGACGTTCCCGAATCCCGACGGCCGCGTGCTGCCCGGGCTCGCGGTCGATCTCCTGGTCGAACTCGGCACCCTGAAGAATCGCGTGGTGGTGCCCGACGAGGCGATCCGGCTCGATCCGCAACACGCGTACGTGTGGACCGTCGAGCGGGGGAAGCTCGCCCGCCGCACCGTCGAGCTCGGCGTCTCCTCGGACGGCCTGCGCGCGGTGACCGGCATCGACGCGAAGACCACGGTGGTGGTCGAGGGCAACCCGCTCATGATGCGGACCGGGGCGAAGGTCGACTCGACGAGCGAGACGATCGACGCCTTCCTCGCCCGAAGCCGGAAGGCGGCGACGTCGTCCTCGGATCCGAAGTCGACCCATCCCGCCCAGACACCCGCGGCCAAGGCGGCGGTGACCGATCCCAAGGCGGGGGCGGGGTCGTGATCGCGGACTCGAATCGAAGGCGGCGTCTTTCGCGGACCGATCCGGCGGCGAAGGGGACGCGGTCGTGAGTCGCTTCTTCATCGCCCGGCCGATCTTCGCCAGTGCCCTCGCGATCCTCATGGTGGTCGTCGGGCTGGCCGCGATCCTGAAACTGCCGATCGCGCTCTTCCCGCAGATCGTCCCGCCGACGGTGCAGATCACCGCGGGCTATCCCGGCGCGAGCGCCGAGGTGGTCTCGCGGATCATCACCACCCCGATCGAACAGAACGTCAACGGCGTCGAGGGCATGATCTACATGTCCAGCAACTCGACCGCCAACGGCGCCGCGACGATCACCGTCACCTTCGACGTCGGCTACGACATCGACATCGGGGCGGTGGACATCCAGAACCGGGTGCAGACCGCCCTCGGTCAGCTCCCGGAGGTCACGCAGCGGTCGGGCGTGAACATCCAGAAGACCCAGACCGACATCACGCTCTTCGTCACTCTGAGCGGCAGCGAGGGGTCCGGCCACGACGGAACCTTCCTCGGCAACTGGGCGCAGATCAACATGGTCGACGACCTCGCCCGACTTCCGGGCGTGGGGCAGGTCACCAACTTCGGGCTCAACGAGTACTCGGTGCGGGTCTGGCTCGATCCCGACCGGATGGCCGCGGTCGGGGTGACGCCCGACGAGGTCGTCAATGCGGTCAAGAGTCAGAACGTCGACGTCGCGGCGGGCATGATCGGCGCCCCGCCGCTGCCGGGGGTGGTCGCGACCACGTATCAGCTCACCACCGTCGGACAGCTGCCCGAGGTGTCGGATTTCGACGACATCGTGGTGAAGGTCGGTGACGACGGCTCGCTGGTGCAGGTCCGCGACATCGGTCGCGTGGAGCTCGGGGCGAGCAGCTACACCTCCAGTGCGACCTTCCAGGGGCGACCCGCGGCGCTCCTCGGCATCTTCCAGAGTCCGGACGCCAACGCCATCGAGGTCTCGAACGCGGTGCACGCGTACCTCGCGAAGATGCGGGGCGCGAACCGCTTCCCCGACGGCGTCGAGGCCGAGGTCGCCTACGACAGCACCCTGTTCGTGAAGACGAGCATGCAGGAGCTGGTGATCACGCTCCTCGAGGCGATCGGTCTGGTGGTCATCGTGGTGTTCATCTTCCTGCAGAGCTGGCGGACCACGATCATCCCGATCATCGCGATTCCGGTCTCGCTGGTCGCGACCTTCGCGGTGCTGGCGGCGTTCGGCTTCTCGATCAACACCCTCACCCTGCTCGGGCTGGTGCTCGCGGTCGGTCTGGTGGTGGACGATGCGATCGTGGTGGTCGAGAACGTCGAGCGGCAGTTGGAGAACGGGCTCTCCCGCCGGGCCGCGGCCCGGGCGGCGATGGCCGAGGTGACGCCGCCGATCATCGCGACCACCGCGGTGCTCATGGCGGTCTTCGTGCCGACCGCCTTCACCCCCGGCATCACCGGGCAGCTCTACAACCAGTTCGCGCTGACGATCGCGTTCTCGGTCGGGTTGAGTGCGGTCAACAGTCTGAGTCTGAGTCC
>Ga0180436_10006504_pt1 | contig 10148 bp, 5 predicted proteins | sample SS_ome_2_FD_132434 | JGI IMG/M metagenome (GOLD analysis project Ga0180436, IMG submission 132434) | Hypersaline lake sediment archaeal communities from the Salton Sea, California, USA - SS_3_S_2 metaG | ecosystem: Environmental > Aquatic > Non-marine Saline and Alkaline > Hypersaline > Sediment...
ATGCCGTGATCTCAAAATCCTCGGTATCGATCCTGGCCTCTTTGAATTCAGTGCGCTCGACCTCAGGCTGAATAACGGGTTGAAGCTCTTCTTCTGCCGCAGGCGCTGTATCCTCGGCCATGCTCACCGAGACCGCGGAAAATGCCAGTGAAATCGTGGCGCCTAGAAGAAAACGCCGAAGCCAATTTTCCATTCTGTAAATCCTTCATTGCTGTCTCGGTCATTACTGGCCGAATAAATCATGATTTCGTTTACTTCTGCACGGAAGATAAAACGCCGGGTAATGTAGGTGCGAAGCCCCAGGCCAACCTGACTGAACTGGTTGGTAGAATCTTCTGCCCCGACAATTGTGGAACGGGGGCGTGTTTCCATGACGCCTGTACCGATTGAGAAAAACGGTGAATAACGCCATTCAGGGAAAGGCTGGGCCAGAAGACTTCCAGTAATGTAAAAACTGCTCGAACGTGTGCCCAGGGCCTGCGACAAAGTTAGCTCGGTAGATAGATTCTTACTAAACGCATAACCGCCATAAAGAGAAAGTGACGTAGCATCCCCGAGCTGGCCACCTGTAGCCCCCATCTCCCAGCGACGTCGCTCAAACTCTTCCTGGGTTGCGTCTTTAATCTCTACCTCTTCACCAGTTTCCGACAAGGTACGCACCAGTTGATCGCGTGAAGTCCAGCCCTGTTTACCTGTTTCTGTCTGAAGTTTAAACCAGTCATTCTGACGACGGATGACCAGGACCGTTTCACCACGGTCAACAACATGAAAAATAGGGTAGCCTGCACCAGGCCCCGTGTGCATTTCGATATAGGGATCCGCAATGGTGACTGGCTGAATTTCATCATCGAACCAGCCCCAGGACCAGGCTGGCATCGATATCAGACTTAAAAATAGAAAGAGAAAAAGTATCCGCATGTATGGCATGCCAGACTATATTGCCCTGATCGGTATTATCTTTTTTTTCTTGCCAATGAGACCGGACACCAACAAGTTCCCATCTCCCCCGCCGGCATTATACAAGCTGTGACAGTGCCTTGCCTGCCTTAACATATTCAACATGATGATTAATTTTCAGGCGCGGCAGGGTCAAACGGATTATTGAAATACTGACCCCCAATATCCAGCCATTCTGCCACCAGCCTCAGCTCAGAAGGCGTCATAAATGTTTTATGATCGACATAGTTTGGATCTAAAGTATCCTGAGCCAGAGAACGCGGCGCATTGAAATCCTCGCCCCACATCTTTTCCATGAAGAAACTGGCGCGGGCACCATTCGCCGACATTGTAGGCTGACGTTGCTCGCTAGGATCGGGTATTAACTGAGTTACAGGGTCGTCATTGGCATCCAGAACAGGAAGGTTAGTTATAGGATCGATAACAGGCACCTCAATCAAAATATCTTCAAGTACACCACCATTAACTATCTGTCCGTCATCAGGGAAGAACAACTCCCGGTATGATTCGAGATGATCGGCCTCCTCATCAGAAACATTGCTGGTCAGGTCGAGCTGGCCGGCTGGAACATCATCGCCAGGATTGCTGGGGTCCCAGTCAGTGAAGCTATGACAAGAAGTACATGCCTGAATATCCGGAGTAACCAGGTCTCTATCTTTCTCCCAGAGTGGCTGAATATGCTCAACATAGTTAATCATGATACGGCAGTTCGGTTGCCAGTTAGTCTGACAATCGCCGCTGGTCGGGGCATCATCCGGACTACCATAAATTCCACCGACGCCAACCAGATCCGCATAGGTATAACTAAGTGGAGTATTGGCAGCTACTGAAGGGGCAGTTGGATCCGTCCAGAAGTCCTCATATAAAATGTCTACGGTGGGGCTCAGACTACTTGGGTCTGTTGTAGTGACGCTTGCCAGTACATTAGTACAGGAAGTCGGATCCAGATAACAACGGCCGTAGCGCACCTGGGCCATAGTTTCACCACCAAGGGCCGCCAGTTCCGGCATGGTGCTCAAATCAGATGGGAAATTAGCAGGCAATGAAATACCCGCTCCAAGGTTGACTGGCTGTGCCTCGGCATCGATACGTCCATGGGGCAAAGGCGTCCCGGTTGTCGGAACTACATGACAGCCTGAACAATGACGCGTCTCGCCCGGTCTTAGCTGCAACCAGTTGCCATGACGGGGACCAATACGCTGCCCATATTTATCCAATACCTCTATGGAAAACGCCATATCGCCCGGCACCTTAACCATCACAGAACCATCTGGCTCAATCGGCGTATAACCCAGAATCTCGCGCATACCCAGACTTCTGATTCGACCAAAAGCCTCGTTAGCAAGATCCGGCGGATCAGCAAGATTCTCGTCATCCTCATCAGGCAGCCCCACTGCCTTTACAAGCCTGAGAAAACGCGCTGGGCGATCATCAGCAGCAAACCCTGATGTCGCCATTGATGTCAGGTCCGTGGCAGGACCACCCAAACTCGAGAAGGTGCCATCAAAATCATAAACGCTCTTGATATGCAGGATGCCCACACCTTCTGACTCAAGGCTCGTATCGATAGTTGAGATATTGACTGTAGGGAACGGCCTGGACTGGGCCACAACAACATCAGTCATCACCAGGCCATCTTCTGTGGTCACGACTGGCTTTTCAGAGTCTCCATTCATGTCATACATCCAGATGGAATACTCGGGGGGCAATTCTTCTGCTGTTGGATCACTGATGTAGGGCTCGATACAGGGCCTTTCCACAGTATTCACCAGCAGATTACAAAAGCTCTTACTGACGAGTATACGGTTAGTTCCATCCTGAAGCGGATAAGCGGCACTGTAGCGCCCACCAGGAGAGGGAGAACCATCGGTAAGGATCGTATTCACCGTGACTGGCCGCTGTGCAGGACCCGTCAGGCTACCCTGGTAAAATGCCAGAGCCTGGTCGTTATCGATATAAGTCCCCACATCAATTTCAACAATATCCCCACCATCAAAGGTGTCAGTGAATGGCTTAATAAGCGCCATCACCCTGCCATTAGACATAGGCCGGGGCTGCATAAACTGAATGGTCGAGCCATTAGTACCCGTATCGTGGCTATTTCCACCATAGACGAGCTGCAGGTCAGTACCATCTGGCTTCATCTTGTAAAGATGCATCGCGCCACCGCCGGGGCCGGCGTTCTCCCAGCGCGTAAAGAGGATTTCCCCATTAGACAGCACTACCGGATCAAGATCGTGGCTCTGGTTGAAAGAGATCTGCTTAATCCCTGACAGGGGCATGAAATTACCATTCTGTTGCTCGATAACATCACCCACATGCAGTACCAGGGCCTTAGTACCCTCGTCCTCATCTACAGAAGAAAAAATGGGCTTCAGGACATTTTCTGTTGTCAGAATGCTTTTCGACTGAACCTGGCGGTCGGAAGTGAAGACAATCCGACCATCGGGAAGATAATGAGGATCAAGATCATCACCAAGCTCGGCGATGTTGTCAGACATGAGTTTGGTCAGGCGTTTAGCAGGAATGTCGTATTCATAGAGATTCCAGCGGGGTGTCGGAGGGGTGTTAGGATTGTCATCAAACAATCGCAGCGAAAACACCAGTCGATTTCCATCATATGAGACATCGACATCCTTCACATCACCCTGACCACCGGTCACTGAGCGCGTAATATTGATTTCATTGGCTGACAGGGAGGACCAGTCTCTCAGATAAAGATCTCCACCCTCGGCAAAATACAGCGGATCACGCAGATCCTGATCTACGACCTCATCATTCGCATCCAGGGCATAGGGGCGTTTTACGTAGGCAATCGGGTAGTCAATAATGCCCGGATCAGGGCCGGTAGCCTCTCCACCTGCCCCTCCCTGGCAACCTGAAAGCAAGGCCAGCACCAGCATTAACGCAATGAGCGTCGGGAAGTCTATGGAGAGCAACTGTCTGTTATCAGCCTTTTTCATGTAAAAACCAATTTTTAATCAATGACTTGTGGCATATACCCAAGCTTATCTTATGCGCCCGGTGCGAAATATCTGGCCTGAAGGATTCTATAACAGGGTTTTTAAGGTCGCCCCAATCCAATACCTGAACTGTGATTAGAATCACGCCCCTAATATCCGAAACTACCTATAAATAACACTCATAACAAAGCGTATATGATAATAACGCTAAGACATTACCGTTATTCCTATAAAAACAACCAATTATCAGACAGACAATCAAAACCCGTGCATTTGCCGGGTGAACAAACTAGTGTTCTAACCAGAAAAATAGAGTAATTAACTCAGATTTCGGTTTGAATCTAAACAGAGTGGCAGGCTCTTATGAAACAAGAACGACCCAACTCGCTCATGGTATGGCGTAAAGGACTACTCGGGATAGGGGCAATCATGATGCTGGTTTCCAGCCAGGCCCTCATAGCTGACGCCCAGGATCGCAGACAGGCTAAGCGCATTCATGATCGACTTGCAGGTACACCACCCAGCCCTGCTGTCCTTAATGATATGGAACAAACCATCCTGTCTGGAGGTGGGGCTTACCAGGCTGCCTTAGACGTCATAGAAGGTCCTGGCATTTATCAATCCAGTGCCAAGAATTTCTATAATGTGACCGTTAAGAACATGACCACACCCTGGACCAACGAGGCCCAGACGGTTTTTGCCCCATTCAATGACTATACAGCCACCGTCATCGGCATGATCAGGGATGACATAGACTTCAGACGCGTACTCTGGGATGACATTATCTATGTAGGTGCTTCTAACCTCGGCCTGCCTACCTACTCTCCAGATAACAATGACCACTATGAATACATGGAACGCCTGGATATCGATTTAAGCGATTCAGATAATCTGGTGCGCGATTCCCAGGCGCCATGGACCGGCCTTCCTGCCAACGCCGCTGCCGGCGTCCTCACAACCAGAGCCGCAGCACGTGCCTTCTTCATCGATGGCACTAACCGGGCAATGTTCCGCTTCACATTGATGAATCACCTGTGCACCGACCTTGAGCCTATCAAGGATATAAGCCGCTCTCCTGATCGTGTACAGCAGGATGTTTCACGCAGCCCTGGTGGTGATAGTCGCCTGTTCATGAACAACTGCGTTGGCTGCCATGCCGGCATGGATCCATTGAATCAGGCTTTTGCCTATTACAACTATGAATATCCTGATGGTGATGAAGACGGTGGGCGTCTTGTCTACACGCCCGGAAGTGTCCAGGGCAAGTTCCTGATCAACGCGAACAATTTTAAATATGGCTATATCACCCAGGACGACAGCTGGGAAAATTACTGGCGCGTAGGTCCTAACTCCCTCCTCGGCTGGAGCTCCTCGTTGCCAGGTGCAGGCAATGGCGCAAGCTCAATGGGCCAGGAACTGGCTAACACAGAAGCCTTTGCCAGTTGCCAGGTGAAAAAAGTCTTCAAGACAGTATGTTTCCGCGAGCCTTCACTTAGCGAACTATCTACCGTCACCGGTCAGTTTGTTTCCAGCGGTTACAGCATGAAAGAAGTATTTGCTCGAACTGCTGTTGCCTGTATGGGCATCTAGGACATCCATCGTGAGACACGACAGAAACCGTACATTGTTTACGTCAGGAAGCGTCAACATGAGAGATAAAACATTATTCGGACGTACAGCCAATCATGATGGCACTAAATCACTACGCGTTGGCGCGCTGTTATCGTCAGCAATGCTCGCACTGGCCCTGCTAAGCGGTTGTCAGGGTGGTGCGGGCACAGTTGCCAATCCTGGCAGCAATGATGGTAATACTTTAATCAGCTATAGCGGTCCTCCTGCTCAGAGCAATTTAATCCAGAATTTTCAGTTAGAGTTATGGCCACACCTGGTTGAAAATTGTGGCGACTGTCATGCACAGGGGGGGCAGACACCTACCTTCGCACGCACTGACGATATCAATCTCGCCTACAATGCAGCGATCACGGTTACCAATATGTCCTCACCGCCAGATTCACGCCTGGTATCCAAGGTAGGTTCTGGTCATAACTGCTGGCTGCCCAATAACTTTGAATGTTCTGATGTTATGACCCGCTGGATTGAAAACTGGCTGGGTGATATGGCCTTAGATGGCCGGGCCATTGAGCTTGAGGCACCTGCCGATCCCGATGCATTCCCCGGCAGCTCCAAGCCTTTCCCTGACACTGCTTCAACAGTGGGCACCAATGGAACCAGCTTCGCCAATACCGTACATCCAATCCTTACAGCCAACTGCGCCTCCTGCCATGTTGAAAGCCCTCCAGCACCACAGCTACCAATTGCGCCATTCTTTGCAAGCAATGATATTAACTCTTCCTATGAGGCCGCCAAGCCCAAGATGGACCTGGATATCCCGGCTAACTCCCGCTTCGTGAAACGCATGCAGGAAGGTCATAACTGCTATGACCCTAACCCTGCTGACAACCGCGACATCTGTGAAAAGGCTGAAGAAAACATGCAACAGGCAATAGAAGCCTTTGCTAATGGCATCGACTCAATAACACCGGTTATTGGCAATAACCAGACCGTAAGTGGTGCTGTTACCCTGGCAGATGCGACAGTCGCTTCGGGTGGCAACCGTTATGAAAACGACCTGATTGCCCTGTACGAATTCAAGGCTGGCTCCGGTCCTGATATTACCGAAGTAAGTGGTGCCGGAACTCCGATCAATCTACGCCTCTTCGGCGCCGAAGGCTCTGATTACCAGTGGGTCGGTGGTTATGGCGTGGAATTCATGAGCGATAATGCCAAGGCTCAGGATATTTCTAGTAACAGTGGACGCTTGCAGCAGGCCATTTCAACCAGCGGTGAATATTCGATCGAGGCCTGGGTCATCCCCGGCAACGTTACCCAGGAAGATGCTCACATCATAAGCTACTCCAGTAACGAAACTGAAGGAAACTTCACCCTGGGACAGCGGATGTATAACTATGAATTCATGCATCGTTCCTCAACAACCGAAAACAATCCTGATGATGCGACATCAACACCCAATGCCGATGAAGTGCTGCAGTCCAGCTTGCAACATGTCGTAACAACCTTTGACCCGGTTGAAGGCCGTCGCATCTATGTCAATGGTGAGGTCACTAATGCGGTGGATCCAGCAATCCCCGGTACGCTCGCTGACTGGGATGGCGTGATTTCCCCGATGCTACTGGGTAATTCAGTGGCTGGCGATCGTCCATGGAAAGGCGTTATTCGACTCGCCGCAATTCATGAACGTGCCATGGAACACCAGCAGATCGTGCAGAATTTCGAGGCCGGCGTGGGTGAGAAGTACTTCATGCTATTTGGCATTAGCCATATCAACCCCGCAATAATTCCAGACGGCAGCTTTATTGTCTTCGAGTTCAGCCAGTTCGATAACTATGGCTATCTTTTCAATAAGCCAACCTATGTCAATCTGAATGATCCCAACACAGTCCCTGGCTTTACGCTAAGTGGCATGCGTATTGGCGTAAATGGCAACCTTCCTCTTGATGGTCAGGCATTCTCCAACATAAACGTCACCCTGGGTAGTAACTACACTCCAGAAGAAGGTGAGGTGCTCTCAAACCTTGGCACTATCATCGCTGTCGAAAAAGACATTGATCAGGATGAATTCTTCCTGGTATTCGATGAGATCGCCGGAATCAGCAATGCTTATCAGGAACCACCTGTTACTGCACCGACTCCGGTCGAACCACCACAGGTTGCTGACATGGGTGTACGCGTGTTCGCAGAGATTAATGCCTCCATGTCCGAGATGACTGGCGTTCCCGTCACTAACTCTGCTGTAGCTTCTGTCTACGAATCTTATGAACAGCAGCTACCGACAGTCGAGAATCTTGATTCCTTCCTGGGTTCACACCAGATGGCAATAGCGCAGCTCGCCCTGACTTACTGCGATGAACTGGTTGATGGCAGCAGCGGCAATGCCAAAACGCCCGCTGAGTACTTTCCTGGCTTCGATTTCAGTCAGCCTGCAACCACAGCATTTGATACTGCTGCCAAACGAAACGCGATCCTGGATCCTCTGCTGGCAGCGGCAATGAATATCGATAGCTTCAATGGCAACCTGACCAGCCAGCCTGTTGAGGGCACACTCACCGATGGCGGTAGCGGAATCATTAATGGCGATGGTATTCGTGGCGTATTGGGATCTACTGAACCACAGACTCTGGTTAGCACAGACGACTTTGATGGCCTGATCACTCATATGCTAAACCAGTGTGGCCGGGTAGCCGGGCCAAATGGTGACGACCCACCACCCTATACAGGCTCACCCTGCACAGAGACTGAAAGAACCACTGAAATTGTTAAAGCAACATGTGCTGCAGCTATTGGTGGCGCAGTCATGCTGATCCAGTAAAGCCATCAGGATATTGAAGAGGAATAATCATGGCCAAGAAACACAAATACAGACCACTTCTTCCTGATGATCCGCTGTACCATGCTGACCATGCCCGCCCGGTCACACGCCGTGATTTCATCAGGCAGGGCATGCTGGCAGGTACCGGAGTTACCCTCGGTGGCGGTGTATTCAGTATGTTTGCTAACCCACGGGCGGCCTATGCCGATGTCTCTGCTGATCTAGACACGCTTGCAAATAGCATTGGTTGCGAAGTGGGCGGTCTAACCGGGGACGTCAAAATACCCTTTATCTGTTTTGATCTTGCAGGCGGCGCAAACATAGCTGGCTCCAACGTCCTGGTAGGAACAAACCGTCAGGATGATCTGCTTTCTACCGCCGGTTATAGTCGACTGGGACTGCCTGGAGACATGATTCCCGGCCTGGATGATTCTGCCTTCACCCTGCTGAATCCCAGTAACGGTGATTTCATCAACAATGAGCTGGGGCTACAGTTTCATGCCGATAGCGCCATGCTTCGAGGCATCTTGGACAAGTTTGACCCGGCTGCCGTCTCGGGTAATATCGATGGCTGCGTTATCCCTGCTCGCTCAGATAATGACACGGGCAATAATCCACACAATCCGCTCTATGCCATTGCTGCAGCAGGTGCCAAAGGTGGCGTTGTAAATCTGATTGGCTCGCGCAGTTCCATATCAGGAGGCAACTCCATGGCACCGGCGCTGTTTGTGGACAACGAATTCCTTCCCACCAAGGTAGACCGTCCCAGTGACGTCACGGGCATGGTCGATGTCGGCAACCTGACTGGTATTCTGCAGGACCCTCAGGACGTGACAGCCGTCATGGAGTCCATGGCCAGGGTCAGCCACCGAAAGATGAGTGTCTCAACAAATGATTCAGGCGTAACGGTCTCACCTACAGATGTAGTCAAAGACCTGGTCCGCTGTGGCTATATCAAGGCCGCTGATATTGCCGAGCGCTTTGCCGGGGTTGAGGTAAGTCCCGATGATCGTAATTCAACACAGACAATCGTTGGAGATGGCGGCTCAAGCATCTTTACTACTACCGAATTCGATAATGATAGTGAGTTCCGCAAGACCGCATCTGTTATGAAGATGGTCGTCGATGGTCATGCGGGTGCTGGCTGCGTCACCATGGGTGGTTATGATTACCACACCGGCGATCGCATCGTCGGCGAAAACCGTGACCTGCGCGCAGGTCGTTGTATCGGCGCCTGTCTGCGTTATGCCGCTGCTATGGACCAGCCTGTCATGATTTATGTCTTCAGTGATGGTTCACTGACCAGCAATGGCACAATAGACAATAGCCTGCCTAGCGGTGGCGCCGAGCTCGGAGGCAGAGGCAAAGGCGTTTGGACTGGAGATAACTCTTCAGTGGCCGGTTCATTCTTCCTGGTTTACGATCCCAATAACGGACTTTCCGCATTCAGTGACAACACATCTGCGGATCATCGTCAGATTGGCTTCTTTGATGCCAATGCTAACGTGGTTACCGGATCACACCGAGGCGCCAACAATGTAAACCTGCTGGTTAACACCGTGTTGCTGAATTACATGGCCCTCAACGGCGATATGGGTAGTTTCAATAGTATATTTACTTCTCGGAACACCACACATGGACTGGGTACTACACTCAGTGACCTAAATAACCTGGTCGCATTTAATCCCATTGCCTGATTTAATCAGAATAAAACAAACAAGGGCGCAGATATTGCGCCCTTTTTGACTGTGTTACGGTAAGCGCAAAACAAACCGCCATAAACATTCATGTCCATACGCTCTTTCTACTCTCCAGTCATTGCACTCCTTTTTCTTCTGGCA